>Ga0182741_1000093_pt1 | contig 151526 bp, 146 predicted proteins | sample eDN5th37CBELigOP_FD_128874 | JGI IMG/M metagenome (GOLD analysis project Ga0182741, IMG submission 128874) | Enriched Organic Plus compost microbial communities from Emeryville, California, USA - eDNA 5th pass 37_C BE-Lig OP (version 2) (version 2) ...
GCCACGACGCATCGGTGGCATACCGGGCAAATCCACCGGCCAGTTGGTCGTAAATTCCACCCCGAATCATCTTGTCGAGACTGAGACAAGCCTGCTCCAAAGCTTCTTCCGTTCCGGTATTGAAATAATAGTGGAGCAGGAATTGAATGGTAAATGTCTGGGGAAATTTTGGCGCATTGCCAAAGCCACCTTCCTTTTTGTCTGCCGTTTTCATAATGGCAGCATACATGCTATGCACGTTTTCCCTGGTAAATATTGATTCCGCTCCGGTACGGATATCTACTACCTCCTGCTGACCGAACGCATTGGAACGCATCAGGTGATCAGTAAGATTGGCCGCCTGTTCTTCGATCTCCCTGCGTTTTTCGCGGAAAGCGCGGGCCACACCAGTGAGCACTTCTTTCCAGGAAGGACGGTTCCTGTATGGCTGCGGAGGATAATAGGTGCCTCCGTAAAATGGTTTGGTATCTGGTGTCAGAAATACATTTAATGGCCATCCCCCGCTGCCCGTCATCGCCTGCACAGCGTCCATATAGATATGATCAAGGTCGGGCCGCTCTTCGCGGTCGATCTTGATATTGATGAAATGCTCGTTCATGATACGGGCGGTTCCTTCATCTTCAAAACTTTCCTTTTCCATTACATGGCACCAGTGACAGGCAGCATAGCCTATACTTACCAGAATAGGTTTGTCTTCTGCTTTTGCTTTTTGCAATGCTTCCTCACCCCACGGATACCATTGCACCGGGTTGTATGCATGTTGCAATAAATAAGGACTTGTTTCGCCGATGAGTTTATTGGGAACCTTCATAACCGTTCATTGTACTGCTCAATATACCTGAATAAATTTGAACCTATTCCTATTAACCTTTCCGAAAAAAATTGTACCGGCGCTTTTGCTGTGGTAATCCGTAAAGGAAACAACCTTCAGGTGCAGCACAATTTACCATAGATATCGGGGAAAGCAGTTCCAATCGGGTGATGAATGCGTAAGCGGTAACCCGTGAACCTGACGATCGGGAGGGTAATGCACAGTTTGCATGTGCATGGCAGTGTAAGAGAGCGTGTCGAATGCGGTCGTTAATTACTATACCTCCTTAATGGGGTGCGAACTTATTGAGGTGCGCAGCGATTTATTTGCGGTTGACCCAATACCGCACTGCAGGTCTCATCGTGCTATCGTGTGCATTATTTCTTCTTGTAGATACTTGCCAGGTAATCATCCAGTGCGGCCACCATGGATGGCTTCTGAGGCTGTGGCGCAATGATATCCAGTTTCAATCCCGCATCTTCCACTGCGCGGGAAGTATTACTGCCAAAAGCACCGATGAGCGTACCGTTTTGTTTGAAGCGGGGATAGTTATCGAAAAGACTCTTTACACCACTGGGAGTAAAAAAGCAAATAATGTCGTATTCATTGTTATCAAGTACCGGCTTTACATCATTGCTCAGCGTACGGTACATAAAGGGAGTAGCAAAACCGCAATTGTTGGCCTTAAGCCAGTTGATGATCTCATTGTCCTGCTGGTTCTCCGAACAACAATACAGGAATTTTTCATTTTCCTTGTGCTTGTTGATCACATCAAACATGCTCTTGTTGGTGCCATCGGCCCCAAAGAACACTTTACGTTTCCTGTACAGGATGAACTTTTGCAGGTATAAAGCCACGGCTTCCGTAATACAGAAATATTTTGTGTCCTGGCTCACGCTGATCTTCATCTCTTCGCATATGCGGAAGAAGTGGTCAATGGCGTTGCGGCTGGTAAATATAACCGCAGTATATTGAGTAATTTCAATCTTCTGTTTCCGGAATTCTTTAGCAGGGATACCCTCCAGCCGGATAAAGGGATGAAAGTCCAGTTGCACATTGTACTTTCTGGCAAGCTCAAAGTACGGCGATTTCTCACTTTCAGGCCTGGGTTGGGTAATAAGAATCCGCTTAATCGAATGTGCAGCACCTGCTACATTTTTAGCCCCATTTTTAACCATAGTTGTGAAGTATGGATATTATCAAAGTTAATAACTTCTTTCCACAAAAATCAATAACACCTTGTAAATCAATAAAAGGGGTGCTATTTCGAAGGCGCAAAGGTACAGAAAAAAATGCAATTGGCTGACCTTAATTTCGTTCCGTATTGGGTTATAGGCGATTATAAATCTATATAGTAAGAATATTACCAACACCACAAAGGTCAGCGTCATGGTAACGTTGAAAAGAACGGGGCCTGCAAAGGCCAGCATGACCAAAACCGGCAGTAAAAAAATGCCGATCATCTTGTTTACCAGGAAAACAATGAACAGATAGGTATTGGCCAGCCGCCCCATACTAAAAATCCAGCCCGCCAGCTTGAGCAGGATCAACTTGCCAATATAGATGACTGCCAGCAGCAGCGCACACCATCCCATCAACGCCCATTGATTGGTAACAGGCACCATCTGGTAGTGCATGGCCACAAACGATAAAAAGCAGCCGCCCGAAACATAAAACAACAGGTTCAGCAGTAAACCAGGCAGGGGCGATTGCATCAATTGCTCGCGTATTTGTTGCTGGCGCATGCTGACGCGAAAAAACAAACTGTATAAGTTGGAAAGATATTTCCCGAATAGGAGCCTGATAAACCCGAAATAGATCAGCAGCCCCGACAGGAAGTAGAACATGGTCTCCTTGCCGTTGACCTTTTTTTCTTTCATCGAAACTGCAATCGGTTCCCCGTCAAAATTGTAATAGGGATGATGGGCAATCATTTCCTGTATCAGCGCCCAACGTTCCGCCAATACGGTACTGTCTTTTTGCAAAGTAGTTGCTGCACTGTCTGTTTCCCGCGGCGCTGGCGGTAAAGGTTCCCGCCGTTCAACGGGCCGTGTAACCGGAGCAGCTTTTGGTATGGTGTCAGACGTTCTCTGTACCGGCTTTCTTACTACCCCGGTATCGCGCTTTGCCGTGTTGCTATCGCGCAGCGGCTCAACCCTGTTAACAGTTGTATCGCGATGACGAACACTGTCGGGACGCAGTATGCTTCCGGTGTCTCTCTTCTTTGCAGTAGTGTCCTGCCTATTCTCCACAGGTGTATCCTGGCGGGGAGGCAGTGAATCGGGCGCAACCTGCGCAACGATAGAGCAACTGATCAGGCAATACAAGAAGAGTAGTATAATTTTTTTCACTGGATATCCCCGGGTTTGCGTTTGCAAAATTATTGTAGCGGTTGTATTGGCAAAATCCGATTTTGCTTTTTTGACCCTGTTTAAAAATAGTTCACATAACCAAGATGAATTTTTGCCTGGCGCATATTCAATTTTGTATCGTCACGTTTACCGGCCGCATAGGAAATATTGAAAATGCCGGCTTTTGTTTCAAACGCCATTCCCAATCCAAAACCCAGGAAACTGTTGCTGTATTCCGGGCTGGCCGAGGCATTCTTTATCCAACCCGCATCTACAAACGAAAACAGGAATGAATTGCGCCCCAGCAGGTACCTGTACTCCACAGTCCCCACGCCATATTGGGATGCAAATATGCTTTCTTCATCAAAACCGCGCAACAGTTTGTAACCACCTATCTGGAACAATTCGTTGCGGAAAATCGCAGGGCTCTGGTACCATCCGCCATTGACTGCCAGCTTAAAGGTAGAAGCATTTGAAATCTTTACGAATTGAGCTACGGAACCGCGCACACGAAACTGGTAAGATTTCAGTTGCATGGTATCGTACAGCGAATTGAAGTCAAAATCAGGATCACCGGGATCTTTCAGTTGCACAATCACGTTGTTCTTTTTGATTTTTTTGGTACCCACCGTGCCGGTAATGGTCCACTCGGTACCTTTTCGTGGATTAAACCGGTAATCGGTATTGAAATATTCATATTGCAAACCGATGTTTACTGAACTTACATCAGCTTCCCGCGGCAGTTTCCGGTTATTTTTTACCGATAAAGTATCCACTGTAAGCAGGTTGCTGCGCAGGTTCTGGATAAAAACAGTTCCGGATTGAGCAGATGAAACCGCATATTGCACACCCAGCAACATATCCACATTCACAAAAGAGGAATCTTTTTTGAACAGGTCGAAATTCAGGTTCACGCCAAAAGGCGATTTAAACAAATAAGGTTGCTGAAACGACAAATTGAGCCGCGGTGATTTTACCTGTATCTGCTGCCAGTTCAACCCGATGGTTTCGCCATTGCCCAATGCGTTTTTCAAATTAATGGTGGCTTCGCCGGTAACAAGCAATTTATTGTTCAGCAGTTGCGAATTGGAAGGCAGCAACCCGATCAACACATTCACCTGGCTGCTTCGCCGGGTGTCGAGGTAAAGGTCAAGTATGGAGCCTGTACCCAGGCGCGTAAGGGTCCACGGCCTTTTTTCTTCCACGAAGGGCAGCTCGCTCAGTTTTTTGCTCACCTGCTGCAGTTTTTCCTTTTTGTAAATGCTGCCGTTCAGAATGGAAAGGTGCCGCTGTAAAAAAGCTGCAGCAATGCGGGCATTGCCATGGTTCCGGATACTGTCAATCCGGTACAAGGGGCCTGTGTTGATGTTGAGTTTGGCGCGTACCCCTGCCTCCGTAAACGCAATGCTATCGAGCCGGATACTGGCAAAGGGGTACCCGTTATTTTCAAAATAGTCGAGCATTTTTTCCTGCAATGAAGCCACTTCGGCTACTGTCCAGGCAGGGTTCCCTTTTTTGTTAAAGGCTATGGCATCAAGCATTTTTTTATCTGCTGAATCTATATCGAGTTGTGCAAAGCGGAAGGTTTCACCCACGTATAGTTGCAGGCTGGCCGATAGAGAATCATAGTGCACGCTGTCTATCGAAGCAGCCGCGAACCCCCTGGCCTGCAGGAGGGCCGGCAAACCTTGAACATATTGCTGGCAAAGTTCCCGGTTTCGAAAATCGTTGCGCAGGCGAAGCGTTTCACGCACAAAAACAGTGTCTTTGTCAACCGGGTTGATATGTAACCGGTATTGAGCAGGCAGGGCAACAGGTAAAATGATCAGCAGGATCAACAATGTCTTTCTCCCCGATTGACCATATACAGCTACCTTTGCCATAGAAATTTTTAAAGCACCCACAATAATACCCATTAAACCACTGACCGATGGCAGGCATTTACATACATATTCCTTTTTGCCGGGTGGCCTGCCACTACTGTAATTTTCATTTTTCCACTTCGCTGAAAGGTAAGAACGATTTTTTGGAAGCTTTATTGAAGGAAATGCACCTGCAGCAAGATTACCTGCAATCTGAAGCAGTGGAAACCATTTATTTTGGCGGCGGCACCCCTTCGCTGCTGCAGACAGAAGAACTGGACCGTTTGCTGGAAAACATTTACGCGCTTTTCACGGTAGATAGTGCACCCGAAATTACACTGGAAGCCAACCCCGACGATATTACCGCCGATAAAGTAGAGGCCTGGAAACAGTCGGGCATCAACCGGCTGAGTATCGGGGTGCAGTCTTTTTTTGATGAAGACCTGCGCTGGATGAACCGGGCGCATGCGGCTGCCCAGGCGGAGGAGGCCATCAGGCTGGCGCAGGACAGCGGCATTTACAACATCACCATCGATCTGATCTACGGCACACCCACCCTTACAGACGAACACTGGCAGTACAATCTGCGCAAAGCCACTGACATGGGCATACCGCATCTGAGTTGTTATGCCCTCACCGTAGAACCCGGCACAGCCCTCGAAGTAATGATCCGGAAGAACAAGGTACAGGCTGCAGATGAGCAGGTACAGGCACGTCAGTTTATTCAACTTATGCACTATATGCAGGAGGCGGGATACGAACATTATGAAATTTCCAATTTCTGCAAACCCGGCTGGCGCAGCCGTCACAACAGCGCTTACTGGAATGGCAGGAAATACCTGGGACTTGGTCCTTCAGCCCATTCCTTTAACGGCGAAAGCCGGCAATGGAATGTGGCGGGCAATGCCTTGTATGCCCATGCCTTGCGTACAGGGCAGGTACCTTATGAAAAGGAAATACTCACCGAACGGCAACGGATAAATGAGTACATTATGACAGCGCTGCGGACCATGGAAGGCATTGACCTGGACTACGTGCAGGCGCACTATGGAGCGCAGGAAGTGCAACGCATTGTAAAAGAAAGCCGGAAGTTTATCGACCAGGGAAAAATGGTGCAGCAGCAAGGGTGCCTTCAGCTCACCATGGAAGGGAAATTGTTTGCAGATGGCATTGCCGCCGGGCTGTTTGGATAGGGAAATACCAACCGGATCAATGCGACCTGCTCCGCTTCTGGCGCATATACCGGACCAGCTGGTTAAGCGACAGAATCACCACCATAATCAAAATCAACGGGCCGTATGTGTAATAAGACAAAGGCATAAACCGGTTCCCCCATAACTGTACTTCCTCCTTGTTTTCCGTACAGCCTTTATATATTAGACGAGCACCTGCTCAATATGGTACAGTCCTTCGCGCGGTTTAACATTTTCCCATAAGATGCGGTACACCGTTTCGGCAATGGGTATATCTGCCCCAATGGATTGATTTACATGGTACAGGCATTTGCTGGCATAGTACCCTTCAGCCACCATGTTCATTTCGAGCCGGGCAGAAGTTACAGAGTAGCCCTTGCCGATCATATTGCCGAAAGTGCGGTTGCGACTGAACAGCGAATAGCAGGTTACCAGTAAATCGCCCAGGTACACCGAAGCTGCATAATTATGTGTTTTGCGATGGGTAACCGGGTCTTCACCCTCATGCACCCCCACTTCTATATGACGGATACCTGCCTTGCGCAGAAAGCCCGCCATTTCATCGGCACAGTTGGCTATGAAAACACTCAGAAAATTGTCACCATATTCAAGACCGTGCGCAATGCCCGCTCCCAACGCATAAATGTTTTTCAGCACAGCGGCATATTGCACGCCGAATATATCTTCGTTTACCACGGTATTGAGATAAACCGTACTGAAGCATTTTGCAATTTCAGCCGCCGCTGCGGTATTGATGCCTGAAAATGTAAGGTACGACAATTTTTCCCTGGCCACTTCTTCTGCATGGCAAGGCCCCATAATGGTAAAGTAATCCGTTACCGGAAACTGAAACGCTTTTTCAAGATATTCATTGAGCAGCAGGTTATCATCCGGCAATATCCCTTTTACGGCGGAAATCACTTTTTTACCGGCGAAAGCATTGCGCGGTAAGGCGCTGAGCGTTTCCTTAATATAGGCAGAGGGTACCACTATGAGAACGTGATCGCTTGCGGATATGATACTGCGGATGTCGGTACTCAGTGTAAGCAGACTGGTATCGAAGTAAACAGAACTGAGATAATGCGGGTTATGATGCCGTTGCTGAATGTGTTGAACAATTTCTTCGGAACGGACGCACCAGGCAACTTTAAATTTATTATCGGTTAAGAGTTTTACCAAAGCAGTGGCCCAGCTTCCGCTCCCGATTACGCCAAAATGCATGTAGTTTGTTGTTTTTGCAAATAACCAGAACGAAAAGACAAGAACCAAATAAATCTCGACACTTCAAGATTTATCTGGTCCCTGCAATGTGTAGTTTGATATGTGTTGCTGCTATTTTTTGTCGCTGAACAACTGGTCCTGCGGCACTACTTTCACCCTGGTGCCGTTCTTCAGTGTTTTACTGATCAAATGGTAAGGCGCCACCACTACTTCGTCGCCTTCCTTGAGCCCTTCTGTAATTTCAATGTAGTTGATGTCCTGCACACCGGTTTTTACTTTGGTTTTCTTCACGGTGCCGTCGGGCTGTAATACAAACACAACTTCTTCCAGCTCTTCCGATAAGGTTTTGGTAGTTTGTTCCTGCAATCCTTGCTCTTCCTGCTTTTCATTTTTCTGTTTGGACGCAACATTATCAGAGCCGGACAAACGAGTGGTAACGGCATTAATGGCAGTGGCCAGTACATTTTCCTTGGTGTTGGTTTGTATATCGGCGCTGGCATTCATGCCGGGGCGGAAGGGGAATTTTCTGGGATGTTGCGGGTCATACAAATCCTTGTAGGAATCTTTCAGCAGGCGGATATGTACTTTGTAATTCGTTACATCATTAGTGCCTGCCGCGGTCTGCGTAACAGTAGTACTGCTGCTGGCAATTTTGGTTACAATGCCTTTGAACCTGCGCCCGGTGTAGGCTTCCACTTCCACCAATGCCGAATCGCCCAATGATACTTTGGGAATATCGTTTTCACTAACGTCAACCTGCACTTCAATTACGCTCATATCGGCAATGCGCATCATTTCCGTTCCTGCCATCATGGAGTTACCTACTACCCTTTCGCCTTTTTTAACGCTGAGCAACGATACCACGCCATCCATGGGCGCCAGTACGGCGGTACGGCTGAGGTCTTTATCGGCCCTTTCGAGACTTGCCTGTGAACTTTGAATGGCGGCTTCGGCGCTGCGAATATTTTGCAATGCAGCATTATAGTTTGCCTGCGCTGTGCGAAGCTGGTTTTCAGCCTGTTCAAATTCTGCAGCAGAAATAATTTTATCGGCCAGCAATTGTTTCTGACGGTCGTAGGTTCTTTTTGCCAGGTCAAGTGCCGACTGCAGACTGGAGAGCTGCGCTTTCGAGTTGGCCAGTATGGCCTGCTGACGTTCTACTTCTGCTGCCGCCTGGTTGCGTTGGGTAGAATAGATATCAGCATAAATTCTGGCCAGCACAGTTCCTCTTTTTACACTGTCGCCTTCTTCAACAGTGAGTTCCACAATTTCACCGGAAATGTCGGGACTGACTTTCACTTCCACTTCGGGATATATTTTGCCGCTGGCATTTACGGTTTCGATAATGGTACGTTTCGTTACTTTTTCCGTGGAAACCCTTAAACCTTCATCTTTCCCTATGATGCCTGCTGCTTTCAAACCCATCAACGCCAGGATGATGACCAGGAGAGCGCCAATGATCCAGAGAATTTTCTTCTTCATTGCTTGATATGTTATGCGCGAATAATAAAGTTTTTTACAGACGAATGCCGAGCCCTTTGTAAAATTCCAGCACTTTCATTTTAAACACATAGTCGAACTGGGCAAACAACATGTCGAGCTTCGCCCTGGTCAGGTTGTTCTGACTGGTGATGAGATCGAACGTATTGAGAAGACCCAGTTCATGCCGCTTGACTGCATAGTCGTACGATTTCTGCGCTACCGCCACCGTGGTTTGGGTGGCATTGAACTTCTGCAGTGCGGCCGTTGCGCTGTAATAGGCCCGGTAAATATCATTCTTTAATGTCTGGTCGGTTTGTTCCTTGAGGATCTGTGCATTTTTGAGGTTCCACTTGCTGCGTTGCAGGTTGAACCTTGCCGCGCCCCCGTTCAGGATGGGCACTGAAATGGTGATGCCTATGTTCTGGCGAAAGTTGTTGTCGATTTGTGTGCCCCAGCCTGTCCACAGTTCACCAAACGATTTTTTGCCCTGCGTTACCTGGAATTGCGGCGTAAGGATCGGGTACATGGTGCCGCCCACATCCACTACTGAGCCCGTGGGATCAGACTCGTAACCGGTAAAGCTGACGCCGGTAATCTTGTTATTGGAACTGGCAAAGTTGGTAGCCAGTCCCCCCCCGATGCTGATGGTAGGATACTGCCACGCCCTTGCCGATTTCACCGAAGCTTCCAGCGATTGCAAGCGCAATTGGTTGGCTTTCTGCGCGGGTTGATTTTGGAGCGCAATTTCGAATACTTTTTCCGGCAACAATTCCAGGATGGGTTCAACCGGAATCTGGTCTACCGGCGGGGTTTCAATATCAAATGGAACAGCAGCGTCGAGGTTGAGCGCTGCTTTCAGGGTGAGCAGGTTTTGATCGGCAGTAGCCAGGGCCGACAGGTAATTGGCGCTGTCGTTGGCATACTGGCCTTCCAGGGTAAGCGCGTCCACTTCCGGCAGGGAGCCCGCTTCCACCTTTCTGCGGGTAACCAGCATCTGGTTGCGGCTCTGTTCCATTTGCACTTTGGCAATTTCTGCCTGTTGTCTGGCCAGCAATACCTGCAGGTAATAGGTGGCTACGTTGAGGGCCACGTCGTTTTTCGCTTTTTCTACATCTGCCTGTGCCGCCTGGTAGGCATACATGGAAGCAATGACATTGTTTTTCAGCCGGTGCCAGTTGAACACATCGACGCCGGCATTGAAGCTGAACGACTGAAACAAGAGGCGGTTGCTGGTAAACTGGTTGGTCGTAGGGTCAATAGACCGTCCGAACTGCAAACCGGAATTGGTATTGAAACTGGCCGACGGATATTGCGCCCATTTGTCCTGTTTCCATTGTGTTTCAGCGATTCCTGCCTGTATTTCGCTTTGTTTTACCGTGAGGTTATTGGCCCAGGCGTATTCAACGCAGCGGCGGAGATCCCATTTTTCCTGGGCAGTAGCAGCAGTAAATATTAACGAACAGCATATCGGAAACAGGAGCCTTATTTTTCTCATAATACAAAACTGGTTGTTCTGTGCAGGAACAGCGATGAACTGGATGGCTGGTCACTCAAAATGACATCAAACATACGTTGCGCCTGCAAAAGGATAAAATAAAAATTGGGTTAAAAAACCGGTGAGCCGGCACTCAAACCCACACCTGCAGGGCGGTTGGCCATTTACTCAACAATTTACCGCCGCCCTACTGCTGCGAAGGCCTGCTCCAGGTCTGCTATGAGGTAGTCTGCATCTTCCAGTCCAACATATATCCTGATCATGCGGTGTTCCCGGTCGGCGGCATTGAAATCTGCCGGTAGAATGGAAGCACAGCGGGGAATGGCAAGGCTTTCGTATCCACCCCAGCTCACGGCAATCAAAATATGACGCAACGATTCGCAGAATGTTACAATTTCTTCGCGCGTATTTGCCTTCATTACTATGGTAAACAGCCCACAGGCGCCGGTCATTTGCTGGCGGGCCAGTTGGTATTGGGGGAAGGAGCTGTCCAGAGGGAAAACCACTTCTTCCACCAGCTGGTGTTGCTTCAGGAATTCAATCACTTTGACAGTGGTTTTTGAAATCCGTTCCAGGCGGGCCGATAGGGTGCGCAAACCGCGTATCAGCAGCCAGGCATTGAACGGCGAGATGCCGATACCCATGTTCAACAGCTCATTGTCGAAAATTCTTTTCATCATGCTGCGCGTGCCCGTGAGTACGCCCGCCACCACATCACTGTGCCCGCCAATGTACTTGGATGCTGACTGCAGCACCAGGTCAATGCCCAAAGAAATTGGCTTCTGAAATAACGGCGTGCAATAACTGTTGTCGCAAATGGTTACGATATTCTCCGCCCGGGCCAGTTCAGCCACGGCGCGCAGGTCCTGCAGGGCAAAATCCCAGCTATTGGGCGATTCAAGGTAAATAACACGGGTATTGGGCAATATGGCCCGTTCAAAATTTTCAATGTTGCGGCCGTCAACATAGGTGGTGACCACATTGAATTTGGGCAGCACATTATCGAACATGCGCTGGGCCCAGGTGTATGGTTTGTTTACGCTTACAATATGATCGCCGGATTGCACATTGGCAAACACCGAGGCAAAGATGGCGGAAGCGCCGCTGTTGAATACGAGGCAGTCTTCGGCCCCGTCGAGGGCGGCCAGCTTGGTACGGAGAATGTCAATGGTAGGATTCAATCCCCGGCTATACAGGTAGGCACTGTACTCATCTTCAAAAACACGGCTCAGCTCTTCTACTTTACGGAAAGCAAAATTGCTGGTTTGCATAATGGGCGGCGCAATAGCCCTGAAGTATAACTCGCGCTCCTCACCCAGTTCGTTCAGGATAAATGACAGGTCTTGGTTGTTGTCGGACATACGCTAAACTTTCTTTTTCGTTAGTTGCCGGGCTACAAAGTACAAAGCCAGGAAAAATAAAAACACTGACATACCTATGAGGGCGAACTCGGGATTCGTAATGGCGATAATGGTTCCCACAAAAACATAGGTACATACAAAGATCAATGGCAGCAATGGATACAGTTTCATAGAATAGATGCCGGTACCGTTCAGATGCCTTGTCCGTTTTCGCAACACAAAAATGGTAGCCGCCGACGTGGCCATTCCTATGCTATCGAGAAAGATGGTGAAGCTCAGGATTTGTTCAAAGGTATTGGCAAAAAACAATACTACGATACAAATGGCGGCAAAAACAGTGAGACTCACCGTGAGCACATCTTTCCTTTCATCTTTCTTTTTGAACACGGCAGGCAGAATGCCGTCATCGCTCATGGCGTACATGACGCGCGGATTGCTCAGGAGCAACACATTCACGTAAGCCAGCACGGCCACAAACAGCAATATGGAAGACACATAGCGGCCGGGCAAACCAAACATTTTTTCAGCAATGATGCTGGCAATGCCGCGGTTGGCCGGGTCGTCCATTTTCAATGCCTCAAACCCGATCACTTTGTAGTAGGAATAACTCACCGCCAGGTACAGGCACACAATCACCAGTATGCCGATGAATATACCACGTGGAATATTTTTTTGCGGGTTCTGTACTTCTTCGCCAAAATTGATGGTTTGCTGGTACCCGCCGTAGGTGAAGGAAGTAGCTTTCAACGCCACGCCAAAGGATAGCAGCAGCGCTCCCGTTTCAAAGCCTGATGTATCCAGTATGCTGGTATTGGAAGGAGCATGTATTTGCGGAAAAAATATTGCCGCGATCAATACCAGCAGCATACCGATTTTTATAATCATCAGTATGTTCTGGGTTTTGGAACTCATGCGCAATCCCATAAGGTTAACGCCGTAAAACAATACAATTGCTCCCATGGCCACCATACTTTCCGCAAAATCGGTGGCGGACGATCCAAACAAGAGCGGGCTGATGTATTCACTGCCGATCAGCGCTACACCCGCCAATGAGGAAGCATTGGATATCAGAATAATGCAGTTGATAGCAAAGCCGATGGAAGGATGGTAAGCATAAGCGAATATTTTGTAGTAGCCGCCTGTAACGGGATAGCGCGAACCAATTTCGGCATAAGTGAGCGCGCCGCAGAAGGCAACCAATCCGCCAACAATCCACGCCAGGAAAAAAACTGCGGGGGTTAAGGATGCAATGGCGGCGTCTTTAGAAGTTCTGAAAATTCCCATGCCTATCACCAGTCCGATAACGATCATGGTGATATCGAATAGACTCAGTTTGGTGGGTTTCATTGGTGGAAGATAGAAAATATTTGCCTTTACCTTTACGTTGCCTGGGATGTGGCAGCTGCCCGTTTTATGTCCGCTTTGCGAAAATCGGGCAAAAATGTACTGCACAATAGTGCAGACGCGTTACCTTCAAATAATATCATTTTGCATGAAACAAACGCTACTTTTTTTACTATCGGCCGGCTGGTTTGCCGCCAACGCTCAGACCCAGGTGCCCGAATCAAATGATTCAGCACGTACGTTGCAGTGGGTAGTAGTAAAGGCTTATGAACAAAACCGGCAGTTAAAAGAAGTATCGGCTTCCATCAATTATATTGATAAAACGCAACTGGAGCGGTACAACAACACCAGTTTGCTGCCTGCGCTGAACGCCACGCCGGGTGTGCATATGGAAGAACGGTCGCCGGGCAGTTACCGCCTTAACGTGCGCGGCAGCACGCTGCGTTCACCGTTTGGTGTGCGCAATGTAAAAGTGTACTGGAACGGCATCCCCCTCACGGATCCCGGCGGCAGTACCTACCTGAACCAGTTGAGCTATTTCAATGTTCGTTCTATAGAAGTCATCAAAGGCCCGGCCGGCAGCCTGTATGGCGCCGGTACCGGAGGAGCGCTGCTGATCAATAGCGGGGCAGTTAAAGAACCTGCAGGTGTTTCTGCTTCGTATATTGCCGGCAGTTACCATCTGCATAACCTGCACGTGCAGTTACGTACGGGTGACGAGGAACATCGCAATGCCATAGGCTTTGCCCATCAGACCAGTGATGGCTACCGCGACCATACCAATATGCGTCGTGATGTAATTACCTGGGAAGGCAATTACAGGCTGAGAGATAATCATGCAATCAATACTTCGGTATTGTATGGAGATTTGTATTATCAAACGCCGGGCGGATTAAACGCAGCGCAATATGCGGCCAATCCGCGTGCAGCACGCGGCCCCGCCGGCATGTTTCCGGGCGCAACGGAAGCAAAAGCAGCCATTTACCAGAAAACGTTCCTGGCCGGTATTTCGCAAGATTATCAATTTAATGAGCGCTTCAGCAATCACTCCGTTGTGTATGGCGCATTTTCATTGATAAAAAATCCCACCTTCCGCAACTATGAAAAGCGAACTGAACCCCATTTCGGGGGACGCACGGTGTTTACCTGGCAACAACAGCAAGGCGACACCGACTGGCGTATATTGTTTGGTGCAGAAGCACAGCGGGGATTTTTTAATGTAAAAACTTTTGGTAACGTAAATGGTCAGCCCGATACTACGCAAACCGATGACGAAGTAGATACCTGGATATACTCCGGTTTTGTTCAAACAGATATCCATTTTCCCGGCAACTGGTCAGTGAGTGCAGGTATCAGTGTAAATCAGTCCGCCATCACCATCACACGCTTATCAATGCCAGGTTTTGTACCGGTAAAGCAACGATTCAATAGTGAGTGGGCGCCACGCCTGAGCGTATCTAAAAAAGTATTTCCTGGCGTGCTGTTGTATGCCAGCATTGCGCGCGGATTTTCGCCACCCACTTCGCAGGAGGTATTGCCTTCCACCACTGTTATCAGCGAAGACCTGGAAGCAGAGCATGGTGTAAATTATGAAGCAGGCATCAAAAGCTCCTGGTTGCAGCAACGATTGTATGTAGAAATAAATGCGTTTTATTTCCGCCTGCAAAACGCTATTGTGCAGCGGCGTGATGCCAGCAACGCCGATTATTTTGTCAATGCCGGGTCTACAAAGCAACGCGGTATTGAAACACAGGTGCAATACCAGTTGCTGCCGCGCAACAAACGATTTGTTTCGCAGGCGGCTCTCGCTGTGGCGCATACGCTGAATCATTTCCGGTATGATGATTTCAAACAGGTAACAGATGATTTTTCTGACAAAAAAATTCCGAGTGTAGCCGACAATACCGTAGCCGTTCGCCTGGATGTTTCTCTACGGCCCGGGTTATATACCCACTGGACCTGGTATTATAGTGATCCTATTCCACTGGATGATGCCAATACAGCATTTGCCACTTCGTATAACCTGCTGGGTGGAAGACTGGGCTTTCGCAAGCCATTTGCAAAAAATCTGCTGATAGATATTTTTGCTGGCGTGGACAATGCATTTGATGTGCAGTACAGCCTGGGCAATGATATCAATGCAGCAGCGGGCAGGTATTACAATGCGGCGCCCGGCATAAATTATTATGGCGGTATAAGAATTGAGTTTGGCAAGCAACGAATAACCCAATAGACTTTTATACCATGACCATACTGTTATTTGCCTGCGCAAATTAAAAACAATACTTCTCCAACTATTTTTCCCTTTCTTTTTCACATGCCTAAAAAAATATATTGGTGCGTGTGGTCCTGCACTGTACATTTGTGGCGCAATTGGTATCCCGACACATGGTGTCGGGATGAAAAGGGAAACCGGTGCAAATCCGGTGCTATCCCCGTAGCTGTGAGTTTGAGTGAGTGGTCATGTACACCTTTCAGCCATTCACAACTGTTCAATCTTCAAGCCACTGTCGCTAGATGACGGGAAGGTGTTGAACAGCAAACGAGCCAGAAGACCTGCCAGTTGACAACCATTTACATCAACGAGCTTTCGGGTGAAAAGCCGGGATGAAATCAGTCTGACCGCGGAAGACATTTCATTTCTGTCTGCACATTCTTTTTCCGAAGGCTCATAGTTAACTCAACAACAAACTATGAGCAGCATGTACAAAACATTCATGGCGCTACTGGCCGCCATTACCGCCGGGCAGTGTGTGATTGCCCAAACCGATTCAGCATTTACCCAGCAACTGGACCGTGTAACTGTAACCGCCACCAAGTTTCCGGCAAAATCTTCGCAAACAGGAAAAGTAGTTACCATTATTGATGAAGCTACCTTAAGGCGCAGCCTGGGAAAGGATTTGTCGCAGGTGCTCACCGAGCAGGCGGGCCTGGTAATCAACGGTGCTACCAGCAATCCTGGAAAAGACAAATCAGTTTTTCTGCGCGGCGCCAAAAATGATTATACAGTTATACTCGTAAACGGCATTCCCGTAACGGATCCTTCTGGCGTAGGCGGCGCTTTTGACCTCCGGCTTTTTCCTATTGAGCAAATAGAACGCATCGAGATTGTGAAAGGCGCGCAGTCTACTTTGTATGGGTCAGATGCTGTTGCTGGCGTAATCAATATCATCACCAAAAAAGGCGCTAACAAACCGGCGCAGTTTTATGGGAATCTTTCTTATGGTTCTTACAACACCAAAAAGATCCATGCGGGTGTTAGTGGCCGTGGAGAAAAAGGTGGATACAGTGTTGGATTTACGCATCATGAATCAGATGGTATATCGGAAGCCAGCGATACCTCTGCAGCGAAAACATTCGACAAAGATGGTTTCCAGCAACATGCTTTTAATTTTCGAGCCGATGCCTTGATTGCAGAAGGATTGGAAATAAGTCCCTTTTTCCGCTACAGTTATTTCAAAGGTGATTTTGACGATGGTTCGTTTGCCGATGCACCCAACAGGTATACAGCCAACCTGCTCTCTACCGGCGCTTTAGCCGCCTGGAAGTTTGCACGGGGGCAGGTTACGGCGCAATTTTCCTACGATGAAATGGGCAGAACCTATGTTTCTTCTTTTCCCGCTGAGTTCAGCGGCAATACAAAACTTGCCGAATTGTATGGTCAGTACCACCTTAATAATCACGTAAGCCTGATGGCAGGTATTGATCACCGTAAGCAAAAGATGTTGGCGCCTGATTCTTCCATTACCATTACCAGTCCATATGTTTCCTTCTTGCTGAAAGATTTGGGCGGCTTTAACCTCGAAGCCGGCTTCCGTTACAATGATCACAGCAAGTATGGAAACAACACTACTTACAGTTTTAACCCGGCCTTCCTGGTGAACAAAAACGTGAAATTATTTGCCAATGTGGCCAGTGCTTTCAAGGCGCCCCCGCTCACTGCATTGTTCGGACAGTTTGGCGCCAATCCCAACCTGAAACCCGAAAGGTCTGAAACCATTGAAGGAGGAGCGCAGGTAAATCTGTTCAAAAACTTACTGGAGGCGCGCGTAGTGGTGTTTCAGCGGCATACCAGAGATGTTATCGTGTATGGTCCGGCATTTACGTACATCAACTACGATGAACAAAAAGACAAGGGCATAGAAGTAGAACCTGCGTTTCACATCAACAACCACCTGCAGGTAAAATTGTACTATACGTTTACAGAAGGGGAAGTAACCACACAGCAAGGAGGCAAAGACACTACTTACGACAACCTGGTCCGCCGACCGAAACATTCTTTTGGCGTAAGCGTGCATTACCAGGTAACGCCGAAGTTCTTTGCCAGTGCCAATTGTTATACGTATGGCCGCCGTGATGATTTGTATTTTAATCCGGTCACCTATAACCAGGACCTGGTTAGCCTGAAAGCTTATACGCTGTTGAACCTCTACGCCCAATATAGTTTCTGGAAGAACAGGATAAGAGTGTTTGCAGAAGCCCGGAACCTTACAGATGCCAAATACGAAGAAGTTTACGGCTACGCTACACAGGGTATTACCATAACCGGCGGTGTTGCTTTCAGTTTATAAATCAATTGTTCACCTGAAAAAAAAATTGTATGTCGCTACAAAAGATCAATCCCCGTACTATTGTTTTGCTTGCCTTCATAGTGGTTGCGGCAGCTACGCGCATTTTGTTCAGCCTGGATCCGGGCCTGTCACCCATTGCCACCTTTACGCCATTGGGCGCCATGGCTTTGTTTGGCGGCGCCTATTTTCAGAAAACCTATAAAGCCTATTTGTTCCCGCTGCTCACTTTGTGGCTGGGCGATATTATACTGAACCGTGTTGCGTATTATAACGAATGGGTAATTTTTTACGAAGGGTTTTACTTCACCTATGGCGCTTTTGCTTTGATGGTGCTTACCGGCCAGTATATGATCAGGAAAGCAAGTGCAAAAAATATAGTGCTGGCTGCCCTGGTGGCTACGCTGATACATTGGATAGGCACCAGCCCCGGTTGCTTTTTGATTGCTGATTCCATGTATCCCAAAACATGGTCAGGCTATTTCGCCAGTTTGATGGCCGCCATTCCATATGAGCGCAACTTCCTCATCGGCACGCTGGCGTATAGCGGCATGATGTTCGGATTGTTTGAATGGATGAAGATGAAATTTCGCGTGCTGCGTCCGGCAGGCGTTTGATAACGCAGTATGGATGCATTGGTATATTGTTGAATTGTTCATTGGGCAGATGGCAGGTCCTTTTACAGCAGTTGGTTTATCAGCCATGCAACAATGGAACAATTCAACAATATAGCCTTGTAACGGTAGAACCTTTAATCATTAACCTCTCCTGTTTGCAACCATCAACTTTTCCTCATGATCGCTTCCTCTTTTTTGCCTGCAGCTACACAGATGATTTATGATATGGGCCTGCAGCACTGCCTCGAAGGCATCACGTTTGAATGTCCGCCACAGGCATTGGCTGAAAAACAAAAAGTAGTACGGTGCGTGCTGGAAGGGAAAGCGTATTCCAGCGAAGAAATAGACCGCATTTTTTCCGCTTCGAAAGCGCAGGGGAAAAGTTTGTATTATGTGGATGAACCTTTATTACAATCCATAGCGCCGGACATCATTTTTACGCAAGATGTTTGCGAGGTATGCCAGATCGATACGGTTTGCACCGCCGCAGCGGTGGCGCGATTGCCGAAACAACCACAACTTGTTTCGCTTTCGCCCAACACGCTGGATGACGTATTTCAAACAGCCATCACCATAGCCACCGCCCTGCACCAGGAAGAAAAGGCGTATACTTATTGCAGCGGCTTGCAAAAAAGAATGGATGCTGTTACCGACAGATTGCGCGCCCACCGTTCGCCGCTCAAGCGGGTGATGGTGCTGGAATGGATGGAACCCCTGTACAACTGCGGTCACTGGATCCCTTACCAGGTGGCGCAGGCCGGCGGTGTTGATATGCTTTCCAACCCCGGCGGCGACAGCATAGTAACACCCTGGGAAAAAATATTGAAATACAACCCCGAGGTACTGGTGATTGCTCCCTGCGGCTTTACCACGCAACGTACGCGGGAAGAACTATCATTAATGACTGCACGAAAAGGTTGGAACGAACTGCGGGCCGTACAAAACCAGGCAGTATACCTGGCAGATTACGATTTGTTTACACAACCTTCGGCCGGCACGCTTACCGATGGCATTGAAATGCTGGCCGCGCTGTTTCACCCTGAATTGTTTACCGTTCCTGCACACCTGCAACACAAATGCCAGTCACTGTTTCAAATGCAACCACACCATGTGTAAACACGAAGAAAAGAAATGTCCGCGCTGCAGCAGATCCTTTGAATGCAAACCCGGCGATATTACGCAATGCCAGTGCTATGGGATTTCCTTCAGCATCGAGGAGCGCGCGTTCATTGAAGAACGCTATGTAGATTGTCTCTGCCGGAAATGCCTGTTGGAACTGAAACACCGCTATACCTTTTTCACCGAAAAATATTTTTTACATGGACCTGGATAAGGCAACAGATATGATATTGATTACAGGCGGCGCACGCAGCGGTAAAAGCAGGTATGCGCAGGAACTGGCGTTGCGCATGAGTGATTTTCCCGTGTATGTAGCCACCGCTCGTTGCTGGGACAATGAATTCCGCGAACGAATTGAGCGCCATCAGCAGGACCGCGGCCGGCAATGGACTTCGCTGGAAGAAGAAAAATACATCAGCAAACTCACACTTCAGAACCGCGTGGTAGTAATCGACTGTATTACGCTTTGGCTCACCAATTTTTTTGTGGATTTAAAGCAAGATGTGCCTGCCTGCCTGGAAGCCTGCAAAAAAGAAATTGATGCCTGGCAACAAACCAGCAACCGGTACATTGTGGTGAGCAATGAAATTGGTATGGGCATTCATGCAGAAACCGCCATTGGCCGCCGGTTTACCGACCTGCAGGGATGGATTAATCAATACATCGCCCGGCGGGCCCCGGAAGTAATATTAATGGTAAGCGGCATCCCGGTGTGTATCAAAAAAAATCATTCAATTGTTAGTTATGCAGGCAAGTGAAGTATTACATATGAAACCAGGAAATATTGCGTCGCCTGCCAAAGCCTATATGAACTGGAGCGGCGGGAAAGACAGTGCTTTATGCCTTCATCATATATTGAAAGACAACCGCTATCGCACCGATTGTATACTCACCAGTATAAATGTGACGCATAACCGCATTTCCATGCATGGCGTAAGGCGATCGCTGCTCGAACAGCAGGCGGCTGCCATCGGATTGCCGCTTCATACCCTCGAGTTGCCGGAACAACCAGATATGCAGGAATATGAAGCCATGATGACCAAAAGCGTTATGGAACTGAAAGCAGCCGGGTATACCCATGCCGTGTTTGGTGATATTTTTTTGGAAGACCTCAAGCAATACCGGGAAACGAAACTGCAGTCGTTGTCTGTTGACTGTGTTTTCCCGCTTTGGAAAAGGTCCGGCAAAGAACTGATGCAGGAATTCCTGTCGCTGGGGTTCAAGGCCATCATTGTTTGTGTGAACCAAAAATATCTTGATAAAAGCTTTTGCGGCCGGCTGATCGACGAATCGTTTGTGCGCGATCTCCCGCCGCAGGTAGATGTTTGCGGAGAAAACGGAGAGTATCACTCCTTTGTTTTTGACGGACCTATTTTTTCGCATCCCGTTCCTTTTACCAAAGGGGATATTGTGCATAGATATTATGCTGCTCCGCAAAACGCACAAGACACCTGCAATCCCATGAACGACGCATCGGCTTATGGTTTCTACTTCTGCGACCTGCTGCCTGTTTAACTATAAAGCATAGCTATGATAACTGTAACAGTGTCCTCCCTTCAACAAGAACTGCAACACCGTATTGACCAGAAAACAAAACCTCCTGGAGCGCTTGGCCGGCTGGAAGAGATAGCGCTGCAAGTGGGTTGTATTCAAAAGACTACGCAGCCGGCAATACGGCGTCCTCACATCGTGGTGTTTGCAGGTGACCATGGCATCAGTGAAACAGGCCTGGTAAATGCCTGGCCACAGGCAGTAACGGCCCAAATGGTGCTCAATTTTCTTCGCGGTGGAGCAGCCATTAATGTATTTTGCAGGCAGCACCATATTCATTTAGCAGTGGTGGATGCCGGTGTAAAGTATGATTTCAACAACATACAACCACCAACGGAGCAAGGCGTAGGTTTTATACAAGCCAAAATTGGATGGGGCACGCGCAATTATTTGCATGGCCCTGCCATGGAGGAGAAGGAACTGCTTGCAGCCATCCAAAAAGGTAAAGACATCGTGCAGGACATTGCACATAACAGTGGCTGCAATTGCATCGGATTTGGTGAAATGGGGATCGGCAATACTTCTTCGGCTTCACTGATCATGAGTGCGATCACCGGGCTGCCTGTAGCTGACTGTACGGGTAAAGGAGCCGGGGCGAGTGCGCAACAACTGCAGCAGAAAATACAAACATTGCAAAAGGTGTATGATAAACATCAATTGGGCGCATTATCGCAATCGCCCTATGCGTTGCTCAGTGCTGTGGGTGGTTATGAAATTGCCATGATGACCGGCGCTTACCTGCAGGCCGCGGCGTTGGATATGGTTATTGTAGCAGATGGGTTTATTACGGGTGCGGCATTGATGCTGGCCACGCTCATCAATCCCGGTATAAAAACCAATTGTGTATTTGCCCATTGCAGCAATGAGCAGGGACATGCCGCCATGCTGCGGTATATGGGGGCCCGTCCGCTGCTGCAACTGGATATGCGGTTGGGCGAAGGTACCGGTGCAGCACTGGCCATACCGCTGCTACAATCGGCAGTGAATTTTTTGAATGAAATGGCTTCGCTGGAGGAGTTGGGGAAAGCGTAAGTTGCAAAGATGATGATCTCCGGCTTGCGAATAATCCTGGCAGGCGCAAGTACTGCGCGAATGACAAATAAGTAGCTAATGAAAAAGGAACTTCGTGTATTCTTCACCGCTATCATGTTTCTTACCCGTTTGCCGGTACCGCGGTTTACGGATCATTCGCAGGAATACCTGGAGCGGGCCGTGCGGTATTTCCCGTTGGTGGGCTGGATAGTGGGCGCTATCAGTGGATTGACTTTTCTTGTATTGAACAAATATATCGGAGAAGATATAGCCATTGCCGGTTCCATTATAGCAGGGCTGTTTGCAACCGGCGCGTTTCACGAAGATGGCTTTGCCGACGTATGCGATGCCTTTGGCGGCGGCTGGACAAAAGAAAAAATCCTGCTCATTATGAAAGACAGCCGGCTGGGCACCTTTGGTGTAATCGGGCTGATCAGTATACTGGGTTCAAAATTTTTGCTAATACGGGAATTGCCAAAGTTTCAGCCTGACTTGTTGCAACCATCGGTAAACATTTTTTACAACTACCGGTTTTTTCTTATTACGCTCATAGCAGCACATGCAGTGAGCAGATTGATGCCCGTGCTTACCATGCGGTGGTATGAATATGTGACCGATACAGACGGCAGCAAATCCAAACCGATAGCTTCGCGCAAGCCCGGCCTGGCAAATTTGCTGGTGTGTAGCGCTTTTGCATTATTACCTTTTGTTTTGCTCAGCTGGCATTTTCTGCTGGCTATTGTGCCGGTGGTACTGGTAAGTTTTTCCCTGGCCAATTATTTTAAAAAATGGATAGGGGGCTACACAGGCGATTGTCTGGGCGCCATTCAGCAGGTGAGCGAGTTGTGTTTTTACCTGGGAGTTGTAGTAATTTGGAAGTATGTCTGAACCATTATCCATATGTCCATATACCTGATTCGACATACTGCGCCATTGATTGAGAAAGGCATTTGTTATGGCCAGTCTGATATTGACGTAAGAGACACTTTCCTGGACGAAGCAGCTGTGATCAGGCAATTCATTCCGCCCGATGTGCAGCAGGTTTATTCAAGTCCGCTGCTGCGATGCCGCAAGCTGGCCACCCATTTGTTTCCGAACCACCCCATATCCTGGGAGCCCGACCTGATGGAAATTCATTGTGGTGAATGGGAAATGATGCACTGGGATGCCATACCGCGCGAAGTGATTGACCCGTGGATGAATGATTTTGTGAACAAGCGCATCCCCGGCGGAGAAAGCTATGTGCAACTGTTCAACCGCGTAGTGCGCTGCTTTGAAAAAATTGCTGCAGCGCCAAAGCCTTCCGTGGCGGTGGCCCATGGTGGAGTGATCCGCAGCATCCTGGCGCATATCAACCGGACTCCCCTCCTTGATTCTTTTACGCATTACAAGTTGCATTACGGCTGTGTGGTACGATTGGATATGGCAAATGGCCAGTTGCGCTATGAGATGCTATCCAATATTCCTGCAGAAAAAGAGCAACACAAACCCACACGCTTATAATACAGGATAGCCATGAAAAACAAGGCTGGCCTGCTCATCGCAGGCCAGTTGCCTGGTTCCCTGTTGATACCCCTGATTTTAAATCCTGTTTTTGCTTTCAAGTTTTTGTTTACGCGGTACGGGTCCAATGTCACGGCAGTTTAAGAGGTCGCTTTTTGTGACAGCAAGATAGAGCGGGCCACCAGCGCTTTGTAAGCGGAATTAACCAGTGGCCGGTCCTGGTTACCAAACGGTGGGAAATGTTTCGCTTCAAGGTCTGGCAAAGCGCACAGTTGCTTCCCTGCAAAGGGCCATTGGGTTATTTCTGAATCTTGGCGTACATTTGCTGCCCGGTTTTCTTTTTTCCGGTCCCGTAGTACAATGGATAGTACGCAAGTCTCCGGAACTTGATATCCCAGTTCGATTCTGGGCGGGACTACAACAGCAGAGTATCAATTGGGTTTACAATCAACCAGTTGATACTTTTTTTATTTTGGAGATACTGCCATTCCCCCGGATCATACAATGCCGACCGGCCACGCACACCAGCACTATTTTTATACCGAACGCTACCGCAGCATAAAATAAATTTTGACCCCGGCATTTTTCCATATGCTTATCCGAAAAAGTCAAAGGGCCGGGTGATTTTCCCAACGGCAGGCAGGATTTCCAGGCGCCGTTGCAGCTATTTTGACGGTGCCGGAAATAATTACCTTTATGACATAATCCTTAATCGTTCAGTTATGAGAGCATTACTGGTGGATGATGAGCCGGATGGCATTGGCACCCTGCGCAAGATGCTGGAATTACATTGCCCCCAGGTACGTGTGGCTGGCACCTGTTCGGATGCCTGGACGGCGAAGCAACAGATTGCACAATTGCAACCCGATGTAGTGTTCCTCGACATCCAGATGCCGGGAAAGACGGGCGTCGACCTGCTATCAGAATTACCCCTAAAGAATTTTGAAGTCATATTTGTTACCGCACATAACGAATACCTGTTACAGGCACTGCAGTTCAGTGCTGCAGATTACCTGCTCAAACCTGTAGATGAAGATCGTTTGATAGACGCCGTGATCAGGGTGGAAAAAAGATTGCAGGCAGAAAAAGGTGAAGGCCGCGCAGAAGCGTTGCTGCATAACCTGAGTAAATCCGGCATGCCTTCGGAAATGCGTTTGTGCGTGCCTACCCTGAAAGGTTTCATTGTATTAAAACTCGAAGAGATTATTTATTGCGAAGCAGAACGCAGCTATACCGTTTTTCATCTTGCCGGAAACAAAACCGTAGTGGTATCGAAACCCTTGCTGGAATATGACCAGTTGTTGCAGGACTCCACTTTTCTCCGCATTCATAAATCATACCTCATTAACCTGTTGCACGTAAAGGAATATCAGCGTGGCGAAGGCGGACTGGTAATCATGAGCAACGATGCTGAAATAGAGGTAAGCCGCCGCAAGAAAGACCAGTTTTTGGTAAGAATCAAAGAGGTGTTCAAGTATTGATCCCCGCTTGCATGGTGCACAGCGTAATTGCCCTCTCTTATTGTCGCTATTACACCCCGCCTGAAACAAAGGGCTGGCAGAACTTTGGTATAAATACGCAATAAAATCATTTGTATGAAAAAGCTGGAATATACTGCCACCATCGCTGCCAACCGGCAGAAAGTGTGGGACACCATGTTGCAACCCGACACGTATAAAATTTGGGCCAATGCCACTACACCACAATACAATTCCTATTATGAGGGTATATGGGCGCAAGGCGAAAACATCAGTTTTGTGGCGCCCGGTATGGGAGGCACCATGGCAACTATTACCGAATACCGTCCGAACGAATATGTACACATGCGGCACATAGCCACCATCCATCCGGATGGTTCGGCAAAGAATGACCCGAAAGATACTACCGGTTGGGTAGGCACTACTGAATCGTACCGGTTAACAGAAAACAACGGTAATACGGAACTGAAGGTGGTTATTGAAACCTCTGAAAATTGGGAGTCGATGTTCAATGAATGGTGGCCTGGCTCCATAGCAAAGCTGAAGGCGTTGTGCGAAGGGTAAGATGAAAAATGGATCATGCTGTAATGATAAGCCCCGCGCTTCAACGCGGGGCAAATTTTTATAAGCATGACGAGGAACACTTCATTTAATCCCCCGGCGGCTCTGCCCTGTACCACAGTTTTACTACGCCACTGTTGAATACGCTTGTTTCTATTAACTCCATGGCAATTGAGCGCGAGAGTGATTGAAACAACGGTTTTCCATTACCCAGTACGATAGGATGCACCCATAACACGTACTCATCTATTAAACCAAATTGTATTAGCGACGCCAGCAATTTGCTGCTGCCATAGATGATAATATCCTTACCGCGTTGTCGCTTCAGCTTTAACACCACATCGCGCACATCACCACGCGCCAGTTTTGCATTTGACCAGGGCGGTAAATTTCGGGTAGAAGAGAAAACAATCTTGGTATAACTATTCATCATATGCGCAAAAGCAATATCTTCCATAGGATAGGTAAGGTCAAGAGCTTTCACCGGCCAGTAGTGCGCCATGGCGCAATAGGTAACACGTCCCAACAGGATCGTGTCTGCTGCTGCCAGCTGGCGACTAAATGCTTCTGCCAGGTCGCTGCCCCATTTTTCAAAATGCCAGTCGAGTTCGCACTGCGGACCTGCCATGAAGTTGTCCAGAGAAACGTTTATGGAAGCGATTACTTTACGCATTGCATTTATTTAAAGGGTTCCGGGTTTCCTGTATAATGTGAAGCGTTGCCAAACCGCTCCCCCACAAAAAACACGAAACCCGGAACCAGTTATTATGGTTATAGTCACATCCTGTTTCAGGATACGCCTGCCAGCACCGGATTTGCATGGGCCGTACCAGCCGCTGCTTTGGCGCGCAGCAGCTTATGATGGAACACATAGGCAAGCACCAGCAATGTCACCGGCAACACCATGCCAACGTAATTCACCACCGGTTGTCCGGCGGCAGCTATGGAGTAGGTGGCGCCTATGAGGTCGTAGGCAAATCCGGCATACACCCATTCTTTCAACCTGTTGTTGCCCGGTACCAGAATAGCCAGTACACCCAATGTCTTGGCCACTCCTATAAAGGGTATGAAGTATATGGGATAGCCCAGGTCTTCATGCATACCTTTTATGGCCATCGGGTCCATAATGATATCGGGAATGGCAGAGCCAAGCATAAAAAAACATAAGAGCCCGTTGAATATCCAATAGAAGATTTTAGTTTTTTTCATGGTAGTGCTGTTTTAACAGTTGATTGGTTAAAAAATGATGCTATTGTTGTTGTGCAGCGGCCTCTTGCTGCGGAATAAATTCAGGATTCATCCAGATGATTTCCCAGTGATGCCCATCAGGATCTTCAAAGGTCCTGTAGTACATAAAATCGTAGGTTTGCGATTCCATGGGCTCTACAGCTCCTGCCTGCATCGCTTTATTTACCAGTGTGTCCACATGTTCTTTACTTTCTGCAGAAAGCGCCAGGATTACTTCCTTGGTTTTGCTGGCGTCTGCAATATCTTTTTTGATAAATGTTTTGAAGAACTCTTCCTGTAGCAGCATGGCGAAGATATTGTCGCTGATAACCAAACAAAGCGCCTTTTCATTGCTGAATGCTTCATTAAAAGTGAAACCCAGCTGCGTCCAGAATTCCCTTGTACGCTGAATGTTTTTAATCGGAAGATTTACAAAAATTGAAGTAGCCATTGTAGTAAGTTTTTGTGTTCAGGAAATATTTTCAAATTGCTTCCACCGCTTGTTGCTTGTCTGACACAAAGATATAACGCCCGTATTGGTTTGATCGCGTGTATTTGCGACTAGTTAGGGGGTAAGTTGCGACAGCATGCCCATTGCAGATTGATTTTACTGGTTTCAGGCGGTAAATCTCCCTTTACAACCGTGGAATTACGGGCAGGAGAAAAGCGGTTGAATTCCACAGCGTATTTTGTTAAATTTGAAATCTGTGCCCGGGAAAACGAAGCGCTTATTGTACATCTGTAGAACATTAAGATCAATAAAAAACCAGTTCATGAAACACGTAAGCATTTTGGTTCCATATGAGGCAGTACCGGCAGCTATTGTAGACCCGCGCTATATGTTTACGGCAGTCAACCAGTTTCTTATCCAGGAAGGCAAGGAACCCTTGTTCCAGGTAGAACTGGCAGGATTATCACGGCAGGTAGCTTTGAATGGAGGCGTATTTGCCGTGAATACTGATAAATTGTTGCATGAAATCAAAAGCACGAACCTGATCATTGTTCCGGCGCTGAGTGGCGACATGAAAGCTGCCATCAAAAGCAATGAAGGTTTTATTCCCTGGATTGTAGACCAATATAACCGCGGCGCAGAAGTTGCGTCGCTCTGTGTGGGGGCATTTTTACTGGCCTCTACCGGTTTGCTCAGCGGACGGAAATGTTCTACACACTGGTTATATGCCAATGAATTCCGTGAAATGTTCCCTGATGTTTCGATTACCGATGGCAGTATCATCACTGAAGAGCAGGGATTATATTCAAGCGGTGGCGCCGCTTCCTATTGGAACCTGTTGCTTCACCTGGTAGAAAAATATACCAGTCGCGATATGGCCATACGCGCATCTAAATTTTTTGCCATTGAAATTGACCGTAAAAGCCAGTCGCCGTTTATCATGTTTAACGGGCAAAAGAAACATGAAGACGAACCTATCCGACTGGCGCAGGAGTACATAGAAAAGAATGTAACGGAAAAAATTTCGGTAGAAGAACTGGCCAGCAAATTCGCCATTGGCCGCCGGCATTTTGAACGTCGTTTTAAAAAAGCTACCAATAATACGCCCGTAGAATATATCCAGCGCGTAAAAATAGAAGCGGCAAAGAAAGACCTGGAAAGAGGCAGCAAAACGGTTAATGAAGTAATGTACGATGTGGGTTATTCCGACATCAAAGCATTCCGCACGGTGTTCAAGAAAATTACCGGTCTCTCCCCTATTGAGTACAAGAACAAGTATAATAAGCAGGAAGCCTGATATGCGCACGTAAGTCAGTACTGATAACCCTTCCCCTGAGCAAGGGTTATCGGTGTTTACAACCTTGCATACCTGTGCGCCGCGAGGAATGTCTTCATATTAAGTAACTATTAAAACCAACCCGGCAATGGCTGTAAAAAAAGAAACTTTCACCATCAATGGCGAAGAACTGCTCAATAAGGTGAAGGAGCTGATTAAAGAGGGCAATATCCGCAAGGTTACCATATCCGATAAAAACGGCAAGGAAATCATGAGCTTTCCGCTTACCGTGGGTGTTGTGGGCACGGTGTTTTTACCTGTACTGGCAGCCGTAGGCGCCCTGGCAGCACTGATTACAGAGTGCACCATATCTGTGGAAAGAGAAGAGCAACCGGGCGAACAACAGCAGCCATAAGCTTCCCATTGCCTGCTTTTACGCCAGCACCAGGGCTTCCTTGTTGTACTTATTCCGGTATTCCATAGGAGAAAGGCCGGTGATTTTTTTGAATATCGTTCTGAACGCCTTGGTGTCGGAATAACCTACGTCGTACATGACCTCGTTGATATTCTTTCTGCTGGTTTCGAGTTGTTTTTTCGCTGCTTCTATTTTAACACGCTGAATATATTCTGCAATGGTATTGTTGGTGGCCTTTTTAAAACGGCGTTCGAGGTTACGCCTTCCCAATGCAAACATGGACGCCAGCTGATCTACCGTAATTTTTTCTGAAACATTGTTTTCAATAAACTCCTGTGCTTTTTTCACCGGTTCATCTTCGTGATCTTTCTGTCCCTGGAATATCACAAACGGCGATTGCGTGCTGCGGTCGATATCTATCTGGAACAATTTGGAACAAAATACCGCCACCGTACGATCGGCAATTTTTTCTATCAGGTGCAACAGCAGGTTGAGGTAAGAAAAAGCTCCACCGCTGGAATAAATGCCGTGTTCATCAGTGATAATTTTTTCTACCACCAGTTCCACTTCCGGAAACATGCTTCTGAATTCGGATGCATACATCCAGTGGGTAGCGCATTTCCGGCCATGCAACAAACCGGTAGACGCCAGCAGAAATGCGCCCACACACATACTCGCTACTTCAGCGCCCGTCTTGTATTGCGATACAATCCATGGCACAAATGCACTATTGGCCTCCAGCGCCTGCTTCAGATCGCCATCCATGGCCGGAATCAAAATGAGATCCGTTTTTTTCACGTCCGCAATCAGGCGGTCGGGACGGATGGCATACGTGCCGTCGCGCAACTTTACTTCAGGTGATATACCCACCAGCTCAGCATGGATGAGTGGCGGCTTGTCCTGCATAGCGTAATACTGATTTACGCATTGAAATAATTGCCGGGGTCCTTCAACATTGGCCAGCATGGCCTGGTGCGGCACCAGTATGGATATGTGTTTCATAACTTCAAAATTACCCCCATTATACGACGCAATCAACCCCTGAATATGTCGTAATCACACTCCCTGGCCCCAGCAGAACGGTACTAAGTTTGCTTCATCATAAAGCATTGTGACCATGGCAGGAAGCGGCTTCCGTAAATCAATCAGAAAGAAACAGGTCTTGTTCATTCACTCCGGAGGTTCACAGAAACTTCACCAGGGAAGCAGCGACCTAGTAGCATGGTTGCAACGAACGTTGGGCGCCGCGTATGAAGTTCGCTATCCGAAAATGCCTGATCCCGATCATCCTTCTTATGATTTGTGGAAAAACAAGCTGGCCAGGGAACTGGATAAAGCCGATGACGGATTGATCTGCATCGGTCATTCTCTTGGCGGTTCTGTGTTGCTGAAATATTTATCGGAAGAAAACTGTCCGCGCTCCATCGATGCCTTGTTTATTGTTGCTTCGCCTTACTGGGGCAAAAAAGACTGGCGGGTGAAGGAGTATGTGTTGCAACCTCATTTTGCCCGGCAATTGCCCGCTATTCCCCATATATTTTTATACCACAGCAGGCAGGATGCCGTAGTGCCATTTTCGCATCTTGCTTCCTATGCCGAGCAATTGCCGCAGGCCATACTGCGCACTTTTAACAGCAATGAGCATCTTTTCAGCGAAGGATTGCCTGAATTGGTGAAAGATATTCTTGAACTAACGGCTATACACAATTGATAAATGTAACAGGAACAATGGAGATGATTTTAATTGGTACAGAACTAATAGCATCGTGATTACTTATTTGGATATTTCTTTTTCAGATAATCCACCGATTTTTTGATGATTTGCTCCAACACCTTTACATCAACATCCGACAATTTTTTCACGTACAAACAACCTTTACCGGCTTTATGCTTGCCAAGTTTTTTGAGCAGGTCCTGCTCCTCCAGCATGCCACCCATCACATAAAGTGAAATATTCTGTTTGCGTGGCGCAAAACCGGTAAGGCAGCTATAGCCTTGATGACCGCTGTCGTATTGATAGTGATATTTGCCAAAGCCGACAATATTGCCCCACAGCACCGGTGGTTCGCCGGTAATTTTTTGCATCATCTTTACCAGTTCACGGCAATCCTGCTGCACCTGCTCATCGGGAAGGGCTGAAAGGAATGCTTCTACAGAAGCGTTGGTTGGTTTGGTTTTTTGCCCGGCCATTATAATTGGTTTTATACCGGTTAGCTTTTGAAATGTTTATATTCTTAAGGTAACTTATTTTTCTATTGCCGCCAACAGAGTTTTATCCTGGCAGTGCCCGGCTTTATAGTTTGGAGCTTCGAAAATCCGGGATGATTTCCCGATATAAATAGTAAATTTATTTACGACTGCATGCCTGATGAAAAAAAACTAACTGTCATGACTTCAAAGAAAAACCTTAGCCGCCGGCAGTTTATCAATAGTGCTGCCCTTACCTCACTTGCATTTACCATTGTACCACGCCATGTACTGGGAGGCCCCGGTTATACGGCACCCAGCGACAAACTGAATATTGCCTATATCGGTTGTGGCACCCAGGGCATCCGTGAAATGTGCGAACTGATTGTACGCCCCGACATACAGATCACGTCTGTGTGCGATCCGAATAAATTCAGTACCGATTATATTGACTGGTCGCCGCATGGCATTCGCAACGGCATTCGACAGGTGTTACAAAACCCGCAGTGGGGTGAACACCTCAAGGGCATTCCGGGCGGCCGCGATGTAGGCAAAGAACTGGTAGATACCTATTACAGCAAAGTAAGGAACAGCTCCAACTATAAAGGATGCACTTCCTATGCTGATTTTCGTGAGTTACTGGAAAAAGAAAAAGATATTGACGCAGTAAAGGTAATGACCCCCGATCACCTGCATGCGTATATTTCCATCGCAGCCATGAAAAAAGGCAAGCATGTGGTGATTCACAAACCCATTGCCAACCGGATGTATGAAGCACGGCTGACCATCGACACTGCACGGCAGACAGGCGTAAGCACCCACCTGCTGGCCTGGAGCAAACGCAGCGATATGGAACTGGTGAATCAATGGATCAAAGGCGGCGCAATCGGCAGGCTACGGGAAATTCATAACTGGTCTAACAGGCCTGTATGGCCGCAGTGGACCACTGCACCAACGGATACGCCACCCATTCCTGAAGGATTCAACTGGGACATCTGGCTGGGCGTAGTACCAGACCGGCCCTATCATCCCAACTATACGCACAATGTATTTCGCGGCTGGTACGATTTCGGAGGCGGCAGCATTGCTGATATGGGACACTACAGCCTCTGGCCTTTGTTCCTCACACTCGGCATCCACACAGCCCCGCTAACGGCAGAAGCCTGCGGCACCACCACCTGCACCATCGACAACCAGGTTTGCCGCGGCGTACGCAATGATGTAGCATTTCCCTACTCCTGTACAGTACGCTTCACTTTTCCGAAACAGGATACATTGCCGGCCTTTGACCTCTACTGGTATGATGGCGGCATGCGGCCACCCACTCCGGACGAGTTAGGTGATAAACCCATGCCACGTGAAGGCATGCTGTTTGTGGGCGATAAAGGAAAAATCATTGCAGGTTTCCGTTGTGAAAATCCGCGCCTGCTCCCCGACGACAAAATGAAAAAACATCTCAAAGGCGCCGAACCGCCTGCAGGCACCATTGAGTGGGGCGAAGAATACTGGATCGATGCCTTCAAAAACAACAAACAATCACCCGGTAGCTTCCTGTATGCCGGTCCCGTTACAGAAACCATACTACTGGGTGGTGTGGCTTTACGCGCAGGTAAAAAGCTGTACTACGATTCCGCGCAAATGAAAATTACCAACGACGAATCAGCCAACAAGTATTTCTATCGGGAATACAGAAAAGGCTGGGAATTGTAGGATCAAACAAGTTACTCCATGAACCGAAGAGATTTTTTAGCAACCGGTATGGCGCTGGGCGCAGGCAGCCTGGTAGCCCTCCTGTCAGAAATAACCGTAGATCCGAAACCTGCTGAACTGATCAACCACATGGACCAAAGACGACATATCACTGTCCCAGCGGGCATTGGTAGATGAAATCAGGAGCGGCAAATGGAAAAACCTCGATTTTCCGCGCATTGCCCTTGAAGATTTCGGGCTTAACGGTATTGAGTTCGTAAACACCTTGTTTGAAGTACCCACCGAAGGCTACCTGCACCGGTTAAAGCAAAATGCCGCTACGCATGGCGTTACGATGGTGTTGATTATGGTAGATGATGAAGACGATGGCTGCTACTAACTGTTCACTATAAAGTTCACGGGTTGTAAAAATAAAGTACACCAGTTTGCACTGGTGTACTTTACTTAAAAACACAAAAAACCTAAATAATGACCTTTATAGCGTGCGAAGTACCTTATTTCAGTTTACTAACAGTTACGTCTGTAACAATATTCTGCGTAGTGCCGATGCGATATTGCTCAACCAGGTTACCTTTTACGGCACGGATCAGAACGCTCAGTTCCTGGGCGCCTACTTCTTCGGTATTGATGATGAACCGCTGGGTGATGTTGCTGCCTTTGAAACGATCAGAGTATAACACATTGCCAGTCCTGTCGCGGAAAGAAACGATGTATTCTTCTTCTCCATCACCATTTACATTCAGCAGGAACACAGGTTGATTGTTTTTGCTACCGATGTATTTGAATTCCAGACCGGGAATTTCTTTCTTGCTCTCTTTCTTACCATGGTTTGCTACTGCAGTGTTTGCGAAAGAAAACATAACTGCAACGATCAACGTAAATACCATCATGCTGTAATTTCTCAATGCGCTTTTCATAACTTTTTACTTTTAATTTTTTTAAACCAATAAATGTAGATCGGACAGCAATCGGGCAAGAATCTTACAATGTGAGCAGTCGTTTTGACTTCGTTTGAACCTGCAGGGCATTTTCGAATTGACAATGCAAACATACAGTGGTGAAAAGCGCTTCACAAACCAAGATATGCCTGATTTCAGTATGCCAAACGTATGGAGCCCATGCAGAACGCGCTGATTATTAGTACCTTATGAGGTCGCTTAAAATGATGTCCAAGTAAAAATTGTGAAGAAATTCTTAAGGGCCTTACATATCTCTTGTTCTTTGAATAACGCCACAGCCAATACGGTTGCCGGAGTTGCCGGTAGGTTGCGAAGTATAGTCGTCCATACCGCCATGCACAATAATGGTCTTATTCAGTATATCTGTTTGCGGGCTGCCGCCGATAGACCATAATGTGGTTTCCATTTCGAGATAGCCATTGCCGGATGCGTCAAGCGTAACATTACCAATATCACCGGAATGAAAACTGGCGCTGCCCCAGCGGCCATGCTGTGCGTTTGTAGGATTCCAATGGCCCCCTGCCTGGTGGGCAGTATCGCCGCAGTTGCCATGTTCGTGAATATGCACGGCCACTGTCTGATTGGCTTTGGCGGGAATGCTGAGCTGGAGCTTCATTTCCACTTCACCATCATCATCCTGTTCAAACCTGGCGGTACCGTTTACGGTGGTGTCGGGATAAGTACCCGTTATGGTCGCTATTGCCTTGGGGTCATCGTTGCGGCCTGTGTTGCCGGTAGTGGCAGTGTCCTGCCCCGTGCCACCCGCACTGGAACTTTCGGCACAACCGGTAAAATTACCTGTAACGATCAGACAGCAACTGGCTATGAGAAGATGAAGGATTCCCTTTTTCATACAAACTTTTATAGCGTGGCATGCAAATAAGATACCACGCACTGCAACAAGGCTACACCAATCCATTCGTTCCCTGCCCCAGTAGCCTTCAATAACCTGCAGAAGCGCTGCAATGCAGCAGGAACGGGCATTACGGGAAAGCCCATACAATCAACAGGGAGTTGCCAGGCTGCAGAAAGGCACAATGCAGTGAACAGCTGCAACCACTCACCGCAAACTATTGCATCGTAACATGCAAAAAATAGGTTTAATTTTCCCGCAAAAGAGGTTTTTATTTAATAGGAATACAATGAAAAGAATTGTTGCTTTTTGTGCAATGGCTATTGCAATCACCTTTGCTGCATCAGCATACAAAGATCACCGTGAGTTTGCTTATAATGCCGACATTTCAACCGAGCCGAACGCCGGCATCATCACCGGTGCAGATCAGACAGAAAAATATGTACCGTATTTAAGAGGGAAACGCGTAGCCATACTTGCCAATCCCACCAGTATCATCGGTCGTACTCATATGGTAGACAGCCTGAAGGCGCTGGGCATTAATATTGTGAAAGTGTTTGGCCCGGAACACGGCTTCAGGGGCAATGCGAGCGCAGGCGCACATGTAAAAGATGAAATAGACAGCGCCACCGGCATACCTGTTATTTCCTTGTATGGCGCCAAGAACAAACCCACCAAGGAAGACCTGGCCGATGTTGACCTGATGATTTACGACCTGCAGGACGTAGGCTGCCGTTTCTATACAAATATCAATGCGCTGGCGCGATTGATGGAAGCCTGTGCAGAAAACGGGAAGGAATTGCTGATCCTCGATCGTCCTAATCCCAATGGCTATTTTGTGGACGGGCCCGTGCTGGATATGAAACTAAAGTCAGGCATTGGTATGTTTCCCATTCCCATTACCCATGGACTTACCGTTGCAGAATTTGCGCTAATGGCCAATGGCGAAGGCTGGCTTGCCAATAAGGTGCAATGCAAACTGAAAATCGTCAAGGTGGCCAACTACAACCACAGCATGCCTTATACGCTGCCGGTAAAGCCGTCGCCCAATCTCAATACCCAGCAGGCTGTGATGCTGTACCCATCGCTCTGTTTGTTCGAAGGAACGATCCTCAACCACGGGCGGGGCACTTATTTCCCTTTCACTGTACTGGGTAGCCCTGAGCTGAAAGGAAAATACAGTTTCAGTTACACCCCCGTAAGCATTCCTGGTATGGCAGAAGAACCGCTGCACATGAACCAGGTGTGCTATGGTATCGATCTGAGGAACTACGATATTAACCAACTGCGCAAAACCAAACGTATCAACCTGCAATGGATGATCGAACTGTACAATGCCTATCCGCACAAAGAAAAATTTTTCGATTTCAAACAAAGCAAACAAATGGGTAATATTGATAAACTGGCCGGTACGGCTGCATTCAAAGAACAAATCAGGCAGGGGTGGACAGAAGAACAGATCCGCAAAAGCTGGGAGCCTGCTTTGAGTGAATACAAGCAAATGCGTAAGAAGTATTTGTTGTACCCGGATGCCTAAAATTACTTGCCCGTCAATAGCTTCAACTTCTCTTCATACTTCGACACCCAATCGCTATTTTTCGAAGATGTCGACTGTGCAACAGCGATAGTGGCAGCAATTGTTGCCAGCCAAAGTAATATAAAGCGGCGCATATACGGTTTTTAAGCGATAAAACAACCGCAAGATGCTGCGCGAAGCCGTTAGTTATGCGCCTGTACGGGATGAATTGAATAAAGGTATGCATGAATTGGCTTCAGCGGAGCAAAAGGTATGAACATCCTGTCTTCAACGGACCGGGCGGCCGGGGGCAGTGCTGGCGGCAAGATGCTCCAACTCACTGTTAACCGCTACTATGGCCCGTTCCAGCAGGCGGGCATTGCCTTTATTCATTTTCTTTAGAAGCGATTTACATTCATGTAAAAAGGTATGGGCAAAATCAGGATCATGCTGCACGATGTACGTACAATTGTCTATAATGTCGGCATATTTAACCGTTTGTGCTTCGGCGCTTGTTTTTTCCATACGCAAGGCCTCTTTTGCTTTGCGTTTGCGCCGGTTCCAGTGAGGAAAGTTTTTCTTGAAATACACATCGGTCAGTTCAACCACCAGTTGCAGGGTGCGTCTTGCGGTACGTATATCCATGGCTGTTATCAAATATTCATCCAGTTGTTCTTTTGTTACCGGTGTATCTTCCAGCACATCATGCAGCAAGGCAGCGGCCAGCACAGCAGTATCGTTGGTATGTTCATGGCATAAGTTCATTACCTGCACGGGGTGTACAATGTACCGGTCAGGAGAGTATTTTCTTGTTTGCCCGCCGTGCGCCTGATCGGCGAAATCACGTATTTTTTGCAATACGGCATCCATACAGGAAAATTTTCAGAAGAATAATAGGCTCTACTATCCCTGCATGTGCTACAATAGCTATGCCACCTGATGGGAAACAATGCACCATTCCCACAATGCGATCAGCATGGAATTTCCGCGCTTGCTGCCACAAAGCGATGCACCACTGCCCGCCATGCTGCGACCAGTATGGCATCCCCTTTGCCTCCTGCCATTAAGGAATGCACCGTTACCCGCCCTGCCCCCGTAACAGCGGCAGGTCACGAATTCTTTTGCCGCTTGCTTTGTACACGGCATTGGCAATAGCGGCCGCCGCGGGTCCCTGGGCCGCTTCGCCGGCACCCAGCACGCTTTCATTGGGCCGGTCAATCACGGCCACTTCCGTTTCCGGCGCCTGCGGAAACCGAAAGATGGGATAACTGTTCCAGTTAACACTGGTAATGTGTTGTTTGTTAAAGCGTACCTGTTCCTGCACGGTCCAGCTGGCAGATTGGATCATACCGCCTTCTGTCTGGTTTTTCAGTCCGTCCGGATTGATGGTTTCTCCCGCATCGATCACTGCCCACATTTTTTGCACGGTCAGATCAGTAACCGCTTTGTTGGTTTTCACCAGGGCAGCCACGGCGCAATAGCTGGCAGCATTTTTATAGCACGAAAAACCAATGCCAATGCCGGTCCCCGGAGCGGTTGGCACATCTTTGATCATATCACGCAGTTTTTCCAGCACGGCCCTGGCGCGCTCATCAGTAAGATGCATCAGCCGGAAGGTAAACGGGTCTGTACCGGCTTTTGCTGCCAGTTCATCCATGAATGATTCGATGGCGAATATGTTGGCATAAGCGCCCAGTCCGCGCAAGGCCGACACCCTGACGGGCCCATTGAAAAAGTGCGCTTGTATGGTAACGTTATCAATATCGTAATAGGGCTCCGCATTGCGGTAGGCGCCCGCTGTAAATCCACGTTCCGGTTGTTGTGGAGTTTGCTGCATGTACTGATACGCCAGCAGGTTTTGTGGTGCGCCCGCGGGACGCGTACTGTGTGTATCGGACCAGAGATTGTATTTCCAGGCGCTGATCTTTCCACCGGGCCCCAGTTGCGCTGCCAGCTCCATGATCATGGCGCTTCCGTAGGGTTCCCATCCATGTTCTTCTTCCCGCGACCATTGCAGCCGCACGTGTTTGCCGGGATACTCCAGGGCCAGCACGGCTGCATCAGCGGCTGCATCGTCGGCGCCGTTATGGCCATAACAACCCGAGCCTGGTACGCCGGTAATTTGTATTTTTTCTTCCGGCATATTCAGCATGCGCGATAACGTGCGCCGCAAGGGAAATACGCCCTGCGTGTGCGACCATATATGCAACTGGTCTTTATCGTATATGGCCACCGCGCATGAAGGCCCCATAGAGGCATGCATGATATAAGGTTTGGAATAGGTGGCGGTGATCCATGGCGCAGTGCCGTCCATGCTTCCTTTCTGCAATACCTTTTCGGTGGAAGCCGGTAAGGATTTGATATACTGCGTTACATTGCCTTCAGGCAGTGGTGTACCCTCCGTCCAGGTAACCAACGACTGCAGGGCCCGCTGTGCCTTTACCGCTTCGTATTCATTGGCAGTGATGATGCCGAGAAAATTTTCCTTTCGTACAATTTTCAAAATGCCCGGTATTTTCTTCAGTGCTTCCTGCTCATTGAAAGTACGCAGTTGCGCACCGTATGCAGGAGGCCGCACCATGCGGGCATGCACCATTCCCGGGAAACGCAGGTCCTGTACATATACCGGCTCGCCGCGCACCATACGGCCAATATCATCGCGCAGTACTGGTTTGCCTACCCACCTGTATTGTTCTTTGGATTTGAGCGTAACCGGAAGTTTTACTTCATCGCTCAACTGCCTGCCTTGCAAGAGATCAGCAAATGAAATGGACCGATTGCCAGGCCCGGTGATGATGCCATTGTTCATGTGAAGCTGATCTATGGGCACATTCCATTTTTCTGCGGCCAGCTCCAGCAGTTTTCTTCGTGCATAGGCCGATGCATACCGCACCGACATGGCGCTGTTTTCAACAGAGGCGCTGCCTGAAGTATAGCCTTCATTGGGCGTGCGGCTCGTGTCTGCCAGCACCACTTCCACCTGTTGCATATCCAGGTCAAGTTCCTCTGCCGCAACCTGCGCAATGGCTGTGCGAATACCCTGGCCCAGTTCCAGTTTGCCGGTGAAGATGCGCACCTGCCCGGTATCCAGGATTTCCAGCCAGGCATTGATACGCGGATGATTGCGCAAACTCCCGGGCAATTGCTGTTGCACCGGCGATCCATAACTGAATACCGGACCGCCCATGGTAAACCCAATGGTTACACAACCTGCTGCTCTCAGAAACTGTCGTCTGTGCATGAGGCAATTATTTAGGGATGATCTGTTTTGATGGCATTCGCCGGTTTGGCAGCAGCCGCTATTTTAACGGCCTTCATTATCCGGGAATAGCTGCCGCAGCGATAAAGCGCCTGCTGCATACCGTTTCGAATGGTTTCATCGTCGGGATGCGGATGCGCTGCGAGCAATGCCACGGCACTCATTACCATTCCATTCAGGCAATAGCCACATTGCGCCGCCTGTGCCTCCACAAACGCAGCCTGTACCGGGTGGAGCGTGCCCGTGTCCTTTGCGAGGCCTTCCAGCGTTACCACCTCCTGGTCATTTACTGCGGCAACCGGCAGCATACAGCTGGGCTGCGCTTTACCGTTCAGCAGCACCATGCAGGCGCCGCACTGTTGTAAACCACAACCATATTTGGGACCGTTCAATTGTAATTCGTTGCGCAGTACATACAAGAGCGGCGTATCGGGCGCAGATTGCACCGTGTGCATTTTCCCGTTAACCAGCAGTTGGAGCGCATTGTTCATAGGCTGATCAATTGTTATATGAAAGTTACCAATATTCTGTCATCTGCCTGCAACGGTATTCCAATGAGCCCCAGCCGGCGCAGTTACCTTACAACTACTGCACAATTGATGCAGGACAAAAGGCAATCCAGACTCTTTCTGCAATGTTTGGTAACAATTATTTTTATAACTTTCATAATGGCGTTTTGAAAAAGCGCCTCCCTGCTGCAACGGGGCGTATCATACAGTTGTCAGGATAGTGCGTGCCGTAAGGTCCCACTTCCAATCAGCATTCACCCATTACTGATAAACGGCAACTAACAAGTGTTATTAACCAAAACTAAGCTAATGCGAAAATCCGTGTATCTTATCCTTGGCGCCAGCCTGTTAAGCCAGGCAGGATTTGGACAGCATAGTGTTCCCGACACCAGTCTTACGCACGCAGCCTACCATAATGCCATCTCCTTCTATCACCAGTTTACAGATAAATCATCACGACTGTATAATGGCATACTTCATATGGGGTATCCGAACAAGATAGAAGGCTTTGCCTATTTCCCTGACAACACGTTTCATACCGGATCTGTGGTGTACGATGGAATCCATTACTCCAATGTGCAAATGAAGTACGATGCCTACCAGGATGAACTGGTGATTCTTCATTTCAGCCGTCTCACCATGTCACTGCACAGTGAAAAAGTGAAAGAGTTTACATTCTCAGGTCGCCGTTTTGTACGCCTGGTGCCGGATAGTGTGAAATACAGCTGGTTGCTTACCGGTTTTTATGAAGAACTCCACAAGGGGCCTACTATTACGCTGCTGGCAAGGGGTAAAAAATTCATTGAAGAAAAAGTGACAGACCAACTGGAACAACGATTTCTCTTAAGCGAATTTTACTTTATTCAACGCGATGATACCTGGTATGTAGTACAAGGGTACAAGAGCCTCTTGAAGATTTTACATGAACATGCCACAGCCATCAGACAATACCTGAAGCAAAACAAGATAAGATTCCGCAAGAACCGCGAAGCCGCCATTACCATGGCCGTGCAACATTTTGAAGCGTTAAAGCAATAACATGAGACAGCTGGTTTATAGCATTGTATTTTCCTGCCTGGCTGCATTTGCCAGCCTGTATGGTCATGGCCAGGATAACAGAAAAACCATAACGGCCGTTTTCGAGAATGCTGGCATTCACACATTTACCAGTGAGTTGGAACGGCAAACAGGATATTATTTTTATTACGATCCTGCACAACTCGACAGCATCCGGTTCAACCTCCATATCACTAACCAGACATTGAAGGCTACACTGCAGCAGGCTTTTCAGCATACAGACCTGCGCTTTTCCATTGACGAAGTGCAAAAACTGGTATTCATTACAAGAGGCGCCATTATACAAACCGAATTGCCTGCCGGATTTTTTGAAAAAGCCGGGCAAGACAGCACAGCCTCCCCGCTTCCCGATTTTGGCGATAAAAAGAAAACCCGCATCGATGCGTCTATTGAAAACAAACTGTTTGAGATCGGGGTGAAAGGAGCCAACGTACCGACAGGTGATATTACAGTGGCGGGTTATGTTCGCAATGCCAAAACAGGAGAGCCGGTAGTAGGCGCCACCATTCTGCAACAAAACACTACCAACAGCACTTCCACCGACCAGTATGGTTTCTACTCGCTGGTGCTTCCACGTGGCCGGCATACCCTGCTGGTCCAGGGTATTGGTATGACAGATACCCGCCGGCAGGTAATGGTTTATTCCAGCGGCAAGCTGGATATCGATATGAAGGAGCGCGTAATCTCCCTGCGTGAAGTAATTGTATCGGCTCAGAAACGCGCCAATGTACGGAATGTGCAGATGGGTACGGAGCGACTGAACCTGCGCACCATTAAACAGGTACCGACAGTATTTGGCGAAGCCGATGTGCTGAAAGCCGTACTTACGCTGCCCGGCGTTAAAACAGTAGGTGAAGCCAGCACCGGTTTTAATGTACGCGGTGGTTCGGCAGACCAGAACCTCATATTGTTCAACGACCTTACCATTTTTAACCCTACCCACTTCTTTGGTTTCTTCTCTGCATTCAATCCCGATGTGGTAAAAGATGTGGAACTGTATAAAAGCAGTATCCCTTCCAAATACGGCGGCCGTTTGTCATCGGTACTGGATATAACGGCACGAGAAGGAAACAAAAAGGATTTCCACGGCACAGCAGGTATTGGGTTACTCACCAGCCGCCTAAACCTGGAAGGCCCCCTCAAAAAAGACAAATCATCGTTCGTGCTGGGCGGTCGTACCACCTATGCGCGCTGGCTGCTGAATATGTTGCCCGATGAATATGAGAACACCCGCGCTTCTTTTTATGACGTAAACCTGCTGATCAGCCACCAGTTGAACAATAAAAGCACGCTGTACCTCACAGGATATATAAGCGGCGACAGGTTTAACCTGAACAGCGACACTTTCTATGGCTACAACAACCGCAATGCGGCTTTAAAATGGAAACGTATTTTCAGCAATAAACTCACAGCGGTATTTACAGCTGGTTATGACCGTTATGATTATAAGATCAGTAGCGAAAAGAACAAGGTCAATGCCTATGAACTGACCTTTGATATCAGCCAGGCGCATTTGAAAGCGGATTTTACCCATTACGCCAGTTCAGTGCACACCATGGATTTTGGTGTAAGCACTATCCGGTACAAACTCAACCCGGGCACCTACGGCCCTGCAGCGGATGAGTCGCTGGTTGCAAAAGATGTGGTGCAGGCGGAGCAGGCGCAGGAAAGCGCCATCTACCTGTCGGACCGATGGACGGTGAACAATAATCTTTCGCTCCATGCCGGTATCCGCTACTCGCTTTACCAGTACCTGGGACCACGACAGGTAAATTATTACCCCGCAGAACAACCGAAAACGGAAGACAATATACTGGCACAAAAAACATTCAACAGCGGGAAAATTATACAAACCTATCATGGCCCTGAATTTCGTTTCTCAGCCCGCTACCTGCTTACCGGCGATCTCTCGGTGAAAGCCGGCTTTAATTCGCTGCGCCAATACATCCATGTGCTGAGCAATACCACCGCTATTTCGCCCACCGATATCTGGAAGCTGAGCGATCCCAATATCCGTCCGCAGTATGGTTACCAGGTATCTCTTGGCCTGTACAAAAACTGGCGCAACAATGCCATCGAAACTTCCCTGGAAGTGTATGCCAAACGCATTCGCGATTACCTCGACTACAAGAGCGGCGCCGTGCTGGTGATGAACCATCATATTGAAACAGATGTGATGAACACAAAAGGCAAGGCCTACGGATTGGAGCTGATGGTAAAGAAACAAAACGGTAAACTCAATGGCTGGCTAAGCTACACCTGGTCGCGGATATTGCTGCAAATGGATGATCCTATCTCGGGAGAAGTGATCAACCGCGGTGAGTATTATCCTGCCAGTTACGACAAACCACACGATGTTACCCTGGCCGGCAATTACCGTTTTTCGCACCGGTTTAGTTTATCATTGAATGGCACTTACAGTACTGGCAGGCCTATTACTGTTCCGGTGGGCAGGTATTATTACGGCGGCTCTGTGCGGGCATTGTATTCCGACCGCAATGCCTTTCGCATTCCTGATTATTTCAGGATAGACTTTGCCATGAACATCGAAGGCAATCACAAAGTGCATCAGAAAACGCACAACAGCTGGACCATCGGGTTGTATAACCTTACGGGAAGAAAAAATCCTTACTCAGTGTATTTTGTCTCGGAAGGTGGTGTAGTGAATGGGTACAAGCTATCCATATTCGGCAACATTATACCATTTATCAATTATAATATCAGATTTTAATCTACAACTGTGAGAAAGATATTTATTGGCATACTATTGTGGGCTTTGGCAGCATCGTGTAAGGAAAAATACGATTTGCCCTACACCGGCCCTTCGGCCGGGTACCTGGTGGTAGATGGCGTGATCAACAGCGGCCAGGGACCTACCAGTTTTCGCATAACCCGCACCGTAGCATTAATTGACAGCGTGAACATACGTAATGAAAGTTCTGCGCATGTGGAAGTGGAAGGCGAAGACAATAGTCACCAGGTGCTTGCAGAAACGCAACCGGGACTGTACATAGCTGATCAACTTTCACTGCAAGACGGGGTAAAATACCGCCTGCGCATCCGTACCCGCGATGGAAAGGTGTACCTGTCTGATTACCGCGCTCCCAAACAAACGCCTCCCATCGACAGCCTGCCCTGGGAAAGAACAGATGAGGGCCTTACGCTGTATGTCAATACCCACGATCCGCAAAACAATACGCATTACTACCGCTGGGAGTTTGAAGAAACCTGGGAATTTCATTCGAGCTATTTATCGCTCATCAAATATAGAATGCCTAACCCGGACAGGGTAACTGGCGTTGACCCGCGCCCTGCCATGGAAACCGAAAAAATGTACCGGTGCTGGCAGTCGTCCAGGTCAACCAATATTCTCATCGGTTCATCTACACGTTTGAGCCGCGACACCATTCATCTGCCTTTTCATTTCATAGAACGCCCCTCGTGGAAACTGAGCGTATTGTACAGTATTCTCGTGCGACAATATGCGCTCAGCAGGGAAGGCTATGAATTTCTCCAGCGTATGAAAAGAAATACCGAGCAGGTAGGCACCTTGTTCGATCCGCAACCATCGGAACTCAACGGGAACATCCGCTGCGAAACAGATCCTTCAGAACCGGTGATCGGTTTTGTAGAAGTGGCCGAGGCGAAGGAAAAGAGAATTTTTATCCGCAATTCCGAAGTTTCACCCTGGGTGTTTTCAACAGGTTGCCAACAATTTGATATCGCCAATATCCCGGACAGTCTTACTGAATGGAGATCCATGATACCAACCGATGCAGCAGAGGTGAGCCAGCTCGGCGACACCCTGCGGATTTTTATTGCTGCCCCGGTATGCGTTGACTGCACCCTGCGCGGCACCAATGTAAAGCCTGATTTCTGGCCCTAAAAGCGATTGGAACTATGAAATATATAGTATCGATTAAAAAATGGAGCCTCTCTTTCCTGCTGCTGCTGTGCGGCTATATGCTCACGGCACAAACCGGCCCGGATGATATACGCGCCCGCTTTACCCAATATGCATCAAAAGCGTTGCAGGAAAAATTATATGTACACACCGACAAGGATTTTTACCTCGCCGGGGAAATCATCTGGTTCAAACTGTACAATGTAGATGGCACGCATCACCGGCCGCTCGACCTCAGCAAAGTGGCTTATGTGGAATTGCTGGACAAAGACAACAAGCCGGCCATGCAGGGGAAAATTGCTTTATCGAAAGGCCAGGGCGATGGATCGTTTTTTTTGCCGGCTTCCATTCCTACAGGCAATTACCTGCTGCGCGCCTATACCAACTGGATGAAAAATTTCGGGGCAGATTACTTTTTCCATAAACCCGTTCACATCGTCAATACGTTCAAAGCGGGTCAGCCTGCAGTGCGCGACACCACGCAGCGCTACGATGTACAGTTTCTGCCCGAAGGTGGTCATCTTGTAAAAGGGATAGAAAGCAAAGTGGCATTCCGCGTTACCAACCAGTATGGAAAAGGACAGTCCTTCAGCGGTATGGTATTGAACGAAAACAACGATACCCTGCTGCGCTTTCATCCCCATGCCTTTGGTATGGGACATTTTTTGTTTACCCCCGATAAAACAGGTCCCTACCGCGCCGTTATCACACTGCACAACGGTGAAACAATATACCGCAACCTGCCTGCCGTGCAGGAGCAGGGATATGTGCTGCGGGTAACCGAAGAGGGAGGAGGCAATGTGCAGGCGGTAGTTACCAGTTCAATAGCCGGCGACAGAGAAGTGTATTTGTTTGTGCACACGCGGCAGGACATTAAACTGGCTGAGAAGAAAAGTTTGCAGAACGGTATGGCAGTTTTTTCTGTCAACCCTGATCAACTGGGTGAAGGTATTTCGCACTTCACCGTTTTCGATCAGCGCCAGCAGCCGGTGTGTGAGCGTTTGTATTTCAAACGCCCCAACAACCTGCTGCAAGTGAAAGCCGGGACTGATTTGCCACAGTATGGCCACCGAAAGACGGTAACGGTAAACATTCAAAGCAGTCGTGCCGGTTTGCCTGCATCGGCCAGCCTATCGCTTTCGGTATACCGTGCAGACAGCCTGCAGCAGCAACAGCAAGGAAATATTTTTACCTGGTTATGGCTCAGTTCAGATCTGAAAGGAATGATCGAATCGCCTGAATATTATTTTTCCGAAAACACTCCCGGCGTGCGGGAAGCGTTAGACAACCTGATGCTGGTGCATGGATGGCGGCGTTTCAACTGGAACAGCCTGCTCGTAGCTAAAAATTTCACATTTGACCATGCCCCGGAATTTGACGGGCACATCATATCTGGCCGGATTGTATCCGGCGATAATGCGACGCCGCTGACTGATGTACGGTCTTTTCTCTCGGTTCCCGGATATCCTATACAATTCTATACGACGGCCAGCGATGGGGATGGCATCGTGCGTTTCGATGTACGTAATTATTTCGGGCGCAACGATGTGGTGTTGCAGGCCGATGTAAGACACCTGCACAACTACCGCATAGAAGGCATTAATCCTTTTCATGAAAAGTACGCGCTGATAACATTGCCACCCCTTCATGTTGCGGCCCACCTGGCCCCTCAGCTAAGGGAACGCCATGTGCAGATGCAGGTACATAATACCTACGATGCAGAAAAGATCAGCCAGTTTGCGGCGCCGGAGGTAGACACGCTTGCCTTTTATGGCATTCCCAGCAGAAAATACTGGCTGGATGATTATGTGCGTTTCACTACCATGGAAGAAGTATTACGCGAATATGTACCCGAAGTGGCTGTACGTCGCCGCGAAGGGCAATTGCACCTGCTGGTTTTCCATCCCGAACAGGACCTTTTCTTCAACACCGATCCGCTCATTCTGCTCGACGGCGTTCCGGTGACCAATGAAGAGATTATGAGCTATGATCCACTGAAGGTAAAAAAGCTGGAAGTGGTTACCGAAAAATATATCAACGGCCTATTCACCTACGATGGCATAGTGAGCTTCACCACCTATCATGGCGACCTGGAAGATTTCAAACTCAACCCAAAAGCCGTAAAGCTCGATTATGAAGGACTGCAGCTGAAACGGGAATTCTACGCGCCCGCTTATGAAACACCGGAACAGGTTGCCAGCCGCCTGCCCGACTTCCGGAACGTATTGTACTGGTCACCGGATATTACAACAGATGATAACGGCAATGCACAAGTTACCTTTTACACTTCCGACATCAAAGGCAGATTTGTGGCCATACTGGAAGGGCTGGATGAGCAGGGCAATGCAGGAAGTTGCACCTTCAGTTTTGAAGTAACGGGTAATGAATAACACAGCAGTTCAAGCAGGTCCTTCCAGAGCATGCACGTAATATTTCACAGTCGTTCTGCGGGGCGCCTGCACAGGTGTAAAGCCTGCGGCCGTAAATGCCTCACCGGGTTCCTCTTCGTATACCGCTGCCACGAGGCGTTTTACTTCGGGAAATAAATGACAATAGCCGGCAAAAAATGTAATCAGTGTACCCTGTTGTGGTACCGCCACCTCTTCCGACCAGAAAAAACGTACCAGGTAATCGCCCGTTTTATATTCCCATTCCTCTTCTGCCCAATAAGGAGCCTGGTGTACTTCTGCCACGCCCATTGATGCATGGTTGTAATCGAGAATGAATGCCTGGCTGAAACCGGATAACGCTATGCTGAGGTAAGGTTGTTTGTGATTGGCTGCCTCCGCTGCCCCCATACCATGCGCACAGCGATTGATAAAAACAAGATCGTCGTCGGCAACATACACCAATCGCAGGTGGCACGTTGCGCCATCTATCACCCGCGTATACAGGGATTGATATCGAATAGAAGGATCTACCGGACTACACAGCCGGACAGGCAATACAGTTGCATGCGCACTCATGATCTTCTCCATCTGGAATAATATTTCAGTACAGTAAATACATCACTACCACGGCAGGAACTATTTCAGCCCTGGTATAATTCCGTACAAGAATTAATGAATAGTAAATACGAGTAGTAGCATCCCGTGCGGCACGGTCGTTAACCCGGAGGGGAGATATATTGTAAATATACTGTATTTGGTAACACAGTGGCACAACCGATAGCGTATTTTTTCTCCCATTTTTAAATTTTAATAAAAACTCTTACGTAACACGATGATGTGTAAGTATTTTTAATACAAATCATAAGTACTGAAAAGCTGTTCCATCAGTATGCATCGGTCCTCATTCGCCGTTAACTTTGGCGCATGAACAATACCAGAGCAATTCTTCCCGCCGTAGCCGCAATTATATTTAATGAAAAGGGCGAAGTATTATTGCAACGGAGAAAGGATGTAAACCAATGGTGCATTATTTCGGGGCATGTTGAATTTGGAGAGAGCATTTCAGAAGCCATGCTGCGCGAAATACAGGAAGAAACCGGCCTGGAGGCCAGCATTGTGCGCTTCATCGGGTTGTACTCTTCCCCGTCGTCGCAAACCTATTGTTATGGTGAAAGAACGGTGCAATATGTTACCGCTTATTTTGAAGCTGCACTTTCCGGCAGTTTGAACCCACATTTGTTTAATGATGAAACCATAGAACTGCGTTACTTTTCTCCTGCAGCGTTACCCGATGATCTTGCACAGCTGAACCCGTATTGGCTGGAAGATGCGCTGAATAAAAACGAAGCACCGTTTATACGATAGATGATACTGCTGTAGTAAGCGCAGGGCTACTGTAAAACTATCCTGCTATAATTATACAAATGCGAAAGGGCTGCGCGAAAACAGCCCTTTGAAATGCCTGGTGGCATTTTATCTGATGACACTGAAACTTAACAAAGTTGAAAATGACATTGCTTATGGAAACGACCAACACCTATACCACGTTGCAGTAACAAGGACACCTGACGGCTGTGAGGTTCATTGCTGTGTAAAATTATGGGATGAATCATATAGTCACAACACCCCATGCCAGCAACACCACACGTGTTTTTAGAAAATACACAAAAATGAGTATTCATGCATAAGCAATTTCCAGTGCGAAAAAAAATCTTTGCAGTGAACCTGCAAGCGATGTTTAATAATTTTGATATTTATCAAACGAGCGTAATACGCACCAATGCTGAACACAAACAGTACGCTTGCATACAATGAACGCGATGATGCAGGCATTATTTTATTATCTACAGTGAAATGATTGCATAATTCGTAACGCGCCTGCCTATGCTAATTCGATTTAATGTATGAATGCAGGAATTTCTTCATGTCAACTGGCTTCCTACGCAATGGTCCCTTCGTTCACGCGTCTGGCAATCCCTTACCACGTTCCCCTGTGGAAATAATCATAAAGCTGCGCTACGACTATTACACCTTTTGCGAGCGCTTCCGGTGAAGGTAACCTTGTCTACGTACCCATACATGCTTTCCCCCGCACACGGAATCCCATCTCATTCACGTACCAGTTTGCGCACTATGGTTACCTTGTCGGTTTCGAAAGTGCAATAGTAAATGCCTGCTGGAAGAGCTTGTACGTTTTTGAACGGAACAAAGTGCGTGCCGGTACCGAATGCACGGGAAGAAAGCACGGTGCTGATCAACTGTCCATTGGCACCAAAAATTTTTACTGTTACCTGCGCCGGCGACTGCAGCGTGAATTTCAAACCAGTGTTGCCTGCAGCAGGATTGGGATAGAGACGCACATCAAATGCCACTTCTTCACCGCGCGGAGGATTTTCCCTGTCGCGCACAGGCAGCGGTAAAAAATTCTCCGACAAAAACACCGGCGTTCCCGTTAAGGGAATATTGACGGAAGGAATTACACTGGTAGCGCCGGTAACAGAAAAATTCCATTCACGCCGGCTCAGCAGCGGAGATACATTCATGTCCACAGGAAACGAGTATACCGCCGTGGCTGCTTCGGAAAGATCGGTGGTGGTCTTTGCCCATAATACATATACCACAGTGCCGATGCTGTCTGTAAAAGCAGCCCCGCCGATATTGGCAGGTAAATTCATGGCAAGGGTGCGGGCTTCATTGTAGCGGTAATTCATCAGCAGGTCCGAGGTGGTTTTAAAACCAATGCCGGCATTGGTGTATTGCTGGTTATAGGCGCCGCCATTGGCGTGCGGTCCGATATCGGTAAGGTTCTGGTACAAGCCCATTACCTGGAACCAGTTATCGGCAGTGGCCACCGGCCGGTCATCGCCCAGCATGAAAATATAGTACTGGCTTATGTCATGCCGCTGACTTTCCACCAGCGCCTTGATTACATAATTGCGCTGCGCCTCATCAGACCCGATGAGGTCGTTGATGGATTTTTTGGGAATATTGTTTTCGGTACAAATAAATATTTTTTTCGGGTATACCATTCCGTCATATCCATGTGATTCCAGCACCTGGCTGAACTCCTGTTTCAATTTTACATACTCATTTACGGCAGCATCGGAATGGCGGTGAAATACAAATCCGTTGATGGCATTGTCCCAGGTGGCCAGGTTAAACATGGGGTAACTGTGAAAGCTCAGCACATCAAAGTAGGCACCGCCGCGCAGCGGGTAATCTGCGGTAACAGACCCATCCACCGGGTTGTCGGTATGGCGCAATATTGCATCCAGGAACCCGGGATAGCCGAGGCCGCCGGTGGCTACCAGCGCGTTGGGATCTACTGTTTTTATAATGTCGTAGCTTATGCGCAACATGCGGATGTAGTGAAAAACGGGCGCCTTCATGTTCAGCAGGTCGCAGGGGGCGGGGTCATTGTCGAACCAGTTGCCGGTTTCTCCCGGTTTTTTCCATGCATTGCCGCCAACATCGTAATCCGGTTCATTCATGATTTCCCAGAACTTTACCTGGTCCTTATACCGGGTTACTGTTTTGTATAGGTACAATGCGAAATAATTGTTTTCGTTCACGGGTGTGCCGTTGGCGCCGCCATCCCAGATCGGTTCATACAGGTTGGCAAACAGCATCGATTGGTCGGCGCAACCACCATAGGTGTTGTTGTCGCGGTGCGCAGCAGCAGGCCAGCCCACCATCACAGTATTGTCGCGAATGCCCAGAGTAGCATAATGGGCAAATTCGCTCAAACGGATATCATACCCCCACGATTCAAGGAATTCTTCGGGCAGTGAAGGCCTGAGTGTTTTAACGCCCACGCCTCTTACCTGTTTCGAAAGGTTGCCGGCGGCAATATCGGCCAGGCTTTTGTCGTCCCAGGAGTTGCCATACCAGCCCATATTGGAGCCGTAGAGGAAATGACCGTTATAGGAGGGAGCATGTGCAAAATCGTTGGCCGTATAATTTACCTGGGAAAATGAACAGGTGCATATGCAGAGCAGGAATACGATGGATATTGTGTAGTGTTTTTTCATAAGTAACGAAGCGGATTAGCATAGGATGATGAGCACCATGGAGCAACAATTACTTTGCCAAAAGCGCATGGCCGTTATACTGCACCGGCAAAAAACTTAGCTGGTAAGTGCATACAACTGTATACCTATGGGCACATCACAGTCCCTGGTTTGCTCCAATCCCTTCCTCCTTTATCCAATGGCATACCCTCGGAAAAGCAATGCGGAACCATACTGTAAATCGTTCGGGGTGAGATTCGAGCCTTTGCCGTATCAGTTCTATGCTTTTATACCGGTAGTCCTCCACTTCGTTTTTGTCGGGGGTAATGGGGCCGTTGTAGTTACCGGCAAACACATGGTCGAATTCGTATTCGGTAAGCCCGTTTTCGAGTTCGCTGCGGTAGGTAAACTGGAAGATTTTTTTGAGCGGTACGGTAAATCCCATTTCTTCCTGCAGGCGTCGCATAGCCGCTTCGGCAGTGTCTTCGCCGGGCTGCGGGTGGCTGCAACAGGCGTTGGTCCACAAGCCGCCGCTATGGTATTTGGTGTAGGCCCGCTGTTGCAACAGCATTTCGCCTTTGTTATTGAATATAAAAACGCTGAACGCGCGATGCAATACGCCCTGGAGGTGCGCCTGCATTTTTTCCATCGTGCCAACCGCTTCGTCCTTTTCGTTAACCAGAATTACTTCCCGCTCTGTAGTCATGCGGCAAATTTCTGCTTTTTAACCCAGATAGCAGAGCAAACAGGAAGCGGGAAGGAGAATAAACACAAAGAGGCACAAAGAACTTTATCAATAAAATCCTTTGTGCCTCTTCGTGTCTTTTACGACCTACTGTTAATAACGCTGTATCTGCGTTTTCAGCAATTTCCGGGCGAAATGTATGCGGCTCTTGATTGTTCCCAAAGGTTCACCAAGCATTTCAGCTATTTCGTGGTACTTGAAACCATCAAAGTACAACAGGAACGGGTTCTTGAATATCTCGGGCAAATTATGGATGGCTTGCTGAATATCTTTTAACCGCAGATTTACCTCGGCGGCGTTGGCTACCACCGCCTGGTTCTGGTTCAGCAGAAAGTCATTCGGCGTACTATCGAAAATAGTATTCTGTTTAACTTTTCGCCTGTAATTGTTAATAAAGATATTCCGCATTATAGTGTACAACCATGCCTTGATATTAGTGCCCACATTGTATTTGTCCCTGTTAGCCAATGCCCTGTACAAGGTTTCCTGGAACAAGTCCTTCGCAGCTTCTGTGTCTCTCGTCAGCGTAATGGCAAACGGCTTCAGAAACTCCGCATTATTCACCAGCATTTGATTGAACTCTACTGTTGACATACTTCACTTGTTTAAATAATAACACTGCAAATTTAAACACAGATTGGCATATGGGAAAATATTAGTTTCTTAAAGAATACACAATAAAAATCGCACCACAGGCCAAATGGGGGTAATAGGACTACTATGTAAATCTGCCAATGTTTGAACGATCAGGTTGACGGGTTTGAGACAACTATATTGTAACACTCCCCTGAATAACCCGGATTTTATAGGTACATTAACAGATTCCTGCCGGTTCCTTACAAGCCTGCAATAAATTCCATTACTTCTCCAAGGGATTTTTTGAGATGAATGTGTGGAGGGAGCTTCTTAACGGGGCATTTGGCCATCTGGCCGGAAATGATTAAAGGCGTACCACGCATGGTTTCGTGGGCCTGCTGCAGGAATTTTTCGAAGTTGAAATTGCCGGCAATGCAGGTGAGGTGGGTATACACATAATCCGGCTTCTTGGTTTCCACTATATAGTCCAGGTCGGAAAGGGGCACGTTGGCGCCCAGGTAAATCACCTGTACGCCCTTGCTTTTCAGGAGATAATAGGCATACAGCAAGCCCAGCTCATGGTGCTCGCCTTCGGGCAGAAAGAGCACTACCTTACGGTCGCTCGTGAGGTGGGTGACCACGCTTTCGATGCCTACAATTAGTTTCTGGCGGATGATATTGGTAACCAGGTGTTCCTGGGCCGGGTGAATATTATTGGTAAGCCAGAGAATGCCAATTTTATCAAGAAAGGGGAATACCAGGTAACTGATGGCCTTATCAATACCTTTTGCGGCAATAAACTGATCGAGCAGTCCTTCAAACCGCTCCATGTCAAGGTCAACCATGTACTGCAGCATCTCGTTGATCAGTCGTTCCTGCTGCGCCTCGGCCTGGTTGAGGGAAATGATTTTCTGGTGTATTTCCTGCTCCGTCATCTTGTCGATGTGCGAAATCTTGAAGCCGTATTTGTTGAGCAGGGCGATGTTCAGTACTTTCTTCAGTTCCTCATTGGTATAGTACCGGATATTGGTATCGGTGCGTTTCGGACGCAAGAATGAATAACGTTGTTCCCATATCCGGATGGTATGCGCTTTTATCCCCGTCAAATTCTCCAAATCCTTAATCGTAAAAGCATTCATGATGATATTACAAGCACCTTCATCAAATTGTTTAAAAGACGCGAACAGGGCAGAATGGGCGTAAACAGGCGTGGTTACTGCTTTTGGCCGGCGGCGGCATTCTTACAGGGCGATCCTGCCGGCGTACTTTTATAACCTTAAGCAATGCGTGTTGCATGCGCCTCATGCGCATGCATTCACACTACTTATTGGCGCTGTTCGCCACATTTATCTGAGGGTTCAACAGTTTACCTGAGTCGAGCAGTGTTTTAACGGGTGCCATGAGGGAACCGGAGGTTTGCAATACCCTGAGGTGTCGTTCATGGTGCAGGTCGGTGCCCAGCAAATCAACCCAGCCATTGCGAATGAACCACCGCGCCAGTTCTTCCGGGCCCTTGCCATAATAGCCTGCAAGCGACAACAGATTCACCTGGAAAAGACATCCGGCGCTTTTCAGTTCTGCAAAATTTTCCTTTTGCTGCTGGAAATAGGTGTACCGCTCCGGATGCGCCAGCACGGGCTGATAACCTTTTATCTGAAGGTTAAAGATTTTCTCTTTATAGTTCAGCGGTGGCGTAACGAAAGAAAATTCCACCAGCACCCAGTTATCCCTGATCGTTAGTAAGGGTTCGTTTCTTTCCAGCAGCCGATCAAAAAAATCATCCAGGTAGTATTCAGCTGCTGCGCGGGGCACCATATGTTGCTGATGGGCTGGCAATGCCGCGTTAACCTGTTCAAATGCTTTGCCGATGGTGCGTGCATCATTGCGGTAGAGGTCCCACATAATATGGGGTGTGGCGATGCATTGCCGGTAACCCAGTTCCTGCAGTCCGCTGATGAGCTTCAGCGACGTATCAGTATCCGGTGCGCCATCGTCAATTCCGGGAAGCAGGTGAGAATGCATGTCTGTACCCACTTCGCTCAAATCAACTTTTTCGGTACGCTTCTTTTTAAATATTGATAACATGCCGGCAATCTCACGTTAATTGGAACAGTAAAGCTACACAACAGATGAGTAGCGTTGCGAGAATTCGTGGTAAACTTTTTCAATGCCTTCCCGCAACCCGATTTTAGCTTTCCATCCCAGTGAATGTAAACGTTGCACATCCATCAGTTTGCGTGGTGTGCCATCGGGTTTAGACAAATCGTGTTCCAGTTTTCCGGTATAGCCCACAATTTCTTTTATCAGCAGGGCAAGGTCTTTAATAGGTATGTCTTCTCCTGTGCCTATGTTTACAAAGCCCGGTTCATTGTATCGCTGCATCAGGAAATAGCAGGCATCTGCCAGATCGTCGGCATGCAGGAACTCCCGGCGCGGGGAACCCGATCCCCAGATCACCACGGAAGGGGCATTATTTACCTTGGCCTCATGAAATTTCCGGATCAATGCCGGCAGTACATGGGAAGATTGCAGATCGTAATTATCGTTAGGCCCATAGAGATTGGTGGGCATTACTGAAATAAAATTGCAACCGTATTGGTGCCTGTAAGCATCACACATTTTGATGCCCGCAATTTTTGCAATGGCGTAAGGCTCATTGGTGGGCTCCAGTTCACCGGTAAGCAGGTATTCTTCTTTCAGCGGCTGCGGCGCCAGTTTGGGGTAAATGCACGACGATCCGAGGAACATCAGTTTTTTCACCCCCTGTAAATAAGAGGCGTGAATTACATTGCTCTGGATCATCAGGTTGTCGTACAGGAATTCTGCCCGGTAGGTGTTATTGGCCAGTATCCCTCCTACCTTGGCGGCTGCTACAAATACATATTCGGGACGTTCTTTTTCAAAAAATGCATTGACGGCCTGCTGGTTGCGCAGGTCCAGTTCGGCAGAGGTGCGCATTATGATATTGGTGTGTCCCTGCTCCTGCAGTTTGCGCACAATGGCCGAGCCTACCATGCCGCGATGGCCGGCTACGTATATTTTACTGTCTTTGTTCATATGCTAATTTCCGCTTGATCCAATAATCCTGGCTTTAGCTATTTATTCAAACTGATTTCTTACATAGTACCCGTTATCCTGCAGCAGTTTGTCTTTTTTGAACAGCTCCACATCATTTTCCACCATTTCTTTCACCAGGGCTGCGAGGTCGTATTTGGGTTTCCATCCCAGCTGACGCTGTGCTTTGGAAGGATCACCTATGAGCAGGTCTACTTCCGTAGGACGGTAGTATCTCGGGTCCACCACCACTACTTCTTTTCCTTTGGGCAGTACATATTCGGGATTGTTGCAGGCCGCTACCACTGCCACTTCCTTTTCATCTTTCCCCTTAAATTCCAGTTCAATACCTACTTCGGCAAAAGCCATACGCACAAAATCGCGAACGGAAGTGGTTACACCGGTGGCCACTACATAGTCCTCGGGTTTGGGTTGCTGCAATATCAGCCACATGGCTTCTACATAGTCTTTGGCATGTCCCCAGTCGCGTTTGGCGTTGAGATTGCCCAGGTAAATTTTGTCCTGCAAACCGAGCGCAATGCGCGCCACGCCGCGGGTGATCTTGCGCGTTACAAAGGTTTCACCGCGCAAGGGAGATTCGTGGTTAAAGAGAATGCCATTTACGGCGTACATGTTGTAGGCTTCGCGGTAGTTCACCGTAATCCAATAGGCATATAATTTGGCAACGGCATAGGGCGAACGCGGATAGAAAGGTGTTTTTTCCGATTGGGGCACCTGCTGCACCAGGCCGTATAGTTCGGAAGTGCTGGCCTGGTATATTTTTGTTTTCTGCGTCATGCCCAGCAAACGAACGGCTTCGAGTATGCGCAAGGTGCCAATACCATCGGCATTGGCCGTATATTCGGGCGTTTCAAAACTTACATGCACATGGCTCATGGCGGCCAGGTTGTAAATTTCATCGGGTTGTACTTCCTGGATGATGCGAATGAGGTTGGTACTATCAGTCAGATCACCATAATGCAGTCTGAAACGTACATCTTTTTCATGGGGGTCGCGGTACAGGTGATCGATGCGTTCGGTGTTGAACAATGAACTTCTTCTTTTGATGCCGTGTACTACATAGCCTTTGCGCAGCAGCAAATCGCTGAGATAAGCGCCGTCCTGGCCGGTAACACCTGTAACCAATGCAACTTTTGACATATTATTTCCTTATTTGAATTATCTGTTTATAAACTGAACCACTTTTCGCAGCGGCTTCAGATACCGGGTAAAGAAGTAAGGTTTTAAACCGTTCAACTTCCATGCCTGGTAATCTTCCCTGTTGGCCCGCAGGCGGTTGCGCAATGAAGCATTGCTCATTCCTCCATCGCGCATTCTGACGAGAATTTCCGGGATGTATGCCACGCGGGCATCGTATTTCACCAGCATGCGCAACATCAGTTCGTAATCTGCTGCGGAGCGCAGGCTGGTATTGAACAAACCGGCGGTATCGTACAAACGTCGGCGCACGAAAAATGTTGGATGCGGCGGCATCCAGCCGTAATAAAATTGTTTCTTATTATAGCTGCCGGCCTTCCAGGTGCGGGTAACCACCTGTATGTCCTGCTGCTTTACGTACTGCAGATCGCCATATACCGCGTCCACTTCCGGGTCGGCGAATGCCGCAGCTACTTTCGACAGCACCTCCGGACCGGTATAAAAATCATCGCTGTTTAAAATGCCGATAACTTCTCCGGTAGCGGTCATCACGCCTTTGTTCATGGCATCGTAAATGCCGTTGTCTTTTTCCGCTATCACCCGCGCCACGTGCGGGAATTGCTGCACAATCTGCAAGGTATTGTCTTTCGACAATCCGTCCACAATAATGTGTTCTATATCCGGGTATACCTGTGCTGCAACGCAGCGTAAGGTGTCGGCTACCGTGGCGGCGCTGTTATAGGTGGCGGTGATGATGGAGATTTTCATACCTGATCGTATGCTATTTTTCAATGACGCGCGTACGCACCGGCCTGGCAGGATTGCCCTGGTAAATAGTATAGGCTTCGAGGTCAGAGGTTGCTACAGATAAAACTGATAGCACGGCATGCGAATCGCATTGTACGCCCGGACATACCACTGCCTTGGCACCAATCCATACGCCATCTGCCAGGGTAATGCCTTTCGCCTGCAGATCGAATGTTGACTTCTTGTAATCGTGATTACCGGTAAGCAACATGGCGCCCTGCGACAAACACACATTCTTGCCGATGCTGACCTGCGCCAGGTTATCAATCCATACTTCCTCGCCAATCCACGTGTAATCGCCTACGGATAATTTCCAGGGATACTTGATGTTTACGCAAGGTTTGATCAATACGCCCTTCCCGATGCGGGCGCCAAACAGCCGCAACAGAAAAACCCGAAACCTGCTGATGGGCATCCAACCGCTTTTCAGAAAAAAGAGGTTTACAAAATACCACAACACCTGCTTCAGCCGGGAAGCGCCAATGGTGGGTTTGTACCAATCGTTATTATATGCAGACAGGTTGGTTTCACTCATGAAAAAAGGCGAAGATATTTTTCTGAAAAATCAGACTGATCATAAAAAGCTTTTGCATAGTTGCGCGCATCCTGCGACATCCGGTTAAATGCCTGCTCATCCATTGCCTGCATTTTCTTCATCACCTCTACAAAACCGGTTGTATCACTCAACGGCCGTACCCAGCCGGCATTGTGTTTTTCCAGTTCTTTCCACGGCGTTTGATCACTGATGAGTACGGGGCAGCCGGCGGACATGGCCTCAAAGATGGCATGTCCAAAGTTTTCTCCCAAAGTAGGCAATAAAAAAAGGTGGTAGTTATGCAGGGTGTCAAATAATGCTGCCCTGGGAAGCGGGCCTTTGAATTCCAGCTTCAGCCGGTCCTTTGCATTGTTCGCCAACTGCAGGCATTGGCTGGCATAGCGCTCATCTTCCACCAGGCCATACACATCATAGTGAATAACGGATGAGGGGTTCATTGCCGCCAAACGCTGCACGGCATAGTGTATGTTCTTTTTGGGATGCACCCTCGATATGGTAACACAGCGGAGCTGGCCTGGGGCTTTGGTGCGTTGCTGCCACGGCGCTGTGTCCAATCCCGGTATATTGCCTGCCAGCACAATATCGGCCTTGCCGAAGTATTGCTGTATATCCAAAACTTCCTGCTCGTCCGTTGCATGAAAACACACTTTCCGCGAAAGCCCCGATAACGCCAGCAGTCGTAGAAATATTTTCTTTTTCCAGGTTTTCTGCAGCATGGCACCACTGTGCAACATGCCGCGTGGCGCCAGCACCATTTTTCCGGTAAAACCGGACCGGCTGATGGTCCACCAGGGCCGCAAGGTATAGGGAAAAGAAAACATGCTGTTGAAATACACGATATCCGGTTGCACTGCGCGCAACATATTTTTCAGCAAACCGCCTGTTAAGGATCCTGGCGCAGCATACCACACCTGCGCTCCGTTTTTCAATTCCGTCCAGCAACCGGTTTTGATATCCGGGTAGGGCGTTAATTCACCAAAATCACGATCGGAGGTAACGATATAAAATGAATAAGCAGCCGAGAAATTGCGGACGATGTTGCTGCAGCTTTGTATGGGACCACCGGCTTTGAATCCGGGCTCGTACCAGTCGGTAAACAACAAAATCTTTTTCTTACGTAATTCCATTTTTTTGAATCCAGTATTCGAGAATTACAAATACCCATATTTCCGTCCAGCGAACAGCTGCATCGTTTTGCAGGAACCGTTTCCAGTGAGCCAGCAGATTTTCGCCATTGATGAAGTCGCGCTGCGCCATTTGTTGCAAATGGCTTTCGCAAAACGACATTAGTTCTTTTTTCATCCATGTGCTCCACGGGAACACAAAGCCCTGCTTTTTACGATGCACCACTTCATTGGGCAACAAACCAGCCAGCGATTCTACCAGCAGTTGTTTGGGATAAGCCGGATGTTTGATACTGTCAGGCACCGAGAGCACAAATTCTACCAGGTTATGATCAAAGAAAGGTTCCCGCACTTCCAGTGATACGGCCATGCTCATCTGGTCCATATCTTTTAAGAGTGTATGTTGGGTATATCCCAGGAAATCTGCAACGGACACATGGCTGAGCGCGGGCAGTTTTTCAATATCGCTGATCCTGCTGGCCAGCAGTTCCTGGATGGCTGCAACGTCTGCTACCGGCAGTCGGGTGAAGGAGCGGATCATGCCGGGCGTAAGTATCTGCCTGAATACCGGATAAAAATGCGCGATGTTGCATTCAGGCGCCAGCAGCAGTTGACGATAGCGTTGCTTTTTACTGTTGCTGTTGCCCATGAACGCAGCGAGCAACTGTCGTGGCAAACGGCTTGTTTTCCACCAATTCCTGTATTTGCGCAGCTGCTGATACTGGCCGAAGATGGGATAGCCTGCAAACAGTTCATCGCCCCCTACCCCTGACAATGCCACGGTGAGACCGCTTTGGCGAATGGCTTTGGACACCACATAGCTGTTCACCCCATCGCCGCTGGGTGTATCCTGCGCCGCCAATGCAGGCAGCAATTCTTCGAGAAAAGATTCGGGCCGCAGTTTAATGGCCGTATGCCGCGTGTTGAATTTCTTTGCAATCATGGTGGCATAGGGCGATTCGTCAAATTCCTTTTCATCAAATCCAACGGTAAACGTATTGACGGGTTCAGGTGATACCGAAGCCATCAGTCCCACCACTGCACTGGAGTCTATGCCGCCGGAAAGAAAAGCGCCCAGCGGCACATCACTCACCATACGCCGCTGCACCGATTGTTTCAACAGCTCATGGAGCTGACTTTTTACCGCTTCGGGATCGTGAAATTCAAAGTTTATAGCGGGACGGGTAATGTCCCAGTATTTTTCGCTCTGCACCATCCTGCGGCTGATGATCATAAAGGAACCGGCTTCCACCGACTGCACGCCTTCTATGATGGTATACGGATCGCCTACGGACTGGAACTGCAAAAATTCCGTGATGGCCTTGCGATTGGCAACAGGAGGCACTTCACCGGAAGCAAGCAGCGCCCTGATCTCACTTGCAAATAAAAAGGTGGCGCCCGATTTATAAAAGTACAATGGTTTAACGCCCATGCGGTCGCGGGCCAGAAAGAGTTCCTGCTTGTGGCTGTCCCAGATGGCAAAAGCAAACATGCCAGCCAATCGCTCCAGGCAGGCGGAACCCCATTTTGAATAAGCGGCCAGGATTACTTCTGTATCACCATGGGTGCGGTAGGGATAGTCAGGCAACTGCGATTTTACTTCAGCAAAATTGTAGATCTCGCCATTGAACACAATGTGATACCGGCCGGTAGCATCGCTCATGGGCTGGTTGGCCGTTTCCGAGAGGTCTATAATGGATAGTCTCCGGTGACCGAGACCTGCGGGACCATCACCATAATAACCAGTTGCATCGGGCCCCCGGTGCGCCATGGCGCGGGTCATTTTTTCAACGCACGCACTGATGACGGGAGCTTCTGTATCGTATTTTATAATGCCTGCTATTCCGCACATAATTCCTTTGGTTGTATAATTGATAGTACATGCAGTGTGAAAATTTCATTCCACTGCCCGGGCGCCACTAACTGCCGGTGCAAGCAAGCACAGCAGTTTTTCGCATTGTACAAAGCATAGTTATTATTACTTTGCAGTAATTAGTATTTATGAAAATACCAAAAACTCTTCCGGAATTGCTGGGCATACTGTGTATATGCTCCATATTCGTGGACATGGCCATCAGAAGAGTATTGCCATTTGACTTTTATTTCTATTACCCTGTTTTCCTGCTGTTCCTTATCAGTATGTTTTCCACCCGGGGGCATATTGCGTTGCCGCCGCGATGGTTCACACTCGGATTCGGTCTCATCTGCGTTGCCTCCATTTTCAAACTGCTGGAAACCGGTCTGCTCGGTTTTGAATTCTGGAAGCAGGTATTTGGTATTGTCTTCTCCGCTATTGTTTATTATAATGTGCTGTACGTATTTGAATTTGACGTAAAACGCATCTTCAATTACTACCTCAAATTTGCCTATTGGGTAGCGTTGTTTGGCATCTTCGATAACATCCTGCACATTGCTGGTATTCACATTACCAAAACGATCGGTGAAGGATTTCAGTACCGTGCGCACTCCATCATGGGTGAACCCTTTTACCTGGCGCTGGCGCTTACTCCCGGCATAGCGTACTACATGTCTTATTTTAAACGCACCTGGAGAGAGAAGAAAAGAGAATTTCTAGCCCTGTTGCTTTGCTACCTCATCACTTACTCGTCTATTGCCGTTGCCGGACTGGCGCTCAGCGTAGTGTTTGCGCTTTACCTGAACGATTTCTTTGATGTGCGGAAAAACCGCCTGGCGTTTGCGCCACTGCTGATCTTACCGCTGGTGCTGCTGATCAATTTCCTGATTGAAAATGTAGAACTGATCAATGCGCGCTTTAACGATACCACGGAGCTGTTTTTGTCTACCGAACTGCAAACGCGCGAGGCCGGCAATGTAAACTCCAGTACGTTTGCGCTATACAGCAATTATATCATTGCACGGGATTCTTTCCTGGAGGATCCGCTGTTCGGATCGGGCTTAGGTTCGCATCCGCTCATTTACAATGCCACCTTCCTGGAATACTTCCCCCGTTCATTCCTCGACAAGTACGGCGCGCAAAATCAGCAGGACGCCAACTCCAAGTTCCTGCGGCTGATGTCGGAGACGGGGTTAACAGGACTGGTGCTGTTTATGACTGCCTTCCTTGGTTTTTTTGCACCCAAGAAAAGAGTGACTACTGAACCACTCAAAGAACTTGCCGCCATCAACTACGCCATTTTTATTTACATATTGTTGTGCCTGATCCGTAACGGCAACTATATCAACGTTGGCTTTCTGCTTTTCTTCTTTATGTACTACGTAACGTGGAAAGTGATCCGCCGCCATGGGGCTAGGCCTTCAGCAGCGTTTCAGCCCACGTACGAGGCGTAATGGTTTGTCCAAGCACATGACTGGCCATACTCATTTGCACCAGTTGCTCCTGCGTTAACCGGCTGATGGCGTCAAAACACTGTATGATGCTGTCAGCATTTGCAGGATCAAAACGGAGGCCATTTGCTGTTGACAGAAACCGGCTGGCCGCCCCAACCCTGTTGCTCAACAGCAATGGATAACCGGCCACTGCAAATTCATGTACGGCCACTGCCCAGGGTTCATCCAGGCTGGGCAGTATGAATATGCCCGTCTGACCCACTACCTCTTCCCATTGGTTTTTCTGCACAAAGCCCAGGTGCCGAATGGCAGGATGTTGCACCCGGTCTTCAAATTGCTCACCGGTGCCGGCACACCATAGTTCCCAGTCGGTATTGCTTTGTTCCTTCCATTGTATAAACGCTTTCCAGAGCGTCTGGTAATTTTTGGAAGGAATGTAGCGTGCCACGCAGAGGAACCGATGCGGAAAGGCGCGCTCCTTCTCCAAACGGAATTTATGATACAGGCTATCGTACCGCTCCAGGTCGCAGCAGTAAAAACCGGTCATGATACTGTTGGTATCATACCCTATTTTCTTTGCGTATTGGGTTTGCGGCGCGCCCGGCACCCATACCTTTTTGAAAATTTTTTTCAGATATACTCTCGAAACAATCCGAAGCAGTTGCTGTTTCATAGTGCCGCGCCAGTGATTGTCGAGCGCAAGTATATTGATGGCCTTACGGCGGTACTGATGGCAAATCTTTACATACCATTTGTTCACCCATCCGCAGCACAGGATCTTATCGGGTTGAAATGCTTCCACGCGGGCCAGCATGGCTTCGTATGTGGGAAATTCCTTGTTGCAGATAAACTCCCCGATGCCTCCAAAATCGAAAGCGAATGGCGCTTCCGGATTTACCGGGTAATGAATAACCAGCAAGTGAATAGCCGGGTCAGTATTTTTCAATGCCTTCAGGCAGGCAATGGTATAATCGGCCAGCTCAGTATATAAAATGGCGATCCGCATTCAATAGCTTCTTTGATAGGGAACCGTGCCGGCGTGCTTAGCTTACCGGCACCTTTTGCGTTTCATTTTCCAGCAATGCCGTTTTAGCATCGTTGCCCGAAATGATCAGCGTATGTTTTTGCTTGATATCGAGGAACCGTTTTTCGAAGAACCGGTACGATACGTATGCCGTCACTATGGTGATGCTAAACGTAAGCAGGTAGTACAAAATATTGAACAGTGCAGCATTTTCTTTGGGAAGATTCGTTTGCCGCAGCAGGTTCAGTGAAATACCTATCGCCAGCGGGTGAAGCAGGTACAAACCATATGAAATGTTACCGAGCGTGTAAAGCGGTTTGTTTTCCAGCTTCACAAAACTGTTTTCGTTGGCGGTGGAATTGATAATGATCACCAGGAAACAAAGCGCCAGCGCAATGTGGTGTATTTCATACAGGTAAGGCACTATGTAAAAGATCACCGGCACCATTGTTAGCGCCGCCATCCCCAGGCCATTGCTCTTGATCCGGTCAATAACCCGGTGCTTGTTAAAAACCAGTAACGCTCCCAATCCGCCAATGCCCATACACTCCATACGCGTGGCCACAAAAAAGTCTTTAATACCGGTAAACGTGTTCAGGTCTACGGTAAAGAATTTTGAATACAGAAACAGCAATACTTTGATGCCGATAAAAATAAAAATAAACAGCACAATGCTTCTATACCCTTTCCGCAGGAAAAGGATCAGCAAAGGCCAGAGGATATAAAACTGTTCTTCCACCCCTATGGACCATGCCGGCGCCGCATAGGGAATTTCACCATATATGGGCAACGCCACATTGGGCATCAACCCCAGGCAAAAAAGGAATTTCTGCCAGAAGTTGTGATATAACGTTTCGCTATACCCGTAAATATCAAATAGTGGAATATGCGGAATCAGCAGGAAGCAGGTTAAAATAACCAGGTAATACAATGGCCATATCCTGAGAATGCGCCTGATGTAAAACTTTTTGATGTTGATGGTGCCGAAATACTTCTTTTCATTCAGCAGCAGCGTAGTGATCAGAAACCCACTGAGTACAAAAAAGAAATCCACGCCGGCGGCGCCCAGTTCAAATATCAGCGGGTGCTTCCAGATATGCGCAATACCTACGCGATTTTTATAGAGTTCCAGGTGACAGACTATAACGGCTGCAGCTGCAAAAAACCGGAATGCGTGCAGGTTTTTCAGGTAAATTTTAGGTGGCATGTATCGATAACAATTTAGGGGAGTGGTTTTTACTTGCGACCCTCCAGGCAAATAGCGTTCCTGAAACGATCAGGGATATCAATTTTATCAATGTCCTCGATAGCGCTCTCACCCCATGCTTTAGGAGTGATGTCTTTAAAGCCGGCCATTTCCAGCTGGTACCGGAGCGCATCCGCATCGTACATGAAATGGTGATTGTTTTTTCTTTTGAAATAAAATTTGATCATTCCGGTTAGGGTTTTCGGAATAGGTATTTCAAAGAAATAGGTATCGTGCAAAAACTTTCTGGCAGCCATTTCCGGTTTGGTTGATTTGGCTTCCATGTAATGCTGTATAATGACATACAGGTCCGGCACAATGATGCGGATGATGCCACCCGGTTTCATCACGCGGTAACATTCCTTAAACACCATGCTGCCCTCTTCCCAGGTAAGATGCTCCAGCGTGTGGGAGCTATAGACGGCATCTACGGAATTATCAGCATAGGGGAACCGGCGTGTAATGTCCATCCATGTTACATTGGATGCCCATTGGCTGTTGGGAAGCAGGCCCCAGGAGGCCGGTATAAGGGCATGCAGTATTTTGTTCAATACAGGTCGCCGGGCAAGTTTGGCGCCAAAAGAACTATCTATGTTGACCCATCCCTGCGGACATTGTAATCCACATCCCAGGTTCAATCGTAAAGGGTTTTGCTCATTCATATTCGTGGTTATTAAAGTCTGATCTACTGAACGGGTTTCGTAGGGTTTGTGATGTTGCTGCTATGGTCCCGTTTTATGTCAATAGTATTTATTTTGTTTTGGTGCAGGGATTTGTGCTTATTGAGCAGCAAAATTGCCTGCAGTTGTGATCAGGTATTTATCTACTTCCACTATTGCTTCCGGCGTGTTGAGCTGCACGGTAAACATAATGCCCGTGTCTTCTTTGCAGAATAGCTGCAGGTTTTTAACCTGGTACCATTGCCACTGGCTGCCTGTAACATGGATATTGCCACGCTTGCTATCCTCTGCAGCAAGTGTTGTTGTAAGCGTAGCCCTGTTGCCTTTACGCAACCTTGCCCTTACATACACATAATATTCACCCGGTTCCCTGGTAGTGAATTTGTAGGCAGGCTGCTGCTCCGTATTGTTAAATACATACCAGGCCAGGTTGGATGTGAGATCAATGGCATTGCCCACTTTCAGTTCGCTGCCGATGGCCTGCTTTGAGGCATCTTTATCCGGCAACTCCGCTTCCAGTTCGCCCTGCTTTGACCAATACCAGGGATGCGTATTTTCATGCCAGCCATCCAGCTGGTAAAAAACCGGTTTTGCGCCCGATTCATCCAGCACGTACATGCTGCCCTGTCTCCTGATCTTTAGCCGGATTTGTTTTCCTTCAAGCGTAAAGGAAGTTATGGTGCTGTCCGGCACGTTGCCTTTTACGTTGGAATTGGGTTGTATGCTGCCGTATATCAGATACTTTTTGCCGAGCTTGCGGACCAGTATCAATTCATTCTGCGCTTTGCCCGCAAAGCGGAACTGGTACAGTTTATCGTTGGGATTGGGAATGGCCGGGTTCAGCAATTCACCGTCTGTAATAAATGCTTTCACATGCGAAGCAATTGCCTGTGCATAGGCAGGCATAGCTATCTGATATGCATAACCGCGCGGATCATTGGGACCGGCTCCATCGGGCCATTTACCTCCGGCGCCTGTAACATTGAAGTAGCCTACGTAAAAGAAATCGGCGCCCAGCATCACCATGGCCTTCAGCAATGCCAGCCATTGTGCAGGACGAATATTGTTCTGCTCTGGCCCCCATCCTGCCGACACAAAAGGACTGAACAACTTATCGCCCAGTGCCATCTCTGTAACCCTTCCTGCCGCTACTGGTCCAAATCCGCTGTTGCCGCCTCTGGCAGTATGCCAGTTATCCGGATAACGCGGATAGAAATCGGGCGTGGGAAGCGCCGAATTTCTTTTCCAACGGTTCAGCATTCTCCTTTGCGCATAGGCAGGCCAGTATTCGGGATGAAAGGCGGATACGTTATAAAATGAGAAATGAATGTTGTTTGAGTCCAAACCTTTTAATATGGTAACACGATAAGTAGAATCGAGCCGGTATTGAAAGCGTCCGCTATATCCTGATTCGGATAGTCCGGATTTTTTATAATCGGCCAACACGCGTGAATCCCGTTTCAACAAATCGAGCGGACGAATATGACCAAAATGCTCTCCGTTTTCATTGATGATGGAAGGTGGTTTAGGTACATATTTCAGCAACTGGTCCAGGTAAAAACGGCTGGTAGCGCCGTCTTTTACAATAATATCCAGCGGCATCAGGGGTGAAAGGTATTTATGTCCTTTATACACTACCGGTTTGCCGCTGGCATCGCGCATATAGTAGCGCGTGGGAAGATCTTTGGCAGATACATAGGCAGTGTTTCTGTCGAATCCTGCATGCACCGGCTTTCCCTGCACCTGCATCAGGATGGCTGACCAGGGGTATTGCGGATGTTTGTTGATAAAATTTACCAGCGCACCATATACACTGTTCTTGTTGGTGTATTCTTTTTGCGCCTGGGCGGCGGGCATGCGCAACACCGGCAAGTCAATATAGTAATTCCAGTTGTCTGCCATTTCCTTCGACAGCTGAACGGCCCGTTCGGGCTGCACTTTGCCAAAACCTTTGCCGCCGCGCCCCGGCAGTTCCCGGTGGAGGTACATAATGTCCATCCAGTTCACATGCCGGCTCATGGTGACGCCGGTTTTGTAACGCGGCAGGGGAAATGCTTTTAACTGATCAAGCGCCTGCACGGTGTAATCCGGATAACCCGGCGCAAATTCCAGCGGATCGTATACTTCCTTCGTTGTAGTGGCTGTTCTTGCCGTGGACGTATTCCTGGCACCCTGCCGCACGCGGAAACTATAATTGTTGCGGCTCCGCACTTCACTGGCATGTTGTGCAATCAAGGCAGCAGGTAATACCCTGTCGTAGATAGCCAGTTCATCAATCTGGTCAGTATTGCGGAAGCCGTCATTGGCACCAAATGCAAAAGGAACATTCTTTGAAATAGTAGTGGAAAAACCGGGGAGCAGTTCTCCATCAACCCATACTTCTTTTTTGCCCGTAACCGTGCTGGCAGTAAACGCCAGGTGGTGCCATTCACCGTCTGTTAAATAGCTATACGACTGCTTACCTGAACCATCCAGCTTGATTACCAATTCTTCCGATACAACCTTACCATTCCTGGTGACCGAAGTGCGAAACTGGATAGCTGCATAATAAAAACGGATAGACAGGTACTGGTGCGCATAGGTCATGAAGAACAGTGCATCGCCCTTGAAGGCAAATTCAATGGTGAACTGGTTTTTGACTTTGTTTTTGAAAGCATTGGTAGAAATCAGGCAATCCTTATTCTGCAGGTCTGCGCCTTTGCCGATACCTTCCACCAGGGAGTAATCGCATTGCTTGTTAGTAGGCAATACCTTGCCGGTGATAACATCTTTGGCAGCTTCCCTGCCATCGAAGTTCCAGTACAAAAAGGGTTTAACCTCCTGGCCGGCAGCGGTACACCAGCCCGTCAACACTGCCACAAAGAATAAAAGCGATTTCATCATGGTGAAGTCTTCTAAACGCTACGGATATGTACCTTATTTCAGACGCCTGCAAGAAAGTGCTACCGTGCGGAAAGCCGCTGTAAGGTTTCTACTGTCAGCTTACCCACACTGTTCCAGGTAAACTTGTTTTTTATCAATTCCAGCGCTTTGGCGGATTTTATCTGTAACCGGTGATTGGGAATATGGATGGCGGCCTCCATCGCTTTTTTGAGCGATTGGTAAGAGGCAGGCTCGATCAGCCAGCCGGTGTCCTCATTCACCATCAAACTCACTGCCCCCACATTGCTGGCAATGGCCGGACATCCCCTCGACATGGCTTCGAGGATCACATTGGGCATCCCTTCACTGTAGCTGGGACAAACCAAAACATGCGCAGCGTCCAGCAACTGCACAATAGCTTCCCTGGTTTTCAGTACGCCGTGATAGGTTACACGAGGATCTTTTAGCTGAAGCGCTTCGCCAATAGCGCCTACAAAATGAAATTCAAAATCAAAGGTGCGCAGTAATTCCTGCACTACGCCGGTCAGTTCCTGGATGCCTTTGCGCCGTTCGTAGCGACCAACGAAGATGAATTTCCGTCGCCCTGATTTTGGTAAAAGCTGCTGAGTAATCCAGCTGTCATCAACCGCGCCGGGGATTTCGATGATCTTTTGCCTGGCCACACCCAGTTGCACCGCATAGCTGGTGATGGCTCCTCCGTAAGAGAACACGTAATCGGCCTTTCTGTTGATGTACCGGAATGGCCGGTACAGCATCCTGGCATTCATACGCTCTTTCCAGTTGGCCTGCCGCTGCACAAATTCATACCCATGTATGTTGATGCCAATGGGCGGGAAATCCTTTTTTTTATGGCGCAACGCATACCAGCCGGTAAGTCCTTTTGCATATACAAAGTCTACCTGTTCTCCTGAAGCTTCCAGCGTTTTCCATGCATTGCGTGCATACTGATAAGATTCATACACGTAATGTCCCGGGAAGTGATGCGTGCGCGGTTTGTTTACTTCCATCCATCTGATATGCGCCCATTCCTGTTGGGTGAACAAATCTTTCAGTGTTTGCCGCGACTGCTCATCCAGTTGCGGATGCAACAGCACTACATCCACGGCATGCGCGGCCAGCGCTTTGCAAAGCATATACGAGTGCCTTTGCATACCGCCGATTACAAAAGGCCATATCCCATCTGTTAATAACGCTACTTTCACGAGGAGACTGCTTAGGAACTATCGTACCAATAATTTTTTGAAAAGGCCGTTGATCTTACGTTTAATGCCCAGCCGGTATAACAGGCGATAGAATTTCAGTATCCACTTGTCCGGCGTATTCAGCAATGCCACAGCACCGGGGCTGTTCAATACGGTGTCGTACAACTCACGTTCAACTTTGTCGTCTATGCGTTTGGTGGCATAATTGTATAGCGGCATCTGCAATGCTGTAATGAGTGAGCCCTTCAGGTATTTGCATTTCTTTTCCAATGAATTTGCTTTCAGCAGAGGAACCGTTTTGTTCACATAATCCAATTGTCCCCGTACATAATTCCTTACAAAATCAGCATAGCTGACGATGATGCGGTTTTCGGCAATCCGGTAATAACAGTCTGCGGCCATATCAGGAAAGCGGTGAATAACCGGTTTGCAAACCAGCAGCACCCTGGTGTGCAGGTCAACATCCTGTAACCGGATCAAAGATTCATCAAAGCCGTTTACCTGTTCAATGATTGCGCGCTTCCAGATGGGCGAAGAAATGTTCCAGGGTAAATCATGCATCAGGAACCTATGCAGGTAGTTGGCTTCCGGTGGTATCCAGAACGATTTGCTGTCGCCAATTTTTTCATAAAAAGTCCCGGTCTTGAACAGGCAAACATCGGCGTTGGTTTGTTCCATCGCTTCCACGCGCTGCTGCAGGCAGAAGGGCATCATTAAATCGTCTGAATCGAGGAACACCAGGAATTTACCGGTAGCTTTTTCAATGCCTATGTTGCGACAGGTGTTGCCGCCTTTGGGTTCGCGGTGCCGGGAAAACAGTTTTACCCGTTGATCTCTGGCTGCGTAGGATTGTACAACGGCCAGCGAATTATCAGTAGACCCGTCATCTACCACCATTACTTCAACATCCTCCAGTGTCTGATACAATACGGATTCTATAGCGTCACCAATAAATGCGCCTTTATTGTAGTTGGCCATTATTACACTAACCAATGCCATTCAGAACAATTGTTAATCAATAAAAGCTTCTTATCACCCGGCTGTCTTACCTGCCCCCGCCAGCAAACAGCCGGTGCAGGCGGAGGTAAAAAGGTAGTCCAAAAAAACGGATGAGCCATCGTTTGACGGGGTTCATTCCATAATAAGCGGCAGCATGCCAGTAAGGTTGTATGCTGTTCTTATAGAGCTGTTGAGCAGTGTTGCTGTCGTACCTGCCGAGCAGAATCACCGTAGCCATCAGAAAGTCGTAGAACTGCGGCGTCAGCCTGTTGAACGCTTCGGGATTGATGGTTTTCAGTCGCTCCAGGTAGTTCAATCGCACCTCCAGGTATCGCTTCCACCGCACAGCAGGATTGGATTGTGATATTTGTCCTGCAGGCCTTTCGCGGATCAACGTCAGCGGCGTATTATCTGTAATAAATGTTTCGCCGGCAAGCACCAGGCGGAGCATCAGTTCTGTTTCCTGCGAACTTTTGATTGTTTCATTCCAACTGCCCACCTTTTTCAGACTTTCCACCGACCAGAGATTGGCACAAGTATTACCTGCCTGGTTGATGAAAGGAGCCAGGTAAGTGTCGGGACATAGTTGCCGTTGAATGGTCTCCTTTCCGCTGGTATCAACTTTTTTACTGGCTGCTGCAATGAAGGCGGGCCGGCTGTTGCAGGAATCAAGCAAGGCTGCCTGGTGCGCCAGTTTATTTTCCAGCAACACATCATCGGCATCCAGGAACTGCGCCCATTGTCCTTTAGCCAGTTGCAATCCCTTATTGCGGGCTGCATTGGCGCCCGGCGTGGTTTCACGGTCAATGGTGATCAGGCTGCCATACTGCTGTTGCAGTTGTTGCAACCGTTGCCAGGTATTGTCAGTGGAATTGTTGTCAATGCAAATGATTTCGATGTCCCCGTACGTTTGCCGTGCAACAGATGCTACTGCATCCGCAACATAGGCTTCAACATTATAACACGGGATAATAACAGAAATGGTCATGTGCATCAATACACGATCAAAAGCTTCAATTTATTGTACCGGTTCAGCAGGCAACAGGCGCTGTTCAATTTCTTGTATCAGCAACTCTGCGTTGCGTGCTGCATCGCAGCGATCGCGGAATCTTTGAATAGCATTGTTCCGGAATATTTCCTTCTTTTCCAGGGGCAGGGCCGCAAATTCATCCAGGCATTGCGCCAGGAACTGCGGCGATAAATCTGGCGGCAACAGTTTGCCCACCGATTCATCCACTATTTCACCAGTGCCTCCCACATTGGTGGCATAAACAGGTATGCCTGCTGAAAAAGCTTCCATCACCGAAACCGGTACGCCCTCTGATTCACTTACGTTGACAAACAAATCAAAGCGCGATTGTACATAGAAATCAATGATCTCACTGCCCGGCATATTGCCCGTAAAGCTGACCTGCACATTGGGCCTGTTGATAGCTTCTGCCTGCTGCTTCAATTGCTCGTAATCAGGACCACCGCCTATGTGCACCCACATCACCTGGCTTTTCACATACTGGAGGGCCTGCGCCAGCAAGTGAAGCCGCTTGACCGGTCGTACGGTGGCGCAGCTAACGATCCTGAGCACGCCATCATTGTTTATACCGGATACTGCTTTGAACTGGCTGCCAAGCCGGGCAATAAAAATCTTATCCCTTACGGAAGGATATTTTTTAGCCAGATAATCACTGCCATGTTGCGAACAGGGCATCAGCAAATCGGCCGCTTTCACCTGTTCATCCTGGTACCCAACATATCTACCTTTGTTTCTTTCCTCATAGAGGTCATACCCGTGAAAACGGCAGCATATTTTTACGTTCTTTTTTTTCAGCAGCGGTATGATGAGCGAAGAATGCCTGGCCCAGTAGAAATACCAGATGGTATCTTCATCTGCAGCAGCCAGTAATTCTTTGATCACCGGATGCTTTGTAAGCAGGTGGATGGTATAGGAGTCCAGTATCCAGCTGATGAATTTCGCTTTGTTGAGAAACACGCGATGGGAGAAGAATTGCTTTGCAAATAACCCGATATGCCGCGAAAACAACACGGTGAACAAACGCTGCCGGATAGATACATAAGGCTGTTCGGGAAACAAAGGCTGCCTGTAGTGGATGCCTTCCAGCACATTTTTCGCCTCACTGTTGCCCCAGAAACTGAAGGGGATCACCGTTATTTCCTTACAGTATTTTTTAAAAACCTCCAGCTCATGCGGCTTCCAGAGCATGCTCATCCCGAAAGGATACGAATTGGTAAAATAGTACAGTTTCATGCGGGCAACCATGACAACACCTTTACTTCCGGCAGATTATGAGTGTGGAAATATTCTTGTAATCAGTTTTTTCACAGCCGACAAACCCAATGCCGGTTTGCGGCTGGCAGGCAATGACCATTCAAATGAACTGTCCTGCAACGCTTCCAGTTGTTTGAATGATCTTTCAAATCCTTTGATGCGGGATTTTTTTTCGGCCCAGTCGCCAAAATGCGACAGGTATTCTATGTACTGCCGGTACACATCATCCTGCTTATTGACGCCGGCCGTTACGGTAAAGGGCGAGAGTATTCGAACATACAGGGGCTCGTATTGAGGAGAACTGATAATTTGCCTTCCCCTGTAGTATTTATGCCAGCTTTCGCTGTGATCGCTGTTCAGCAGGTAACAAGGCTTGTCATATTCTGTCATTTCGAACAGCGCATGTCCTGTTTTATGCATTACGGTATTGGCCATCCAGGCTCGCTTCTGGATGCTCAGCTTTCCGGAAAACACTTCCCAGAAGGCATGGTACTGGTCGTAAATACAGTCTGCATCGGTGTGCGCAAATCTTTGCAGGGCCGTTTCAGAAATAATATCATCGTCATCCATGCGAATGATATAATCGAACCGTTGCCGGCCGGCGGCAATGTATTCGATAGCAGCATTGAGCTTCTCCCCTTTTTTCGCCATATCCATTTCAATGAACAGCACCCGGCTGTCGGCAACTGGTTCTTTTTCACCAATGATGATGGCCGTCCAGTTGTCGTACTGCTGGTTCAGGATTGAGTCCAGCGAAATCTTCCACAGTTTTTCCCGTAAGGGTTTCCTCAGTGAGGTGGGGGTTCTGGGAATCAAAATCCCAACATGGTTGTTTTGTTTCATTCGCTACATTTAAAAGGGCTACTTACCAAGACCCCGTACCTATGCAGCAGAAACAGTCTTCGCAACGGGTATGCATTTTCAAAAAATACACTTATAGATGTATTTAAAAAGGTTTTTCGTACCGATTTTATAGATAAAATTTCCTTTCAGCAAGTTCAGGTCTTTAAACGCAAAATCATTGTTATTGATATACCAAAGGAACCGGTCTTTGAAAAAAATCCTGAATTCCTGCTTCAACGCAGGAGTGGGTGCGGAATGCAGTATGGTGCTTATAAACTGGTACAGCGTGCGTTGCTGTGCAGGTTCAATTTTTTTCTGGCTCAGAAAAGTGTACACTACTTTCTTTTCATCAGCTGCAAGGCTGATGCCAAACCGGTCTGCCAGCACATCTACCCGCACCCTGTTGGCGTTAATGGTTTGCTGTTCGTTACGCACCTTAGAAATATTGGCTGTATGCAGGCGGTACAGCAACAACGGCTGCTCTATCACATGCAGCCGGGTGAGCGACGACAGCTGGTACCAGAGCCGGTAGTCTTCTGCGGTGTAATAATCCTGCTCATATTGCAGCGCATGCTTTTGCAGCAGGTCGCGGCGCAACATTACCGAAGAGTGAAAGAAGGGGGAGCCTTTGTACAGCTCAGCAAGAATCTGTTCGTGTTGCGATGGCTTCTGCACTTCTCCTACTACCACATCTTTCCCGTTCTCTTCGCGGATCAGTTTAGCCCAGGTGCCACATACGCCAATCTCCGGGTTATTATCCAGCAACTGTGTCTGCAACGCAAATCGCCCGGAAGTACTGATATCATCGGCATCCATGCGCGCTATGTATTGTCCTCTGGCAATGGAAAGGCCGTGATTGAGGTGGAACAGGTATCCCCTGTTGACTTCAGAACGGATCACATGTATCCTGTCGTCTTTATAAGAGTCAATAATTTCACGCGAATGATCAGTGGAGGCATCGTCGAAGATCAGCAACTCAAAATCGCCACAGGTCTGATGGAGAATGCTTTCAATGGAACTCCTCAGGTATTTCTCAGCATTGTAAACGGGCATCAAGACCGAAATCCGTGGATGAGTGTTCATATCAGCTCTTATTTCGCCAGTTGCCTGTTAACACAATAGGTTAATTCTCCGTCGTGCAGCAGTTCAAAGTGATTGGCTTTTAAAAGCGATTCGATCTGTTCCCTGCAATTGAATTCGTCGTGAATTTCAATTGCCATGATCTTTACTTTGTTCAGCCATTCCAGGGGTTTGTGTTGTTCGCTGAAAACGCTCACTTCACCACCTTCAATATCAATTTTCAGCAGGTCAATAGAGGGAATCTTGTACAGGGCGAGCAAATCCGGTACTGAAAGCGCACTGAACAGCGCCAGGCCGGGGTCGTCTGTTTCATCGAGCGAAAAGGACCAGGGCTCATTGTCGCGGAAGGAAGTCCTGTTTTTCAGGTGACAGGATTTTCCCCACAGTCCTTTCTGCTCAATATGAACTTTCTCCAGACGGTTCAGATCTATATTGCTTTTCAGCATTCCGGTATTGGCGGGAAAAGGTTCGAGGCTGATCACCCGGGCATGCGGGTAATAAGTTTTGAGGTAGAGCGTGGTAAGACCGATATTGGCGCCGGCATCTACAATGGTATTGACTTCAACATTGTATTTGCGGGCGAGGTCAATAAAATTCTTATAGCTGTTGTTGAGAAAAACATCCACAAAGATGTTGCCATCGGAAGTGCCTCTGCGCAACAGCACTTTACGCTGAATGCCGTTATGTTCAAAATTTACTATGTTCTTATCACCAGCCTTCTGCAGGGTGGCGCCAGACTCAAGCAGCCGGTTGAAAAGAAAATAAGAGGATTGTATGGAAGCAGGAATGCGGTCAAGGAGATTTTTTAAAATTTTATACAGGAGAAACCGGATCTTTTCCGGAAACGAATATTGCCCGATTATTACTTTATCCCATTTCATATTCTGTACTTAATGAGTTTGCAGGGCACACCGGCCACTACAGCATATTCATCTACATTCTTATTTACCACACTGCCCGCCGCTACAATGGCTCCCTGCCCGATCGTTACACCATCGAGGATGGAACATCCGTGACCGATCCAGACATCATTGCCAATGGTAATTCCTTTTGTGGTCAACCCCTGCTTCCCTATAGGAATGTCTTTCGACGCAAAATTGTGGTTGGCAGGAATGATCATGCATCCACCGGCTATCAGCACATTGTTGCCGATGGTGGTGCCACCATGGCCGTAGATAATCGTATTGGGATTTATGCTCGACTCGTTCCCGATCCTGATACTTCCTCCATACGTCATCAGGATTACGTTTGCCTGGATTTCGGTATGTTCACCAATTTCTATGGTGCCACCGCCTGTAATATCTATCACCACTCCGTTGCTGATCCTGGCTGTAGCTGCAATTTTTACGCCCGGCAGATTTTTCAGGTAAAGCGTATGCGCATAAGATTTTATCCTGTATGCCGTCCGGTATAAGGCAAGCAGCAATGAATCTTTTATTGACTTTCCCATTGACAGTCTACTTTAAATGATCCGATATCCGTATCGCCAAAGATCGCCAGCTCAGAACCTGAATCTACAATGGTAAAGGTGGTAACATCCTTGATGTACTCAAGGGTGACGGATTTAGGGATGAATAAAGCAGCATCTATGGAGTAAGCTCCACCCAGCAATAGTCTGGCAGGCATGGTAACGGCTACCTGCAACTGCTGATTGGTTTTAAAACTTTGCGTAGTGGTAAACAGCTTTTGACCCCATTTATCTTTTACCAGTACACCTACATTGAAAGCCTGTGAAAAATCTTCACTGGCCGCTATATCAATATTCACCCGCACGTTTTCAAAAAAGTCAAACGTGTTCTTGGTTTCGCCGGAAGTATCTGATAAATGCAGTTTCTTTATGAAAGCCGGTTTGCCGGGGTTCTTATCGTTGGTATAGACAGAACTGTTGATCTGCGAGGTAATATACCGCTCAATGGTTTCATTGATGCCGCCGGAGAAAGCCAGCTTCCCGTTTTCCAGGATCACCCCTTTTTTGCAAAGGTTTTTTACCGCGCCCATATTGTGGCTCACAAAAAGAATGGTCCTGCCTTCCCTGCTGGCCACATCGTCCATCTTGCCCAGGCATTTTTTCTGAAATTCCAGGTCGCCTACCGCCAGCACTTCATCTACAATCAGGATTTCCGATTCAAGATGCGCCGCCACGGCAAATGCCAGACGCACATACATACCACTGCTGTAGCGTTTTACCGGCGTATCAATATACTTTTCCACGCCGCTGAAATGCACAATTTCATCAAACTTCTTGCGGATCTCACTTTTCGTCATGCCCAGGATGGCGCCGTTGAGAAAGATATTTTCTTTACCGGTAAGTTCCGGATGAAAGCCGGTGCCCACTTCCAGCAAACTGGCAATGCGCCCTTTCACATATACTTCGCCTTTGGTGGGACCTGTAACGCGAGAGAGTATTTTTAAAAGCGTGGATTTACCTGCACCATTTTTCCCGATCACGCCCAGCACTTCGCCCTGTTGTACATCAAAGCTGATATCCCTGATGGACCATACGTAGTTGCTGTTGCCCTTCTTTGTTCTGTCATTCTCCTCACCGATTTTCGCATAAGGGTCTTCCTTACCTCTTACCCTTGACCACCACCTGTTCAGATCGTGAGAGAGGGTACCGGTTCCTATTTCTCCGAGCTTGTATAATTTACTTACGTTATTTACTTTAATGGCTGTTCTCATGATCAGACAGTGTCCATAAAATTTTTCTCAGTTCTGTTAAAAACCAGTATTCCCACTAAAAGAATGGTAAGGCTGAACAGGGCCGAATAGCAAAGCATTCCTGCATCAAAAGTGCCTTTGCCAAGGAAAGCATATCTGAAACATTCAATAATGGAAGTAACGGGATTCCACTTCATTATATTTTGATACTTTTCAGATAATGCAGATAAAGGATAGGCTACAGGCGTTGCATACATAAACAGCTGCACGCCAAATGCAACGAGGAAGCGGAGGTCTCTGTATTTAGTAGTATAGGATGAAATAATCACGCCAAATCCCAGTCCCATCAGTCCCATGATAATCAACAGCAGTGGTGTGATAAGGACGAGCAGACTGGGCTGTACCGTATGTTCGGTAAAGAAAGCATAATAACATACCAACACGATCAGCAACAGAAACTGCAATGAGAACTTCAGCAGGTTACTGATAATAACGCTTACCGGAAGGATAATGCGCGGGAAATATACCTTCCCGAAAATATTGGCATTGGTGATAAAAGTGCTGGACGTAGTATTTAAACAGTCGGCAAAGTAGTTCCAGGCAACAATGCCACAGAGGTAAAAGGCCAGCATGGGCAACCCGTCGGTGGAGAGGCGGGCTATTCTGCCAAACACCAGTGTAAAGGTGAGCGTTGTTAATACGGGTTGAATGAAAAACCAGAGTGGACCAAGGATGGTTTGTTTGTACACCGACACATAGTCGCGCTTAACGAACATAAGAAGCAAATCCCTGTAGCGCCAGATCTCTTTCAGGTTTAATGCGAAGGGCGCATTGCCTGAACGAATCACCAGGTCCCAATCCTTATTTTGATGCTCCGACATTTCTGATCAAATTTCATCTGTAAATAGTCACCTTGCGTGCTTTCACGGCTGATGCCTGTTGCTATTGGCTTTATTTTTTTCTGAGGCGGAACAGTTTCTTTACCAGTGTACCGTTGCCTGCTGAATCATTCTCAAAATAATCTTCACTGTAGCGGGCGTTGGCATGTCCGTAACCATACCCATAACCATACCCGTAGCTATACGAGCCGGAACTGTAGCCATAGTAACCTTTGCTGCCTTTGGTGATGACATCATTCACCAGCAATGCCATCTTCGGCAGTTTGCGCTGGTGGAAAAGCTCGTTAATAAACGACAATTGGCGTTTGTAAGTATAGCGCTGACGAATTACGTACAAAGTCATGTCGGCAAATTTGCCCAGCGTAATGGCGTCGCCCACCAAACCTACCGGTGCAGAGTCAATGATCACCGCATCAAATTCTTCGCGCAGCCAGTCAAACAGCTCGGCTATTTTCGGCGAAAGCAATAATTCTGCCGGATTGGGCGGAACAGGTCCACAGGATATTACATACAGGTTCTCTACCTGTTCTACTTTCTTGGGCAATTGTTCCAATGTGGCTGCTCCAACGAGGTAGTTGGTTATGCCAAATCCTTTATTCAATCCGAGTCCGGTTAAGATCTTCGGCTTGCGCATATCAAATTCCAGGATTACTGTACGCTTACCGGCAATCGCAATTGTTGCGCCAAGATTGGTTGAAATAAAAGATTTTCCTTCGCCGCTGAATGAAGATGTTACCAGTATCACCGGCTTTTCAGCTTTTTCTGCTACCAGGAACTGCAGGTTGCTGCGCAGGATGCGCAGTTGCTCTGCAATCACTGTCCTTGATTTCTGCGGGAACAACAATACAGAAGCCTGGTTGCTGTGGCCAACTTCACCAATGATGGGCGCGCGCGTAGCTTTCACCACATCGGCCTTCACCGTTACTTTATCGTTGAGCAGATCAATGATATAAATGATGAGCACCGGCACCAGCAGTCCCAGGAAAAAGGCCATGGTGTATACACGCGAACGGTTAGGACTTACCTGGCTGGCCGAATTCAATGCCTGGTCTACCACGCGTGCATTGGCAATGGTAGATGCCTGTGCTATAGCTGATTCTTCTTTTTTCTGCAGCAGGTACAGGTACAATCCCTGTTTGATTTCCTGTTGGCGCGCCCGCTCCCTGCTTTGTTGTTCCTTGGCAGGAATGGAAGCAATCTGACGCTGCAGTTCCTTGTTTTCCCTTTCCAGCGTGTTCAATGCCTGCTGATAGGCACGTTTCACATTGGCGAGGCCGCGCAATAATTTCTGCCGTGCTTCTTCAAGATTTTTGTCAATATTCTTTATAACAAAACTATTCTCTGTAACGCCCGTCTGCAATTGCGTATTCCGCTCAATGAGCAGGCTGTTGTAGGCTTCGGTGAGTTGCAATAAGGTGGGATCAGAAATGCCCAATGTAGAAGGCACCAGTTGCCGTGAATTGCCGGATTGCGATAGATAGTTTTCAAGCAGTTCAACCACCTGCAATTGTATATGCTGGTCCCTGATCTTTTGTGTCATGGAACCGGCATTGTTGAGATATAGTTCCGACTGTGCTTCCAGATTGATCACCTGCTGGCTGGTGCGGTATTGCTGCATGTCGCGTTCTACACTGTCCAGTTGCGTTTCCACATACCGCAGCCTGTCGTCAATGAAGGAGAGTATTTTCCGGTTGATTTCATTTTTATCTTCCACCGCCGCTTCATTGTACTCTTGCATCAATGTGTTGATGATATCTGCGCCGAGGCGGGGATTCTCGGTAATGTAATTCAGCTGCAACATGCTGGAGCGGTCATCAGCGGGCTTTATCTGCAATGCGCTGCGGATGTCGATAGCAGCCTGCTCCAGGGGTAAATACCGGTATATATAGTCTTTGTAAGAAAGATCGCTGTAGATACTTTCGCGGCCAACGAGCCGGAATTTTGTATTGTTGAGCGTGAATATTTCGCCAAATACATATTCTTTCGGCGCTTCCCCAATTCTGAATTTTCCGGGGCCTGTAAAATGTATTTCAAGGTGTATCGGGCGCTGGTCATTGAATGGCGGGATGATCTGAACAGTGAATGGACTCTCCCTGTAGATATTGGTTGTTTTTACATTACCCACCACATAATACGACGATTGCAGATCGAGCGCTTTCACTACGCGCGCCATCAGGGTGCGCGATTGCAGAATCTGAATCTCATTTTGCTTGTTGATATTCTCCTTATACAACATGAGATCAGCAAACGCATTTTCCCCGTTACCGCCGCGGGGGTTGTCGCTCCGGATCAGCATCGTTGCGGTAACGTTGAATTTGGGCGGCGTATAGCGCAGGTACAGCCAGGCGCCAATAAGAGCCAATGCAATTACCAGTATAAATAACCACAGGTAATGCAGGTATTTAAAAAGTAATTCCTTTATGTTCAGCACCGGAACATTCTCCATCACTTCATATGGATTGGTCCCTTGTTTGTCTGTAGAATTCATGCGCAGATGACTTAATAATGTTATTGCTGCCAGCGGCTAAAATCTCGTCAGGATTACAGTTAAGGTTGAAATGATTGCCAGTCCCAACGAAATATTCCGGAGCGTGGCCTGGTCTGAAGTTGCTATCTTTCGTTTGTTCATTTTTACATACACCACATCGTTTTGCTGCAAATAAAAGTAGGGTGAGTTAAAGATGTTGCCGGAGTTGAGGTTAAGCGTGCCCGTTTCTATTTTTCCGTCTTTTGTGCGAATCACGCGTATACTGTCTCTTTCTCCATATACCGTCAGGTCGCCGGCCAGGCCAATGGCATCCAGTACAGTAAGCCGTTCATTCGGGATGGTGAAGGTGCCGGGACTTCCCACTTCGCCCAATACTGTTACTTTATAATTGAGCAAACGTACCGAAACGATGGGGGAGTCTATTTCAACGCGCAGCCTTTCGGTCAGCGTATCTATCAGTTGTGCTTTGGTAAGACCGGCCACATGCAATTTACCCAACATCGGGTATATGATGGTGCCGTCATTTTCTACCAGGTAACCCATTGGGCCACCCCCGGTGGAAGCACTGCCGGCGCCGCCGGCGGAAGGACCCGCCACAAAATTGGGTTGGTTCAGTAGTTTGGCATGCGCCTCACTGGGCGTAATCACACCTATATATAATATGTCACCCGGCTGCAGTTTCTGCTCAAAGGTGGCTACCGGCTGCTGCAAAAGACTATCTGTAAGGTCGCGAAAGTACAGACTCCTTTGCAGTAATTTTTTATTGGTCCCGCAAGAAGCAAAAAGTACTACCGAAAGAAGCAACAAGAGTGAAAATTGTCTGCGCATATTTGTAGATTGCAGGTGGAGTGTCAGAACAGGCTTCTGACCAGCCGCGCCGGATTGCCGGCATACATACCCTTTTCAACAATATCTTTTGTCACCACTGCTCCCGCCCCAATCACCACCCCATCACATACCGACACCGGCAGCAAAGTAGCATTGGAACCGATGGACACCCTGTTGCCGATCTGCGTGGTCTTCCACTTTGCCGGATCATTGGCAGGTCCCCCCGATTCAAATGTATCATTAATAAACATTACCCCATGACCGATAAAGCAATCTTCTCCGATGGTGACGCCTTCACAAATAAAAGAGTGTGACTGTATGCGCGTTCTGTTGCCAACGCGCACACCGCGCTGGATCTCCACAAAAGGCCCGATGAACGCCTCATCGCCAATGGTGCATTCATACAGGTTTACCGGTTCTACCACTTTCACGCCACTGCCAAAGCGCACCTCCCGTATTTGTGCCTGTAACTTTACCGGTTCGTTCATAAACGCAAAGCTTCGCTATATATTTTCTCAATGATTTCTACTGTTTTCATAGCTTCCTCCGCACTGGTGGTCATAGCCGCCTCCTGCTGCAGCACGGCCACCACATTGTCGTAAACCTTGTCGTGGTTGCTCATGCTGCCCTGATAAGTGCCATAGTGGTTGGCTTTATTGCCCGCCGGCAGGTTTTCTATACGGTAACCGGCTATATCCTGGTATTCCAGTTCATTGAGGTATTGCCCACCGATCTTGACCGTACCCTTTTCGCCAAAAACCGTCAGGGAACCCTCCATATTCTTTCCGTGGCTGTTCACGGTATAATGTATGGATGCCAGCGCCCCGCTCTGCATTTCCAGCAGTACCACACCAGTATCTTCAAATTCAATGACTCCCTGGTGCCCAAAATTGCCCAACATGGCTTTCACCTGCTTTACATCACCGGCCAGCCAGTACAGGAGGTCTATAAAGTGACTGAACTGGGTAAAAAGCGTGCCACCATCCAATGCTTTGGTGCCTTTCCAACTGTTAAGGTAGTATTCGTGGTTGCGATTCCAGAAACAATTGAGCTGAAGGCTATAGACCCTGCCCAGTCTATTTTCGTCAAGCAATTGTTTGACTGCGGCCACCGGCGGGTTATACCTGTTTTGCTTTACAATAAATAATTGCCTGTTGGCCGCTGTTGCGGCATTGATCATTTCCCGGCAATCGGCCGTGCGGATGGCCATGGGCTTTTCGCACAAAACATGAAAACCGTTTTTTAGGGCCGCAATGCTATGCGCAGCGTGCAATCCGTTGGGGGTGCAAACGGCCACTACATCAGCTTGCCGGTATTGGAACAGTTCTTCTTCCGAATAACAGGCTACCGCATTGTACTGCGCTGCCAGCGCATCGGCCTTTTCCTTTACCACATCACAAACGGCCACCAGTTCGCCCCGCCGTACTATCTGTTCTGCATGGCGTTGGGCAATGCGGCCGCAACCCAATATGGCAAAGCGCAGCTTGTTCATTACTTGTCGAGCAGGGATACTTTCGACTTTTCAATATATGCTGTTAAGATAAAGCCGATGCTTTCTATAATTACCTCCACCCTGTTGTGGAGTACTCTTTTGATCACACCTTTTTTACCCATCAGGATGCCGCTTTCAACTACTACCTTACCGCCAGGCCTCATCTCCACCTGCTTCACCTCTATATTTTCATACTCGTTCAGAAATCGCCGGATCGTTTCAATTTCCCCTTCCTTGATTATGGCAGGTTTACCCAGCCAGTACACGAAGTTTATCACCCCATTGGTCATTCTCACCGGCGTTTTTTCTTCTTCGCTGATGCGCACAAACACGTACGACTTAAACAGCGGTTCTTCCACCACCTTCATACGGTCGCTCCAGCGGCGGTGCACCTTATTGAGGGGACAATAGCTCTCTACCTGCTGTTCCTGCAGCAGCCGGTGAACTTTTTTTTCCCACCGGGGTTTGGTATATACGGCGTACCATTTTTTTGAAGCAGCCATGAGATATAGGATATCAGAAACGCGGGCGTTATCACTGCCAGAATTACCCGTTGACAAAAAGCAAATTCCGGAGAAAAGCGCTGCCAGAAACAAGCCTCACTGCAGGAGTCAGGGCATAGCTTCGCCACGTCAGTCACATGATTTTTTTGCAACTGATTCAGAATCAACGCTTCTTCGCTCCTACCCTTTCTGCACTTTATAATAAAAAAAAGGTATAAGTGAGTAACACGGGGTGTAGTACTCGCTTATACCCTTCCACTATAGGTTTGCCGTATCTGCTGTCAGTTCCTTCACGTTCTTCACAGGTATAATTAATGGTCATGGGAAAAACATGAAAGTTCCCGGTACGCGCAAAAATCGCTCCTGCTGCAAAAGACCGCAATTTTATACGTTGCCTGCAAATATAGGAGATTTTTGATCTGTAAAAGTCCACCGGTTAAAACTTAAATCATTATTTTTCAACAAAAAATGTGCTGCTCTCAGTCACATCAGCACCAAAATCAACTGCCGTGCATCAACGATTTTATTCACTGGATATTTTCCGGGGCGCCACAGTAGCCCTGATGATCCTGGTAAACAATCCGGGTAGCTGGTCGCATTTGTATGGCCCGCTGGCACATGCGCCCTGGCATGGATGTACCCCCACCGACCTCGTGTTTCCCTTTTTCTTGTTTGCAGTAGGCAACGCATTGTCATTTGTGATGCCCCGTTTACAGGCAGCAGGCCAGGCAGCCTTTTTAAAAAAAGTGTTCACCCGCAGCCTGCTCATTTTTTTGATCGGGCTCTTCCTCCACTGGTCTCCGTTTGTAAAATGGGACGATGGCGAACTTGTGTTCAAACATTGGGTAGACCCGGAAAATCCCAACAGTGGCATCCGCATACTGGGCGTGCTGCAACGCATAGCCTTGTGCTACCTGTTTGCTTCGCTCATTATTTATTATTTCAAAATAAATGGCGCCCTGTTTACCAGCTTCCTGCTGCTGCTCGTCTACTGGGTGCTTTGCGCCTTACTGGGCAATCCGAATGATCCTTACAGCCTTGCCGGATATTTTGGTACCGACATCGATAAGGCCGTATTACATGTACCTCACATGTACAAAGGCGAAGGCGTGCCTTTTGACCCGGAAGGTATCGCCAGCACCCTGCCGGCCATTGTGCAGGTAATTTTCGGTTATATGGCCGGGTATTATATCCAGAAAAAAGGCAAAAACTATGAAATGTTGTCGCACCTGTTTGTGGCTGGCTGTATCCTGATCGTTACCGGGCTGGCCTGGGATATGGCTTTCCCGATCAACAAAAAAATATGGACCAGTTCTTACGTGGTATATACTACCGGGTTAGCCATCATGGTAATATCGGTGCTGATCCATTTGGTGGAGTTAAAAGAGCACCACCAGCGGCGCCTGAAAAAGTTGTCGCCTGTTGTAATAGCAATTGCTGCTATAGCCGGCCTGGCCCTGATTGTAACGGGTGTGGCCGTGTTTGACAAGCCCTGGCAATCGGTAACTGTTGCTGTACTGGCAGCCGCATTCTTCGTTACGGTGCTTACACGCAATGCGCTGTACCGCTTTTTTGATGTGTTTGGGAAAAATGCGTTGTTTATATTTTTCCTGAGCGGATTTCTGCCGCGTTTGCTGCAATTGTTCCGGTGGGTGGATACTGTTGATGAAAATGGCAGGCCCCGGTATGTGTATGCCTTCTCATGGTTTTATCAATATGTGTGCAAGCCGCTTTCAGACAATCCCAAAAACGGTTCTTTGCTATACGCTTTGTGTATGATCATTTTCTACTGGCTGATCGTTTACCGGATGGACAGGAAAAAAATCTATATCAAGGTATAACATGCTCTCTCCCTACACATTTCGAAAGAGACGAAAAACAACACATACCGAACAAAACAATAAGCAAAGGATCAGGATGGAGAATTTGGTGGCGGCCATATCGTAGGCCAGAATTACATTCCAGTTTTCGATAGTGCCATGGAGGCTCCTGAGCAAGGCTACATTTTCTATTACATCACATATGCCGGCAGCCAGCAGCAGGTATACCATGAAGTAGCCGGTGCGGGCCAGCACTTCATGCCAGGTGAGTTTACTGAGCAGCAGACTGGCAACCGAAAGCCCGGAAGTATACAATATGATAAACAGGAAATCAAGGTACACGCTGTTCCGGGCCTTGGTGAGCAAGCCAGCCGCTATCCAGTGTTCAACAATGCTTTCGGCAGTGCCAACGTCTTTGGCCAGTTCAAAGCGTATGATTTCACTGGTGGTAAGGGGGTGAAGATAGAACCGGGCCAGTATAATGAACAATACATTGGCGGCCAGTAATAAGAAGAACCAACGCTTTAGCCTGTCAGGCAAAGCTGTTTGCAAGCGTTTCATTAGCAGAAGAAGTTAGTGCCGCTGGTGTTTCCCCTTGCCTTGCCAACTGATCAATGTTCAACATTTGTTTTCTACCCGAAACATGCGGCTACATTGATGCATTAAATTTAAGGAAAAAGCCGATACAAAGGATGGCCATTCTTTTTCCTCATCCATCCATACGCACAATACGAGGATAAAACAGGCCAACGGTATCAACCAACTGCTTCTGCGCGTTCATTACCACATGGATATCCTTGTAGGCATGAGGCGCTTCATCCAGGCCACCGCCAATGAGCTTCACATTGTGTTTGTTCAGCATTTCTTTCAGGGCGTGCTGCGTAATGGATTTCATGGCGGCCGTTCGGCTCATCTTTCTGCCCGCTCCATGCGAAGCCGATGAAACAGCGGCCTGCTCTCCCTTTCCCTTTACAATGAACCCGGGTGCCGTCATGGAGCCCGGGATGATGCCCAGCACATCCTTTCCTGCAGGCGTAGCGCCCTTCCGGTGCACAATCACTTCTTTTCCTTCCCAGGTTTCTTTCCAGGCGAAGTTGTGGTGATTTTCCACCATTGTGATCGGCCTTTGTCCCAACTGCCGTGCTATTTTGTGATGGATCACATGGTGGCAGGCTGACGCATAATCGCCTGCCAGGTTCATGGCCATCCAGTATTCAATGCCTTCTTCTTCATCGAGGGTCAGCCAGGCAAGGTTGGAAGCTTCAGCGGGCAGTCGGCGCTTCTGTTTTGCAATTTTCGTGTAATGATTGGCAATATTGGCGCCCAGGGCCCGCGAACCGCTGTGCGATAACAACCCTACATACCGCCCCGGCGCCAAACCCAACACCTCATCTTTTTCCGCAATTTCCACTGCTCCAAACTCTACGAAGTGATTCCCCGACCCGGACGATCCCAATTGCTTTGCCGCACGTTTATGCAGGCCCTTCAGCAGCGGCAGCTCATCAAATTCAGGCCGGTTGATCACTTCGTGGTCAAAAGCCTGCGCAAATTCTTTCCCGCTACCGAACAAGGTTGCTTCTACCAGTTCGCGCGTAAAGAACTGTTCCCGTTGGGTCAGCTCTTTGGGATCTATATCAAAAACAGATAAGCACATCCGGCAACCAATGTCAACACCTACCCCATAGGGAATCACAGCGTTTTCTGTAGCCAGCACACCGCCAATGGGCAATCCATATCCGGCATGGGCATCGGGCATCAGGGCACCGGCCACGGAGATGGGCAGTTTGGCCGCCTGGTACATCTGGTTCATCGCCCCGGGCTCAATGAATTCCTGTCCGAATACATTGAACGCAATGCCGGTTTGATTCAGGCTGATGGCAGCGCCTTCCACCACGGGTTTGGGCAGCAGTTGTGATGCAATGGGTCCCAGCGTTTCATCTGCTGCATAATCGGCCGGCGCGGCAAGCACTGCTTTCAATATATCCAGCGCCTGCTCCTGTCTATGAAACTTGAAATGCTTCTCCATAACGTTCATAGCTATACTAATTACCGGTCCTTCCGGGTAACCGATAGCTCTCAGGTCTTTTCCGCGCAATTTTAACTTTGCCATACGAATGTTTTTAATTGACTGATAATGTTCTTGTGAATCGTGATACGTCTACGTGTTCCTGTCCACACTCAATTTAACCGAATAAATAAAGACAACATGGGTTAAAAAACTTCCCGCACGGTTTGCGGGAAGTGATTAACGCAACTGGTTGGCAGCAGGATGCTGTACGCGATTGTTTGTTTCAGCCGCGCGGTCCTGCTTTTTATTTTTATGCTTTCCGTTGTCGATCAAAGCCAGTATTGCTCTTGCGATCATTACTGCTATTAAAACTTTCATAACCACCTCCTTTTCTTTTGCTTTCCGTCATAAAAAAACCCGGTCGTTGTGTGCGACCGGGTTTTTCCAGCAGGCGTGTATGCGCCTATGTTGGTATACACCACGGTCGAATGCAGATAAAATCTTTTATTGCATCATATTGACTGTTACCTGTCTTACCTGCAGGGACAGTACTTCTCTGTTCGGGCATATGTTTATGCCCGTTATAGCGGATTATATGGTATCGTAAGCTATGCATGCGTATATGCCAAAAACAAAAGCCCCGGCGATGTTGCCGGGGCCTGTATTATAGCGAATCAGTTTATTAAACTAATCTACAGCATAACATGCCCCAGCCGTCAAACAATAACCCATGGGTTTATCCCAGGCATTTGTTTCGATATGTATTTGAAAGCTGAGCATGATTATAAATTTTTTGACAGTGCAAAGGTGTAAATAATTTTTGTAATGCGCCAAAAAAAGTTTGAAAAAATTTCTTCGCTCACTCATCTCCCGGTTTGTACAGTCCGTGTTTGATGGCGTATATGATTATGCCTGCGGTATTCTTCACTTCCATTTTCTCCATAATCTTCATACGAATGCCTTCTACCGTGCGAACGCTCAGGAATATTTTTTCTGCAATCTGTTTACTGGTAAGGCCATTGCAGATATCCGTTATGATCTCGCTTTCGCGTTCATTGAACTCGGGCCTGGTATGCTGTTTATAAGGATTGAATTTGCTTTTGGCAACCATCTGCGCCAGCTTGTTGGAAGTATGGCGGCAATAATAGGGCTCCTGGTTGTATACAGATTTAACCGCTTCTACAATTTCATGTTTATCGGCATTCTTCAGCAGGTACCCTTTGGCGCCGGCTTCCAGCATATCAATGATCAGGTCTTCTTCATCGAACATGGTCAGTGCAATGATGCCCACTTGCGGGTAGTGTCTTGCGAGGTAACGGGCTGCAGTAACGCCATCCATACGCGGCATTTTCACATCGCTGATCACTATGTCGGGTACCCATTGTTCAACCTGGTCTATCAGTTCTCTTCCATCGCCGGCCTCTGCCACGAGGTTAATATCCTGTTGCTTCTGCAACATGATCCGCAGGCCATCTCGGAATATTTCATGGTCATCAGCAATAATCACCTTTATATTGCCGTGTAAATTCATAACAGGGTGGCTGTTTTTATACAGGAATTTCGAACGTGTACAATGTGCCTTTTCCGGGCTCCGACTGACAAGCCATTTCACCCCCCATTACTTCGGCCCGGCTCTGCAAGTTACGAAGTCCGAGGCCCGGATTGTCTTTCACCCTGGCAAAATAATTAAAACCCTTACCGTCATCGGCAGTCATGAGCAGCAGGCTGTTGCCCTCTACCGTGATCTGGATGATGAGATAAGAAGCGCCTGCATGTTTGAGCGTATTGGATACAATTTCCTGGATAATGCGGTAGATATTGATTTCCTTCTGCAACTCCAGTTTCAGTTCCTGGTTGCACACAAATTTCAACTGCAGCCCGGTGGCCTGCCTGGTATTTTCAATAAACTCTTCAATGGCTTTTTTGAGTCCTTTCCGCACCAGTGTATTGGGCATAAGGTTATTGGAAATTTCCCGGAGTTTGGCAATGATATTGTCTATATGCTGGCTGGCGCCGGCAATCACCTGCTGGTCGCCGGGGTCTTTGGTATCAAGACTATTGATCTGCAATTTTACCGCTGCCAGCAGGGCACCCAGTTCATCGTGGAGGTCGGAGGCAATTCTACTGCGTTCTTTTTCCAATGTATCGATCTCCGCCTGTATTTTCTCCTTGTGCAGCCGGAGACTACGGCGTTGATAGCGGATAATAGTGATTACAAAATACAGGAGTATTATGCCTACTATTCCAACTACAATGAGAATCTGGTCATAAAATTCTTTTTCCTGGGTATCCATATAACAGCTACTGCGTACAAAATATTAACCAATAGGTTCGAGAACACGATTATCTTATGCAAATTGGCTCTGAACACATTACTGGTTGTCAAACCCAATAAAGTTAATTTGGTAGAACAATCCAGTAAAAAGAAAGTGAAAAAAATGATAATACCCAGACAAATCCAGAATTGGGCATTACGGAATATTCTACCGCGGTGGTGAACCACCATTTTATTGAAAGTGGATACACTGAAAAAGACAAGCGCAAAGGAATACAGGATACGAAACAGATAATTTGGCGTAAAGACGTTTTCAATAAACAGGGTAACAACTCCCCATGCCACCACGAAGGCGCCGAGTACGGAAACAAAAATGGTTTTGTTGCGATTGAACAGGCCCCAGGCATGAAACAGCCATGTGAGCAGGGAAAATTCAGCCAGCGTATACAGATTCAGGAATACTATCAGTGCATTGCTCAGCCCGTTGTTCATTAACAACTTCACTATAATTTCCACCAGCAGCATGAGGCTGATGTAATAAATGAAGGGATAGTAGGCCCTGTCTATTTTGCGGAACCGTACTATCCCGATCACTACTGCGAAAACTATACTCAGGCTTAAAATAAATCGAAGCGTGTCACTCATTGTACAGGAATCTCCATGGGGTAATAAATTAATTAGAGCGCTTTACTTATGGTTTTATAGAACAAGGAGGCTCGCACTGTCCCCATTCCACACCTCCATGACCGTCATTGCCTGCCTGGCCTGCCAGTTCAGAACCCGGCCTGATCCAGAGGTCGTTGCCCTGTTCGTCTATGCCCACCAACATTAACCTGAATTCAGTGCCATTGGGGGTGCCTTCTTTCAAGCCGTAATATACCCTGATGCCGGTGCAGCGGGGGTCTTTTAATATTTCGAGCAGCCAATGTTTGTTGAAAGCTTCGCTGGTTGGAATGAAATAGCCTTTGAGATTTTCGAGGATAGTGTCGCGGGAGCCTCCAAATTGCCTGCGCATCACCTCCAGGTCTTCCCGGCTGATAAAGTGGTTGCGTTTGCCGAGTGCAGATGTGTCGGGGGGTGTAGGGATCCAAACCCCTTTTTCGTCGTGGTTGTTGCACGATAACGCGGCAATGAAAAACATGGCTGCAAAAAGAGTAAGCAATGAAAGGGTAGATAACTTTGTTTTCGTCATGGTTGACATAGTTTAAGAGTTTTGAGTAAAACAGTTTTAAAGTTATTCGGAAAAACCCTCCGAAACATCCGTAGAACTACTTAATTTATTCACGCATTTCCCTTAATAAAAACGGTACTTCATCTGTTGGAAATAGGCAGCAAAGCAAGGAAATTTGAATGCGTTGCCTTCAAAAGCAACTCAAGTCAGGCCCCGAACCGACCCTGTCAATAACACTTAAAACCTGCTACCATGAACAGGCTGCCTGAACATCTTGTGAAGTTATTTCCCGGTGGAGGGGAAAAGCCATCCTATGCTGGCTTGTTTGCACCGGTCTTTGCCGATTCTGCCGAAGTGATTGCTTCTTATTACGAGGAGAAAATACAGCTGCTGGAACTGTCGCTGCAACGCCTGAACCTGTTGGAGAATGCCCGTGAAATTGCATTCCTCTGCCGGGAGATCGCTGCCACCAAAAAAGCCCTGCAATTCATACATAAGAAATTTTACAATTTCCCCGGAGAATAGTGTTGTTGTTAGTAAGGGGCGGTACCTGCCTAAACATAACGCTAAGCTACATAGGCACACCAGAGTTCGTCCCATCAGTCTGTTCACATGGTACCGCCCCTGTTATTTTAAAGGAAAAGGGAATAACAAGAAGATCAAAAAAGCTTACCCTGTTGGCTCGGGCGGGAGAATTGAGAACTGTCCAGTTCCCAGTCGTCTTCGTTAAAGCCATAGAGACGGCTATATGTTTTGTACTGCTGCGCTACCAGGTCGGCAATATTGCCTTCGCCGCGCATGCGCACATGAAAGCGGCTGTCGTTCACTTTCCCATTATGACTTTGCTCTATCAGGTGCCATACTTTATCGGCCCGATCGGGAAAATTTTTATAGAGCCAGTCGTGAAAGAGCAGTTTAACAGCGCCATTCAAACGAATAAATGTATATGCCGTATAGGTGGCGCCATGTTCCCGCGCTGCCTGCATAATGCGTTGCATTTCGTGTTCATTCAGCCCGGGGATCATTGGTCCCATCATTACTCCTACCCGTACGCCGGCCTCACTTAATCCTTTGATCAGTTGTAGCCGTTGCCTGGCCGTGGTGGTGCGGGGTTCCATTACCCGGCGCAGGTCTTCGTTGAGCGTGGTGATGGTAACCATCACCATGACGAGGTTTCTGGAAGCCAGTTTTTGCAGCAGGTCTATATCACGCAGCATATTGCCGTTCTTGCTGATAAGGCCTACGGGCTGGTTGAATTCACTGGCCACTTCCAGCAGTTTCCGGGTAAGGCGGTAACGCTGTTCAGCAGGCTGATAACAATCGGTATTGCCGCTGATGCCGATGGGGCTGCCATCCCATTTGGGGTTCATCAGGAACTTGCGCAGCAGTTGCGGCGCGTTGACTTTTACGATAATTTTTTGTTCGAAGTCCAGCCCGGCACTATAGCCCCAATACTCATGGGCATTGCGCGCATAGCAATAAATACATCCGTGTTCGCAGCCGGCATAAGGATTCATGCTATAGGCCATTCCCACGTCAGGACTGTCCACCCTGTTCACAATGCTTTTGGCTTCCTGTTCTATGTATTGCGTGGCAGGATGTTGTTCGCTCCAGTCATCAATGCATTCTGCGTGCTCCCTTACCTGCTGGTTTTTAAGAAACCTGTTGTGGGTATTGATTTGTGCCCCGCGGCCTTTTATATAGGTATCCCCGGTAACAGCTTTGGAGGTTAACGGAACGGAATCTTTTTTAGGTTCTTGCATAATAAAAGAATGTATGGTGAGTAGTGTTTAGCAGGTAAATTGATCACGCGCCATGGTATATTTACCATTTATGGCTTACTACTCACTGTTTGCTGGTTACTGCTTTGGTCACATACTACAGCAGGCGACCCGCTACTTTTCACTCACTTCTTTTGGTTTACCTGGTAAATGTTGTTTACTCACTACTTTTGCTCACTCCATCGTTGCTGCATCATTCATTGCTGTTGGTCATGTACTACTGCTGCTCACTCATTATTTTTTTCATTCACTAATTTTTGGTTGCATGCCGCCTGCATTTTTTTTAAGGTACGCCACAACCCGGCCGGAGTTGTTGCATTTACATGGCTATACACAAAAAGTTAAGGATAAGGTTTAAGGCAAAATACGCTTTGTGGTTTCAGAGAACAGGATAAGGCAATGGTTAATGGTTGTACTATTTTATTGTTTTATTGTTTGATTGTTGGTTTTGTTTGGTTAATAATTTTTTGGGTACTGGCCATATGTTATACCGGGTTTGCATATCGCTATCACTCAGCGACCATGCGACCAGGAACATCAAGGCTGTTCTCCTTTAGCACTAACTTTTGCCCAGGCCACTTCCCCACCCCAACCCGAACGACATGCCTGCCCGGCGCTAATGCCAGGCAGACGTCGAACGGTGTTTTACTCCCCTCTGAGAAAAACAAACCACTATCGGCTATACAAACAACTCACCCTGCCGGATACTCACTGGCAGATTCATAAACTCCAGTCGTTGTACAATCTGGTAGGCTTTATCCCCCGCACGCCGCTTCAGCAATAGCATACTGTCTGCAATAAACCGACCGGTGAAATGCCGGTGCGAATATTCCAACCATCCTTTTTCGTATTGCCACGGCATCAGCTTGCGGGCGATCACGATATAAGGTTCATCAATAAAATGCGGCTTATGCTCATTGTCCAGTTTCATCAGTCGCTGTGATGCCCGGATTTCCCGCACCAGTTGCTGCACCGGCAACCTCGTAGCCACATTGATAAATATGGTATGACTTGGAAAGCTTCCATAGTCTTTCAATTCCACTTTAAAAGGATGATAGCCCATCGCCACAGTTTTCAACCTGTTTACAATTCTTTCTTCCATCATCTCCAGTTGCGTAAAACGTGCCAGTGCAATATGTGGTCTGCCTCCGGCAATGAGCGCTGTTGTATATTTTTCAGCAAAGTCTTTCCTCACCTGCATAATGCGGTTGCGCAGGTCCTCGTGCGGGTTCAGTACCAGCAGGTATTCATTCATCCGGTAGCCGGGAATCGTAAGAACTGACGGTGTCATAAACTTTCTTTTTGAAGTGAAGCAATATACCGGGCCATATCCGGCTCCACGGAGCGATGCGCCGGTGCAAATCGAAAAACATTTACTGTTTTGGCTGTTGCAAACGGATGATCACGCACCAGCAATACCAGTTCGTTTACAGGAAAGGAAGCGCGAAATGTTTTGGCAGAATAAACAGGCATCGCCGCCTGGTATACGGCCGACGGTAACTCTTCCGCCAACGCCAGGTATGGATGCTGGCACAACCAGGCCGCCTGCCCGGAAGAGGAACAGATATATTCATCAATCACTTTCAGCTGGCGCGCCAGTTGACGCAGTGGTTTACATTCTGTAATGCGTAAATAAATGGTATGGTCCGGCAGGCCGCTGTAATTATTAAGTGTGATGGAAAAATTATTGATCAGCCCGCAAATGCGCTGAATCCAGCGAATTAGCGTTTCTTCCAACCCTTCAGGGGCGTAGAAACAGGCAACCACGATGGCAGGAAACTGATTGCTTCCCGCTTCCACACCAAACCGGCGTGAGAAGCGCTGTTTTTCCGCCATTATGCGGTTGTAACACGGAACGTCCGGGTAGACCACCAGCCGGTATTCCCGTAAGCCATGCAAGCTACCCACATGACCTCCCTGTTGTACTACTAACCCCCGATCCATAAACAAATTTTAATTGATCACGAATTTAGCATAAATTTACTAAGTTTTTTAGTACAACCAAATTTATTTTTTATGCAGGCCGAAGATTTTTACAGAGCCCGCTATACCGGCTCAAAAAAGTTTACGCAGTGGGATGTTAAAACTGCAGATGCCACCGGCTTTGGCGCCGCCGCTGATGATTATATGGAAAGAGGCATTGACCTCAACGAACAACTGATCCGCAACAAACCGGCTACCTTTTTTATGCGCGTACGCGGCGATGCCATGACAGGCGCCGGCATATTTGACGGAGATATTGTTATTGTTGACCGCAGCATCAAAGCTGCCTCCGGCAGCGTAGTGATCGCCACACTCAATGGCGAAATGCTCATCCGGCGACTGGAAAAAACGTTTAATAAAATCCGTTTGATTCCCGAAACACCCAAACTCGCTCCAATTGAAGTAGATCCTTCCTGCGAAGATTTCTCCGTATGGGGCGTGGTAACGTACGCCATACATGCGGTGTGAAAAACCGTTCCATAGTTAAATAGTTGCATTGTTACAGTGACCATTCAACAACCCAACCATGAAAGCGATTATAGACTGCAACAGTTTTTATTGTTCCTGCGAACGGCTCTTCCGGCCCGACCTGCGGCAACGGCCCGTGGTAGTGCTGAGCAATAACGACGGATGCATTGTGAGCCGAAGTGATGAAGCTAAAGCTGTGGGAGTAGCCATGGCCGGTCCTTACTTTGAAGCCAAACCACTTATCCGGCAACACAATATTGCCGTTTTCTCCTCTAATTATAATCTCTATGGCGATATGAGCTGGCGCGTTATGGAAACACTACGCATGCTGGTGGGCGACCATGCACATAAAAAAGTAGAAGTGTATTCGGTAGATGAAGCATTTGTAGACCTCAGCCATGTGCCAGCAGAAAAATTATATGCAACAGCACTCGAAATCCGTCGCACGGTGGAGCAATGGACGGGCATTTCTGTTTCTATTGGTGTGGCGCCCACCAAAACGCTGGCCAAACTGGCTAATTATCACGCCAAGAAAAATAAGGCAGCTACGCAATGTGTACAAGTGCTGGCCACACGCGAAGAGCAGGTGGAAGCTATGAAAACCGCCAGGGTAGGAAATATCTGGGGTGTTGGTTATTCATATGCCAATAAACTCATTAATATGGGCATTACCAATGCTTATGAACTCAGCCTGATGCCTGAAGAGTGGGCCGCCCGCCACCTGGGCGGCGTGGTAGGTTCACGCCTGATAAAGGAACTGAACGGCATACCGGTAAAAGACCTTGATCCCCCGCTTACCACCAAAAAGATGATCGCCTCCACCCGCATGTTCGGGAGCCCGGTTACAGACCTGAACGATATCCGCGAAGCAGTTGCTACCTATACCGCACGGGCAGCCGAAAAATTACGCAGGCAACAAAGTGCGGCCGCCATCATCAGTGTGTTTATTGTGCCCCGTGAAGAACGCTACGACAGCAGTTTTCGACGCGGCGCCACTGTAAGCAGTTATACCACATTGCCTGCTGCAACGGCCAATACCAACGAACTGATCAAGCCGGCCGTACAACTGGCCGAATCGCTTTATGAGAAAGGCCGCGCCTATAAAAAAGCCGGTGTGATGCTTAGCGGACTGGTACCCGATACTTCCATACAAGGCAACCTGTTTGTACCGCCGCAAAAGAACCTTTCCCGACTACTGATGCATACGGTAGACAATATCAATTTCAGTATGCGCGATGATGTGTTGAAATTTGCCACCTCCGGCACCACCCGCAACTGGAAAATGCGACAGGAATTGCGCAGTAAACGTTATACCACCCGGTGGGAAGAATTATATGAAGTGCGTTGATCGTTTCAGAAGAAATTCATTTGCCCGCCGGCAGCACCATTGGCCATAACAAAGAAAGGTTTTGGAACAGTTATACCGCACACCTGCTCCAACCGGTCGGCCATGTAAACAGTTAGCTCCGGCGCGCACAACTCTTCTTCCATGTGCATGATAAAATAAGCTTCCTGCAACCCGTTGTTGAACCAATATTGCAATCGCTCTACCCATGCATCAATGCGCGTGTAGTCAGTAGGGTGCATGTTATTGCCCACGTAACGGATAAACACTTTGGGAATGGTAAGATGCATATGCGCACAATCGCGACGGCCGGCAGTATCGGTTATAACGGTACCAATTTTAAGCGTATACAGTGTGTTGAATAATTCACGCCGTAATTGTTCATTCACGAACCATTGCGGATGACGCAGTTCCAGGAAAAAAGATAAGTCATCAGGTAAAGATCGCAGGTAGGTAAACAACTCTGTTTTTCTCTCCGGTCCAAAAGCATCGCTCAATTGAATGAATATGGGACCGAGATTTTCTTCAAATGCCCTGAGCCCTTCGAGAAATGCTGCAGTAATAGCTTCCTTCCCCATCAATGAACCCTGGTGGGTAACCCCCTTGAACATTTTGGGACAAAACAAAAAATTGCGGCCCGCTGCTTTTGCTTTCCATTTCCGTACGGCAGTGGCATCGTTTACTCTATAATGCGTGGCATTGAGTTCAATGCAGTTGAAATGGTGTACATAGTACTGCAAAAAATCTTTCTCTTTAGCATCCTGGGGATAGATTTTTCCAATCCACTGCGGCGTACCCCAGCGTGCACAGCCTATGTACATTTTTGGCAAAGGATTGTTCACCCCGCCCAGTACTTTGATATTTCCCGGCGGATCAGGTCGCAGGCTGAAATCGATATGTTCCAATGCATGTACCGGCACCGCGCCAAATTCCATGATCGTGTATTTATGGTGTAAAAATAAGGCTGTCTAACCCACGAATTCCCGCTCAGCCAATTTTCCGGCTTACCTTTAAAATATTCCCGGCAACCAATCGTCTTACGGGTATTCATGAAGGAGTCGCTAACCATAGCACCCGGTATGTCCGCTGAACACAAACGCAATATAACCCAGGTCATTAAGGAGTACAGCAAACGCCTGATGGGCTTTATTCGGCAGCGGGTAACCAATGAGGCTGACGCGGAAGACATTCTCCAGGATGTTTTTTATCAGTTTATTGGCAATACCCAACCCATTGAACAACTTACAGCCTGGCTCTTTACGGTGGCGCGGAACAAGATCACCGATCGGCAGCGTAAACACAAACCCGATTTGCTGGAAGATGTTTTTCATCCGGGTGAGGAAGAAGATAATCTCAACTGGACAGAATTCCTGTTCAACAGCAATGACGATACGGAAAAGGATTACCTGCGTGCGCTTTTTTGGGAGGAACTCAATGCGGCTCTGGATGAATTACCGGCGGAACAACGGGAAGTGTTCATATTACATGAACTGCAACATGTACCATTTAAAGAAATTGCTGAACAGACGGGAGTGCCTGTAAACACATTACTCAGCCGCAAGCGGTATGCCGTATTGCATTTGCGCAAGCGACTGCAGCAGCTGAGAGATGAATTAATGAATTATTAATGTAAATTTCGCAGTATGAAACGAGGTTTTAAAGCACGAAAGATAGCGTTGGTCATAGTCATTGCGATTGCTGCAGTATTCCTGTTCAGTTTTATAGTGATGATGCTGTGGAATGCTATATTGCCCAAAGTGACCAACGCCGGCGAATTAAATATATGGCAGGCGATGGGCTTACTGCTGCTGGCAAAAATATTGTTTAGCGGATTTCACCGTCATCACCACGACCGCCCACCATGGGCACGCCATTTAAGAAAAAAATGGCGCCACATGACGCCCGAAGAAAAAGAACAATTCAAAGCAGCATTGAAAGAACGTTGTCGCTGGAAGTTTGGCCAGGATATGGACAATCCGAAATCTGCACCAGACAATCAGCCTGAATAAGTTTTCTCCTTATCCAATTAAACTGTTATGGAAGTGTTTGTATTTAAAACTAATATCCGTTACAAAAAACAACTGCCTGCTGTCAGCAGGTATATAGAAAAGATCAATGGCATCGCGCGATGGAATGTTGACTTCGACGACAAAGACAAAATATTACGCATTGAAGCAAGCAATATTTCCCCACGGGTGGTAGAACATACGTTGGAACAGGCGGGCTATTATTGTGAGGAATTGGAGTGAGCAATGTGAACTGTGCGGCAGTTTGGGTTCCAAAAACTGTCTTTGTTCACAAACCGGGGAGCGTTTTTCTTCAACAGAAAACTTTCCCCGGTTTTGTGTTACTGGTACCTGTTCATCAGATCATACAAGATTTTCTTATCGTCGTAGGTGAGTATGGAATCAATGTTGTGTTGAACAAAATGCAGTTTGAAGGAACGAATAGCAGCGGCCGTGTCTTTGATGTTATACCCTACTATCCGCAGTGCCTGCAAGGCATTGAAGTCAGGTGGCACCTGTACACCGGTGGTATCATACCACAATCCAAAACCACGCTGCGCCAGCATTTGCCAGGGAAACCATTTGTTGGGATCCACCTTTCTGCCCGGTGCTATATCAGCATGACCAATAAAGTTGGCGGCAGGTATATTGTATTTTCTTTTCAGTGTATCAAGCAATTTTAACAGGCTGTGTATCTGTGGCACCGTAAAAGGTTCATACCCGTTATTATCAATTTCAATGCCTATGCTGGAAGAATTGATATCGGAATTATTTCCCCAGCGGCTCACCCCTGCCTGCCAGGCGCGCAGGTAATCATTCAGCATGTGATGGATGGTGCCGTCTTTGCACACCACATAATGCGCACTTACTTTGGTGCGCGTTAAAGTAAAAGTGCGTAACGTTTGGGCGCAACTGTTCTGGGCTGTATGATGAATGATTACAAAATTGGGCTTGCGCAAGTCAAAATTGGTAGTACCTACCGCATAAGGAGGCGTAACCACTGAATCGGCCCGCATCACCGGTGGCACATCACGTAACGATGACACCAATTTTCTGGAATGTTTCCGGTAGGCCCTATTGGTTTTGGCATACGGATTATGCGCGCAACCTGCATGAAATATCAACCCGCAGAAAAACGCAACAATCAGTGCCTTGTTCATAACAAAACAATTTCGCACCAATATAAGCATAAGCGCAAAAAAGAAGGCAGAAGTAAATTGTACTGCTGCCTTCCTTATTTATTTTTTTATCCTTTCTTACTGCTGTCCTGTGCCGATGCCGCCGCCGGTACCGGTACTTACCCGTTTGCTCTCTTCTTCTGCTGCGGTTTTACGCTGGCGGGCAGCTTTTACCTGGGTATTGCCAAAGCGGTAAGTGAAGTTCAGTTTAAACTGCCGACTTTCAAATTGGCCGCTGGCGCGCATGATCTGACCTGCAAAATTGCTGGTGCCTTTCCACTTCAAGCTCCAGAAAATATCGCTCACAGTGGCTTTGAGATTGGCTTTTCCACCAAACAACACTTTCTGAACACCTGCATCAATACTCCAGATGGCGCTGCTTTTAAAAGTTCCCTGCCAGATGGAAGGGGAACTGTAAAAGCCCGTCATTTCTGCCGTCCAGCCTTTGCCCATACGGAAAGATTGCTGTGCAAAAAAGTTGAACGCATATACATCCAGGTCAATGGTGCGACCTTCTTCGCCAAAGTTGGCTTTGTAATGAGAATAATAGGCGTTCAGGCTGGCAAAGATTGAATAAAATTTGTACTGGAAAGGATAGCTGATATTCAGGCTCACAATGTCCTGCGTTGCCAGGTTCTTCTGCGTCATAAAGGCTTTGGATGCTTCGGCCGTATCAATCAGCTGCGTAAACACATCCTTTACATGGCTGTAATTGAGTGTAGTGTTTAGCCTGAACTTGTAAGTGTGCGTTACACCAAAGCTGTTGGTATATTGCGGCTGCAACTGTGTATTTCCTTTCTGGAAAGTATACTCATCCAGTTTGAACTCAAACGGGTTCAGGTTCTGATAAGCCGGACGGTCAATCCTGCGGCTATAGGTGAAACTCCATTGACTGGTAGGTTTCTTATTGAATGTGATGGCTGCGCTGGGGAAGAAGTCTACATAATCGCGTGTAAACGTTGAGTCGTACTCAACATAGCCTGACCCATTGTCGAGCTTGTACCCCGTGCTGTGCCCGGTAGCATGTGTATGCTCCATACGCAAACCGGCCTGGATCATAAAGCCTTTAAAAGCGCGGTTATAGTTTACGTAAGCGGCATTGATGTTTTCCTTATATACAAAATCATTGCTGCGGAGGGTATCCAGTTGCTTTCCTGTATTGAAAACATCATAGCGCTCAAAATCATTGGTGCTTTTCACGTAAGAAATTTTGCCACCGATGCCCAGTCTGCCTTTTTTGAAATTTTGCTCATAATCTGCTTTCGCACTGAAAATATCAATATCAGTGGGTGCTATCATATTGTAGTCGCGTGTGCTGAGCACGTTGCCGGCAGGATCAAAATAGGTATTGGGCTGATCCTGGTTGCTTTTGATACGGTAAATACCATAGTCGGCATCAAAATTCAGTTCACGACCGGCTGTATCGGCATAGCGATAGTTGAGGTTTCCATTTACGTTATTACGGGTAATACCACTTGAATTATCTGCCACCAGTACACGATCAGTTACTTTGGTGGGAAGGTAAATGATTGGCGTACGACTATTATTGGTTACGGTAAAGTCGCTCAGGTTACCATTCACCATAACACCCAGGGTGCTTTTCTTATTAATGAAGAAATCTGCTCCGGCTTTGAAGGTATGGCTTCTGCTGTCGAAATGCATGGTTGATCGGTTATCAAACAAAGTGTCCAGCAATTCACGCGGCAGGTTCATCCTGTTTTCAGAACGGTTATCGTTGAAATTGTAATTGCCAAACAGGTTTACACTGCGGTTGCGATGGTTCAGCGAAAGGCCGGCATTGTACTTGGGAGTGATCCCTATGTTGTAGCCTGCGGTAACTGAACCGTTGGTGCCGAATGATTTGTTCTTTTTCAGCTTGATATTAATAATGCCTGCATTACCGGCAGCATCGTATTTTGCCGAAGGGTTGGTGATGATTTCAATGGCTTCTACAGTAGAAGACTGAATGGTTTTTAAATATTCTGACAAATCTTTTCCCGATAAAGGCGTGGGACGGCCATCTATATATACCTGCACGCCATTTTTGCCGCTCAGGCTGAGGTTGTCGTCTTTATCCACCAGCACGCCGGGCGATTTGCGCAGCAATTCAAGGGCGTCTTGTCCCACAGCGTTGATGGTGCCTTCCACATTGAGAATCATTTTGTCTGCCTTTACTTCCACAATGGGTTTGCGTGCGGTTACTGCTACAGCCTTCAATTCGCCGGTTGCTTTGGTAAGCGTAACAGGCGGAACGGTAACATCGCCGGTACCGCTTACTTCAAAAGCCGGGGTGTTAACTGGCACATGTCCGGTGTAAGTGACCGTTACAAAGTACTTTCCTGCACCTATATCGGTAAAGGAATAATCACCGGAAGCATTGGAAACGCTTAATTTAATTACTGCGGAGTCTGTTGCTTTTTTTAAACTGATGGTAGCGCCGGATAAAGCTTTTCCCTGCTCATCTTTAACGTTGCCGGTAATCTTTTGCGCCTGTGCGGCGGCCATGCAAAATATACTCAGCAACATCAATGGTAACTTTGTTTTCATGCGACTATAAAATTTTTTGAATTTGGTCGGCAAAGCTATCCGGATGTTACAGTCATGCCGACCCGCATACACCAGCGGCTAATACTGCTTATCAGTGGTAAGTACGACTGTTAATATATACACTATGGAATTGTTGCATTCTTGTTGCATGGTATCGTTTTTGAACATGTTATGCCACATTTTATCATTTATTCAATATTAAAAATTACACTATGGCAACATTAAGTGGAAAGAAGGTAGCCATTCTGACAGAGAATGGTTTTGAAGAAGTTGAGCTCACCAGTCCGAAGCAGGCGTTGGAACAGGCTGGCGCAGCGGTGCATATTGTGTCGCCACAACGAGATAAAGTAAAGGCATGGGACCACGACCACTGGTCGCAGGAACTGCAGGTTGACAAGGTGATTGATGAAGCCAATCCGGAAGAATATGATGCGCTGCTGATACCTGGTGGCGTAATGAATCCCGACAAGCTCCGTATGAACAGGAAGAGTGTAGAATTTGCGCAACATTTCCTGCAAAGCAAAAAACCGGTTGCTTCCATTTGTCATGGACCGCAATTATTGATCGAGACAGGCATGTTGCAGGGCCGCACCATGACTTCCTATCCGTCGATACAGACTGATCTGAAAAATGCAGGCGCCAAATGGGTTGATAAAGAAGTGGTGGTTGACAATGGATTGGTCACCAGTCGCAGCCCGAAAGACCTGGAAGCGTTCAATAAAAAAATGGTGGAAGAATTTAAAGAAGGCGTGCATACGGAAGAAGCGGTGGCATCGAGGCATTGATGAGTCAGTCGCCGGCGTTTTACCTGGGAACGAATTTGTTGGTTGCTGGCTGACGGCGTAGGAGCGCCATGCGGGCCATGAGTACGCGAAGCGACGATCCTGCTACGGCTTCATGTCCTTGCGACAAAGACCGCGATGGATTTGTGATGGGCGAAGGCGCCAGCGCGCTGGTGTTGGAATGGTTATTTCATTTCCCTGAATATGGCTGGAACAGTAAACTTGTTGTGATTATTTATAAAATGTCCCGAAGTGTTGGGCTTCGTTTCTGAAGCTCTTATTCATTCAATTTACCGTGGCCGTTTATTTCCCCGGAAATGTCGCTTGCCGGGACGTTTATGATTGGAGCGTCCATGATGACGGGTGCGGGGTTGATAAGGAGGCGTAGGACCGAGATGCGCCGGCACTTCCCCTTTTTCAACAGGTTTGCCTATGAGACTTTCAATAGCAGCGAATCGGTTTTGCTCTTTAGGTCCTACGATGGTAAACGCTACGCCATCAGCTTCTGCCCTTGCCGTACGACCAATGCGGTGTACATAATCTTCTCCATCGTGGGGAACATCGTAATTGATAACCAGGTCTATGGTGTCAATATCAATACCTCGACTCAGGATATCCGTTGCTACCAGTATAGGTATGCGACCCGAAGTAAATCCGTTCAGTACATCTTCACGTTGTGCCTGTTCCAGATCGCTATGAATTTCGGACACTGTAAACCGTGAGCGCTTTAGCTCGCGGGTGAGCATCTTTACATTCTGTTTGCTGCTGCAAAAGATAAGCGCGCTTTTGAAGGGTGTTGTTTTCAGCATATGCTGTACCAGCGGCAGCTTTTGCGGATCGTGCACCACGAAGGCTTTTTGCACAATCTTTTCCGGTGGTTTGCTAATGGCAATATTGATCTCTACGGGATCAACCAGTATACGACGCGCCAGTTGCCTGATCTTTTCAGGCATGGTGGCTGAAAAGAGGAGGGTTTGTCGTTTGGCCGGCAAGGCTGCGATGATCTTGTTGATATCGTCCTGGAAGCCCATATCCAGCATGCGGTCAGCTTCATCCAGCACGAGGAACTGCAGTTGATTAAACTGTACATACCCCATATTGAGGTGCGCAATCATGCGGCCGGGCGTGCAGATCACGATATCGGTGCCGGACATCAACGCCTTTTTTTCGGCTACAAAATTGCCGCCATCATTGCCGCCGTATACGGGAATAGAGCTAACGTCGGTGAAGTAGGACAATCCTTCAAGGTGCTGACTGATCTGAATAGCCAGTTCACGCGTAGGTACAATCACCAGCGCACCTACCTGACCGTCAATGCGGTGGTGCATGATCTTATGGATCAGGGGCAGCAGGAAGGCGGCAGTTTTGCCGGTACCCGTTTGCGCGGAGGCAATTATATCTTTCCCTTCCAGTATGGGCGGGATAACCTTTTCCTGAACGGGGGTGGCGTGTTCGTAGCCGGAGGCATCAATTCCTTCCAATAAGCTGGGGTGCAGACCAAATTCTGAGAAACGCAATTATACGGAGATTTTAGTAGTTGCCGCCCGGGGTCCGGACCCATGGCGGGTTTGAATAAAGAACGGGCAAAGGTAAGGGAAAAAAGTGAGGAAGTGGATTTGGGGGTGTTAAAATGGGGGGAGGGGAGATTTTGCGGAGCACGAGTTTTACAACCGGTTTTGGCGATCTTGATGATTTGACAGGAAAGTCAGCGATACCTTCGTTACAACAACGGGTAAAGCATTAAGGTCTTAACAACAGTGGCTGCTATTAGGCATGATTTTACCACTAATTTTCCTGATGCTTTCATATTAATACAAGGCAGTACGCATAGCCGAACCCGTCTTTACCGTAAAGAGATAAATCACTATTGGTTTGAAATTAGGTTTCTGCCTATCAAGTTTTAGGGTATGCATTCTTTCCATTCTTTTCACATCTTACCATCGCAAAAGCTTAAGGGCATGTGCGGCTATAGCATAGCATTTAATGTTTACCCCTTGAAGAGGCAGGAAGTCACATAAATCTCTTTTCGGAGTAAATGTCAATTTTAGGGGTAGAATAAATAATCATTTCATCCGTTCGCGGTTTTCGTTGCAGTTGCCGTAACTACCAAGGCTATTGACAAGTTCCCCTACTCGGCATTGACAGTAAGGCACAAAGTAGCAGTGTGTCCTAAAACATGCACAATTTCTCAAAGCAATATTGCAACTTTGCTCTGAACCAATGCTAACGCTCACGCATGAAACAACGCCATAAACTTTGGACAAGGGAAGAATTAATTCTAGCCCTAAATCTTTACTTGAAATTACCTTTTGGAAAATTGCACTCAGGCACACCAGAGATCATTCATCTGGCCAATGTGTTAAATAGAACTCCAGGGTCAGTTGCAATGCGATTGAACAATTTTGCTAGTGTTGACCCTTATCATCAACAAAGAGGCATCAAAGGACTGGCAGGAGGTATTAAGCAAGTGAAACCGATATGGGATGAATTTATCAACAACAAAGAAGAACTGATCTTTGAGAGCGAACAAATCCTTGCTTCAATGGAAAAAATTTCCATTGAAACAAAATTTGCTGAAGCCTTGAAAGGAATAGAACAGCTAAAGGGTGAAGATCGAGTAAGAGAAGTAAAAACAAGAATAAATCAAACTATTTTCCGTCAAATTGTACTGGCAAACTATAATGGTAAATGTGCCATCACTGGTATAGATTTACCTGAGCTTTTAGTGGCGAGCCACATTATACCATGGTCAAAAAACCAAAATGAAAGATTAAATCCGGAAAATGGCATTTGCCTCTCACCTTTATATGATCGCGCTTTTGACAAGGGATATATAGGTATCAATGAAAAATATGTGGTACTCTTATCTACCGAATTAAAAAAGAAGCAGCAGCAAAATTTCTTTTCAAAATATTTTGCCTTTCTGTCCAAAACTCAAATAATGCTGCCGGCAAAATATCATCCTAAAAAGGAGTTTCTACAGTTTCATTTAGATACGATTTTTAGAAAGTAGTTTTATAAATAAATACCAATGTACATCCCTACCGCAAAAGGTTACTTTTCCGGCTGCGGCGGTATGGAATTGGGCATGATGCAAGCAGGGATTAAAATCATTCAATCGCTTGATTTGGACGATGAGGCCACCGCTTGTATGAAAACAAATAGTCATTATTTTTCCCATACCATACTTACTGCCGACATTAAAGAAAAGACTGTTTTAGAACAGCCGAAAACTGACATTATCATTGGCACCTACCCTTGCACAAAATATTCTCCCATTGCAGATATTCACGGAACACGCACCGGGGATGATTTGTTTCTGCATTTTTTTCGTCACATTGCCATTGAAAAACCAGAGATGTACATTGTAGAAAATGTACCGGGAATGAAAAAATTTAAAGTGGTGATGGAAGCAATGACAAAACTGCCCGATTACTATGTTCATATCTTTTGTCCGGTCGATGCAGTACTATGGCTTCCACAAAGAAGAAAAAGACTGATTCTAATTGGCACACGAAAATTCTTTCCCATTCAAGAACCTAGCACCAGAAGAACGAGAGCTCGATTGAAAGATATATTGGAAAAAGACCCGATTGTAGATATGCCGCCATATGTGGTTAACAGGATAAAGGGGAAATATCGAGACAAACCCATCATTGTAGATCCTGATCACCCCGGAGCTATAGCGCCAACCTGTGTAGCACATTACGCTAAGGATTTAGGAACAAGATTAGTCAAAGATCCTAATGCGAAATATGGAGCTCGTCCATTCTCTATTAGAGAATATGCACGATTGCAAGGATTTCCCGATGATTTTGTTTTTGAGAATAAACGAAGTTCGTATAGGCTTATTGGTAACGCAGTGCCGGTTCATATGGGCAGATGGGTGGGAACAGCGGCAATGGCATATTTCAATTGATAGCGCAAAACATCAATTACGGTTTAGTGGGCACCAAAAGTTCTCGAATATCCACGTCCAAAATCTGCGCAATTTTCTTTAAATCTCTTAATCGTGGTTGTGACTTGTTGTTGCATATAGCAGCAATAGAAGTAGTGCTTTTCCCCAATTTCTCGGCCAGCACTTTTTGTTTTATTCCCTTTGCGACAAGCACTTCTTTAATTCTATTGATTCTTTCCATATTATGCCCAGCTGATAATGTAAGAGCAAGTTATATAAATCAATGGCAATCTTAAACTTATATACGTTTCACCAACAAAACACCTTGCAGTAAATTAAATTTTTACTTACATTTATGTAAGTTTAATTTACATTTTTATAAATAAACCTTATATTTACATCCTAAATCTTATTTTATGCCAACACTCAAAATCCATCCTTTCCAACACCACCCCATTCGCCTTACCCGCGAACAGCAAAAAAACCCCCTCCAGGTTTTTGCCGAATTCTTCGACGCCAGCTCCTTAGGCAATCTCCGCGAAGACCTTCGACGCTGGTACGAAGCAGCAGTAAGCAGCGATTGCGAAGTATACACCTCCGGTGTAGATCGCAGCAATTTGTTCTTCCTCTACAATCAAATTGAAATACTCATTGAAGCCACGTTTGTTTTACATCAAAACGCCGCTGGAGAAAAGGCTAAAGATGGAAAAGAAAATTTTTCAAGAAGAAAAAAAAGAAAGTTGAATCAAAGATGGCGGTCAATGAACCCGGATAGCACAGTCGCATGAACCAGATTGGGGAATTTGGGGTGAGAGGGATGAATGTAAATACATTCACACTCACCCCTCTCTTTTTATCTGCCCCAGTTCAAAACGCTTCCATCACGCAAAGCAACACCAATAAACGCTATGTGCCTCTTCACGCTTTTGATACTAAAGACTCATTACATATTCCTCCTATACTGCCCTCCCACCTCATACAATGCATGCGTTATCTGTCCCAGCGAACACACCTTCACCGTTTCCATCAACTCCTCAAACAAATTACCGTTGCTCATAGCCACTTCCTTCAGCCTTTTCAACGCTTCATCCTTCTTACCTTCATTACGCTTCCAGAATGCATGCAAATTCTGAATTTGCTGCTCTTTTTCTTCGGTAGTACTGCGAATCACTTCGCCGGGCAATACGGTAGGACTTCCTTTCTTATTCAAAAATGTATTCACACCAATAATGGGCAGTTCACCGCTGTGTTTCAGACTTTCGTAATACAAGCTTTCCTCCTGTATCTTGTTGCGCTGATACATGCGCTCCATGGCGCCCAACACGCCTCCACGCTCAGTAATGCGATCAAATTCCGCCAGCACCGCTTCTTCTACCAGGTCAGTTAGTTCTTCAATGATAAATGACCCCTGGATGAAATTTTCAGTCTTCGCACTGCCTAATTCACGGTTAATGATCAATTGAATAGCCATTGCACGACGCACACTTTCTTCAGTGGGCGTGGTAATGGCTTCATCATATGCATTGGTGTGCAGACTGTTGCAGTTATCGTAAATGGCATACAATGCCTGCAGCGTAGTGCGGATATCATTGAAGTCAATTTCCTGCGCGTGCAAACTTCGACCGGAAGTCTGTATATGATATTTCAGTTTCTGGCTGCGGTCATTACCCTTGTATTTATACTTCATGGCCTTGGCCCAGATGCGCCTGGCCACGCGGCCAATAACACTGTACTCAGGGTCCATGCCATTGCTGAAGAAGAACGACAGGTTAGGCGCAAAATCATCGATGTGCATACCACGGCTCAGGTAGTATTCTACATAGGTAAATCCATTGGCCAGTGTAAATGCCAATTGCGTAATCGGGTTGGCGCCGGCTTCTGCAATATGGTACCCACTGATGCTAACGCTGTAAAAATTGCGCACTTTGTGCCGGATAAAATATTCCTGCACATCGCCCATCAGCTTCAATGCAAACTCCGTACTGAAAATGCAGGTATTCTGCGCCTGGTCTTCTTTCAATATATCTGCCTGCACGGTACCACGCACCTGCGCCAGCGCTTCGGCTTTTATCTTTTCATATACTTCGCGTGGCAACACTTCATCGCCCGACAAACCTAATAGTTTTAAACCCAGTCCGTTGTTGCCTTCCGGCAAGCGCTCCGGTGCGGAAGGATTGTAGTAAGATGGACGCGGCACGTGTTTAAATTTCTCTGCTGCTATCTTTTCTACTTTATCCCACAAACCATTGGCCGTAATGTATTTTTCACATTGCTGGTCAATGGCCGCGTTCATGAAGAATGCCAGTATGATGGGAGCAGGTCCGTTGATGGTCATGCTCACGGAAGTCCTGGGATCGCAGAGATCAAAGCCGCTGTATAATTTCTTGGCATCATCTACGGTGGCAATGCTTACGCCGCTGTTGCCTACTTTACCATATATGTCGGGACGATAATCGGGGTCTTCGCCGTACAAGGTTACGCTGTCAAACGCTGTTGACAGCCGCTTGGCCGGCTGATCGAGCGATACATAGTGAAAACGTTTGTTGGTGCGCTCGGGACCACCTTCGCCGGCAAACATGCGGGTGGGGTCTTCCCCATCGCGCTTCAGCGGAAATACGCCGGCAGTATAGGGAAATTCGCCCGGCACATTTTCCTGTAATTGCCAGCGCAGGATATCTCCCCAGTCTTTGTATTTGGGCAATACTACTTTTGGTATGCGCGTGCCACTGAGCGATTTGGTGGTAAGTGGTTGACGAATGATCCTATCCCGCACCTGGTATTCGAAGAAATCACCACGATATTTTTCCTGCACAGAAGGCCATTCGTCTATCAGCTTTTTGCATTCCGGATGCAATTTTTCCAGCAATGTTTGCTTCAAATGCTGTAATTCCTCCATTGCAGCAGATGAAGCTGTCATTGTTTCAATCACACCGTTCACCTGGTATAATCGGGAAGCAATAGCGCATTGTTCTTTTACCCACTTATCATATTCGCGGTTATTCTCGGCTATTTCGGAAAGATACCTTACCCGTTTGGGCGGAATGATCATACTGCGGTTAATGGTATCTTTCGTGTGTGCATGAACGGTAATATTGCCAAATTTTACACCTGTCTTTTCTTCAATGGCGTGCATGAGCCTTTCAAACAGTTCATTGATGCCGGGATCATTGAATTGGGCAGCAATGGTGCCTATAACCGGCAGTTCTTCCTCCTTTGCCGTCCACAGGGCATGATTGCGTTTGTATTGCTTGCGCACATCGGCCAACGCGTCCAGTGCGCCGCTTTTGTCGAATTTGTTGATGGCAATTACGTCGGCATAGTCCAGCATATTGATTTTTTCCAACTGCGAGGCGGCGCCATATTCGGGGGTCATTACATAAAGACTCACATCGCAATAGTCGAGGATGCTGGCATCGCTTTGTCCTACGCCGGCCGATTCGAGTATAATCAAATCAAATCCGGCTGCTTTGCAAATGTCCAGTGCTTCTTCCACATGTTCGCTCAGCGCCACATCACTTTCCCGCGTAGCCAGTGAGCGCATATAAGCCCTGGGCGAATGAATGCTGTTCATGCGTATACGATCACCCAACAAAGCGCCACCGGTTTTCTTACGGGATGGATCAACCGAAATTACCGCAATGGTTTTATCGGGAAACGCATGCAAAAAACGCCGGACGATCTCATCCGTAACGGAAGATTTACCGGCGCCTCCGGTACCGGTGATGCCTAATACTGCCCCAACGGCATTTCCACCGCCTTCCCCGGAAGATGCGGCCGAGCTTTTCTTTTCAACAGGTAGGGCAATCTGGAGGTCGATACTTTCCGGCTTTAAACCATTTTCTGCCAACGTAATAGCACGGGCTATCCTGCGCACATCTTTTTTCTCGCCTAACGGCAATTGCCCGTTCCACCTCTTTGGGGCCTGCCAATATTCAGCCCGCTTCCAATCTCCCTCTCCTTCAGGAAGGCTCTTTTTAATCACATCCTCTATCATCCCCTCCAATCCCAACTTCCTTCCATCATCCGGACTATAAATTCTCGTGATACCATAATTATGGAGTTCATTGATTTCCTGCGGCAGAATGGTGCCACCACCGCCGCCGAATATTTTGATATGACTGCAGCCCTGCTGGTCCAGCAGGTCTTTCATATACTTGAAGAACTCTACATGACCGCCCTGGTAGCTGGTAATGGCAATGGCATGCGCATCTTCTTCAATGGCACACTCCACGATCTCGGCAACAGACCGGTTATGCCCTAAGTGAATAATCTCTGCGCCCTTGCTTTGCATAATGCGACGCATGATATTGATGGCGGCATCATGTCCATCAAATAAGGAAGCAGCCGTTACAATACGAACCTTCGGAACAGGTGTGTTATTCATAGTATTTATTCAAAATCATGTAAGTAGCAAACAAGGCAAAGTTAACCGAAAAAACTAATGCCTGTTAGCATGAGCCAATTGAGTTCTGAAAACGATTGCGGAAATTGGTTTGGTGTGCAATCAAAATGAAAGTAGTTTCGGCCATCATATAAATTGTTACCTGCTAATGAAGCTGATACGTTTTGGAAAAACAGACCACGAGCAACCCGGAATCGAGCTACCCGATGGAACCCGATTAGACACCTCGGCCTTTGGCGAGGATTACAATGAACAGTTCTTTGCCACCAATGGCATTGCGCGCCTGCAGGCATGGTTGCAAACCAATCAGTCAGCCTGTCCTGTTGTGAGCAGGGAAGAACGCCTCGGGCCCCCGCTGGCACGCCCTTCAAAGATTATTTGTATCGGGTTAAATTATTCCGATCATGCCGCTGAAAGCAATATGCAACTGCCCACTGAACCGGTGGTGTTTTTCAAAAGCACCACAGCCATCTGCGGACCAAACGATGACCTCATCATACCCCGCAACAGCACAAAAACCGACTGGGAAGTGGAACTGGCAGTGGTGATCGGCAAAAAAGCTTCTTACGTGGAAGAACATGAGGCCATGAATTATGTGGCCGGCTACCTGCTGCACAATGATTACAGCGAACGCGCCTTCCAGCTCGAACGCATGGGACAATGGGTAAAAGGAAAAAGCAACGACACCTTTGCTCCACTTGGCCCCTGGCTGGTAACGCCCGATGAAATAAAAGACATCAACAATCTTCGGTTATGGTTATCCGTCAATAACAAGATGATGCAGGACGGTAATTCAGCCAACATGGTATTTAAAATACCGTTCCTCATTGCGTACCTCAGCCAGTTTATGACCCTGCTTCCGGGCGATATCATCAGCACCGGCACCCCCGCCGGTGTAGGTCTCGGACAAAAACCCGAACCAGTTTACCTGAAAGCGGGCGATGTGGTAGAATTGGGAATTGAAGGGCTGGGAACAAGCCGACAAGTGGCGAAAAGCTGGGCAAAAAGCTAAAAATATTGATACACACTTTGTGAGCAAGTAAGTAGTGTATGCAAACCGCTGCCATATGAACTTCTTACCCAAATATTATGATGCAGCCCATTCCTCCCCCTCCGGGGGCCAGGAGATGGCTCCCGGGGGAGGCCAGGAGATGGCTTTGGGGGGCCAGGAGTGGGCTGGCAAAGCCCGTTACTGCCTCGCCCTTGATCTCAAGGACGATCCGCAACTCATTGCAGCATACGAACGCCATCACCAGCAGGTATGGCCGGAGATTATTGACAGCATCCGGGCATCGGGCATTGAAGTGCTGGAAATCTACCGCACCGGCAACCGGATGTTTATGATCATCGAGGCTGGCCCTGATTTTTCATGGGAGAAAAAAGCAGCTATGGATGCCGCCAATCCTGTTGTGCAGCAATGGGAAACGCTGATGTGGAAGTTTCAACAGGCGTTGCCATGGGCCAAGGAGGGAGAGAAGTGGGTGTTGATGGAGAAGATATTTGAGATGCGATAGAGCTGCCTCAGTTTCGGAGGGCCATGCATGCGGAGGTATTTTTTGATCACCCCATCCATGAAGCAGGTTGAGGTAGTAAGAGGCTGCGGGCGGGGGCGCCAGCACGATAGTACATTAGCAACATTGTCGCATGGATGGGGTGGTCGCCAGACGCGTCCATCCCATGACGCCAGCGGCGGTTGAGCTGTTTACCGGTTGTAGCGGAATATCAATACAATCTTGAGCATGCAGTAAAGACCAATCTGCCATATGAACCTGTTACCAAAATATTATAACGCCGCCAATCACTCCCCCTCCGGGGGAGACCAGGAAGGGACAGCTTCCACCGGAGCCATCGACTCCCACGTCCACTTCTGGAAATACGATAAAAAACGCTACGACTGGATCGATACATCCATGAAAACCCTCCGGCAGGATTACCTGCCCGCACATTTTTCACTTACCCGGCAACGTAATGGAATAGAGGGCGTGGTGGCCGTACAGGCCGTGCAGGAAGAACTGGAAACGCATTTTCTCGTAGAACTCGCCAAATCACATCCTGAAATAAAAGGCGTGGTAGGATGGGTTGACCTGCAGGCAGACAATATAGAAGAACGATTGCAGTATTTTTCGCAATATCCTATTATCAAAGGATATCGTCATGTTGTACAGGGCGAACCGCTGGATTTTATGGCGCGGCCAAATTTCCGCCGCGGCGTACGCGCGCTGATTCCCTACAATTACACGTATGATATCCTGATCTATCACTACCAGTTACAGCCCGCAATTGATTTTGTACAGGCTTTTCCGGACATCAAACTGGTAATAGACCATTGCGCCAAACCGGACATCCGTAACAGGAATATCGACGAGTGGAAATTGCTGATGAAAGAAATCGCACAGGCGCCGAATGTATGTTGCAAATTGTCCGGACTATTTACCGAGGCCAACTGGAAAGAATGGAGCGCCGGTGATTTCTATCCTTACCTCGATGTTGTGTTTGAAGCATTCGGCACCGACCGCCTGCTGTACGGAAGCGATTGGCCGGTGATGCTGTTAAGCGGCATCTATGTACAATGGAAAAGTTTGCTGGAAAAGTATATGGAAAATTTTCCCGCAGAAGAAAAAGAGAAAGTTTTTGCCTTAAATGCCATCAATTTCTATAACCTGTAATTCATACCATGGATTTGCAACTTGCCAACAAAGTGTTTATTGTAACCGGAGGCGCCAAAGGGATCGGCGCCGCTATCAGCAAAACAATCGCCGCCGAGAAAGGAATTGTATTGATAGCCGGCAGAAAAAAAGCCGATAACCAGGCCATTGTAGACGAGATCGTCAAATCCGGCGGAAAGGCCGCTTCCGTTGCGGTGGAACTGGCAAAACCGGAAGCCTGCAAGGAAGTAATAGATTTCACCGTTGAAAAGTATGGAAGAATTGATGGCCTTGTCAACAATGCCGGCGTCAATGACGGCGTTGGACTGGAACGCGGCACTCCTGAAAGTTTTATGGAATCGCTGCAAAAAAATCTGAGCCATTATTATAACCTCGCGCATTATGCATTGCCACATTTGAAAAGCACCAAAGGCAGTATTGTGAATATCGGATCGAAAGTATCCGTAACGGGACAAGGGAATACGTCTGGCTATGCTGCATCGAAAGGCGCCATTAATGCGCTTACCCGCGAGTGGGCTGCCGAACTGCTGCCCTACTCCATCCGCGTAAATGCCGTCCTGCCCGCAGAAGTCTGGACGCCCTTGTATGAAACCTGGATCAATTCCTTGCCCAACCCCAAAGAAAAACTGGCGCAGATCGTGTCGCGCATACCGCTTGAAAAACGATTCACTACTGCAGAAGAAATTGCCAACATGGTGGTGTTCCTGCTGAGCCCGAGATCGAGTCATACCACCGGACAGATATTGTTCGTAGATGGCGGCTATACGCATCTCGACAGAGCATTAACGTAAGTGCTAAAGCAACCAAGGTTTTACTTCACCTGAAAAATCCCGATTGCATGTCTAATAAATCGTTGGTTCCCGGCAAATACCTGGTTCCGTTTATCCTGATCACCATATTGTTTTTTCTCTGGGCTTTTCTCCACAACAGCAACCCGATATTGATTCCGCATCTGAAGAAGGCCTGTCAGCTTACAGACACAGAATCTTCTTTTATTGATACGGCAGTATACCTGGGCTATTTCCTGATTGCCTTACCGGCAGGTTTGTTTATGAAGAAGTATGGGTATAAAAATGGAATATTGGTTGGACTCGTTTTGTTTGCCGCCGGTTCATTTTTGTTTTATCCTGCTGCATCGGCAAGAAGCTTTGAGTTTTTCCTGGTAGCATTGTTCATTTTTGCCGCCGGGGCAACATTTCTTGAAACAGCCGCCAATCCGTTTGCTGCAGGCATGGGCGATCCGGTTACTTCAGAACAACGTTTAAACCTTGCACAATCCTTTAATGGCCTGGGGGCTGTCATTGCTCCTATCATTGGTGGTCAGTTCATTCTTTCCGGCATTGAACATTCAGCAGATGAACTGGCCCTCATGTCGCCGGAGCAATTGAATAACTACCTGCAGTCGGAAGCAGATGCCGTAAAGATTCCTTATATGATCATGGGCGCTGCAGTGGTATTGGTAACTATCCTCATTGCTGTCACAAAGTTTCCTGCAGTCAAGGGAGAAGGTCATGATACCGGCAAAGGATTTTCCTTTTCCGTATTCCGGCACAGGCATGTGGCAGGTGCTGTAACAGCACAACTCTTTTATGTGGGGGCACAGGTATGTGTGGGGAGTTTTTTTGTGAGATATAGTAACCATTTGATGAATATGCCTGAAAAAGAAGCTGCAAGTTTGTGGGGCTTTGTGGCAATGGGCGGGTTCATGGCAGGCCGCTTTGTGGGAACATGGTTGATGAAATACATTAAACCCGCTAGTTTACTGGCATTGTACTCGGTAATTAACATTACACTGCTCGGGGTGGGTTTGCTAACATCCGGCGCCACTGCCGTTTATTGCATTGTAGCGGTGCCATTCTTTATGTCTATCATGTTCCCCACCATTTTTGCATTGGGAATTAAAGATCTTAATGAAGATGAAACCAAAATAGCTTCATCATTTTTGATCATGTCCATCGTTGGCGGGGCCATCTTCCCCGTCTTTATGGGAATGATCTCCGACAGCACAGGCAGCATTCAAAACGCATATATAGTACCGTTAGCTTGTTTTGTAATTACTTTCTGGTTCGGATGGCGTGGGTATAAGACGCAACCAACCACCAATTAACCGTATTTCCCAAAAACTTATTGAAAACACCATGTTCCGTCTCGATCATAAAACTGCCCTCATCACTGGTGGCGGCAGCGGTATAGGAAAAGCAATCGCTACTTTATTCGCCCAACAAGGGGCCACCGTATACATCCTTGACCTCGATGAAAAAAACGCGTCCCAACTGGCAGACGAACTGACCAAAGCGGGATCAACAGCTTATTTCCGCAAATGTGATGTATCCCGGCAGGCGGAGGTAAGGCTGGTGGTTGACAGCATTGCCACTGCCGGCCCCATTGATATTCTGATCAACAACGCCGGTGTGAGTCATATCGGCACCGCCGAAAGCACCTCAGAAGCCGATTTTGACCGGCTGGTCAGGGTTAATGTAAAAGGCATGTACAACATGCTGCACTACGTCATCCCCCATATGAAAAAATCCGGGGGCTCCATCATCAATATGGCTTCCATTGCCGCCCTCGTAGGCATTCCTGACCGCTTTGCCTATTCCATGAGCAAAGGCGCCGTGATAGGTATGACCCTTTCCGTGGCCAAGGACTACCTGCCTTATAACATCCGTTGCAACTCCATTTCACCGGCCCGTGTGCACACGCCGTTTGTAGACGGCTTCCTGCAAAAGAATTATCCCGGCCGCGAACAGGAAATGTTCGACAAGCTGTCCAAAACCCAACCCATCGGCCGCATGGGCAAACCGGAAGAAATTGCCTCCCTCGCCCTCTACCTGTGCTCCAATGAAGCAAGTTTCATAACGGGTTGCGATTATCCTATTGACGGAGGGTTTACGAAGTTGAATAATTAGGACTCCGGTGGCAGCTCGAATTAACAGTAAGCAGGCATTTGCCAGTTTATATAATTGAACCCTGGCTGGTGGTATTCCATTCAGGAAAGGCCGGTTAGTGGTCTTGTGCCAGAACTTTGTAAAGGGCTAAATCAGCTGTACATGACGCAACAGGGCAGATCTGCAATTTTGAATAAGCAGCCACTTCAGGAATGAATAGCATGATCATATATCCTGGCTGGTAACACTGTAAAATGCATTGCAAAAGGTCAAGCTCACAAATACAGGGTCACGCTCACAAAAAAATTAGTCATAGGCAGGCCTAACGGATAACCCATTTGGCAAATCCCCAAAACCGACAAATCCTGACTCATCCAATCCGCTGACAATCATCGTTATATAAAGTGTATCCGTTAGCGTAACCTAACCTCCTCAGGATAATTTCCCTCCGATCGCCCGATGCCTCATTTTGCTCCTTCGCGTGTCCCCACTCTTTTGCTCTTGCGCTCCATCAACTAAAAAATTTTCGCAACAGCATTTTCCTACACCAAATTGTCTTACATTGTGTACGACCTGCCCCAAAGCTAATTGCACGCATGTGAAAAAAATTGCTGCCATATTATTCGCCGGCATTTTCCTCTTTAACTGGTATGGTTACCGGTTACTCAATTCCTACCTGCAACAGCGTGCCGATAAACATCTTGAAGCCCGCCTTGATCAACACGATTACGATCATGCGCAGCTGATCGAAATGCGTGTGCCGCTCAATATGCCCTATCAGACCTTATTGACTACCGGTTATGAACGCGTGAACGGGGAAATTGAAATCGACGGCATTCATTATAAATATGTAAAGCGAAAAATCGAAAACGGTGAGCTGGTGCTGCTATGCCTGCCCAACCAGGCAAAAATGCGCCTCGAATCCGTCAGTAACGATTTCTTCAAACTCGTAAACGATCTGCAAAATCCTGCTCAAAATAAAAATCAGCTACCGGGCCCATCTTCCAAAAACCCGGTCACAGAATACTGGCAACAGTTAAACGACTGGAGCCTGACCGCACCTGGCGGTATTACGCATGCATATATACGTTATACCACACATTTGCCAGCATCACCCGTCATCACCACACCCGCCCAACCTCCTGAGTGCTGAGGAGTTTTATCATCGCCTTTATTTTTAACAGATCGCATCAACAGCCTCTATAGCTGTAATTTTTTCCATTAATGTAATTACACCTATGCGTACGTTTTTGTGTGCAGTAACCCTGCTCATAACTATCTCGTCGTGCAAACAGGACTACGATAAAGTGTTGCACGACCCGGTATTATACAGCAACCTTACAGGCCGGCTCACCGAAGTAATGACCTATGATATCTTTTCCCCTCCCGTAGCCAGTCGCATTTACGCTTATGCTCACCTTGCTGCATATGAGGTGATGGTCCAGGGAGACAGCAATTATATTTCACTCAAAGGACAATTGAAGGATTTCAACGAAGTACCCCAACCGGAACCCGGTATGGAGATTGATTATCCATATGCCTCCATGATTGCACTGATGGAAGTAGGGAGAGCGCTTACCTTCTCCAAGGACCAAATCGACAGGATTGTAGATTCACTTACCGGGCTTGCCAAAAAACACGGCATGCCCAAAAAAATGAAGCAGGATTCGGAAGCCTTTGGTACCAAAGTGGCCAATGCGGTGCTGGCATGGAGCAAGTCTGATAATTATGCGCAAACACGCTCCGCCGCCAAATACACCGTGCCCAACGAAGATGGCAAATGGGTACCCACGCCACCTGCTTACATCGCCGCCGTTGAACCTGCATGGCGCACCATCCGCACCATTGCGCTCGACAGCAGCAATCAGTGCGCACCGCCACCGCCCGCACCGTACAGTCACCAGGAAGGAACGGAATTTTACAACTGGGCAAAGGAGGTGTATGATATAGGCAATAGTCTCACCGAAGAACAAAAAGCCATTGCCAATTTCTGGGATTGCAATGGTTTTAAAATGCATGTAGTAGGGCACACCATGTTTGCCACCAAAGCCATGACGCCCGGAGGTCACTGGATGGGCATTGTAGGTATTGTTTGCAAAGACCAGCAGGCAGACTTCAGCAAAACAATCTACGCCTACTCAACCGTAGCCTTTGCGCTGATGGACGCATTCATTTCCTGTTGGGATGCCAAATACACCTTCAACCTGGTACGCCCCGAAACCGTAATCAACAAATACATCGATCCGGAATGGAAGCCATTCCTGCAAACGCCGCCGTTCCCCGAATATACCAGCGGGCACTCGGAAATCTCCAGCGCTTCCGCTACCGTACTCGAACACATCTTCGGCCCCAACGTTGCCTTCCGCGATTCTACCGAACGCGCCTGGGGCTGGCCCGACCGGCATTTCAAATCTTTCCGCGAAGCAGCCAACGAAGCAGCTATCAGCCGCTTTTATGGCGGCATCCATTACCGCCGCAGCTGCGAAGTAGGAATAGAACAGGGCCTCCAGGTAGGCAACCACGTGCTGAGGAAACTGAAAATGAAAAAAGAGCCTGATATACAACTGGCAGGCAAATAAGTGCCCCGCCTTTGTACGGTAGCTTATTTCTTCCTAAACATGTTGATTGAATGCTATCCAAAACACACTCATTATGAAAAAACTTATCATTCTCGCTATAGTAATTGTTGTTGCACAGGAAGCGCTTGCACAGGGTTGTGTGGCTGTTCGCAGCACCGGGGCTTTTTGCACCCGGCCAGACGCTGTTCAGGCAAAACAGGAAGGCTGGCAGCTGAACATGAATTATCGCTATTTCCGCTCTTTCCGCCATTTCCGTGGCGATCATGAAGAAAAAGAAAGACTGGAAAAAAATACTGAAGTGATCAACTGGGCGCATGCGCTTGACCTGGCGCTCGTGCGCAATTTCAACAGCCGCTGGTCACTGGCTATAAACCTGCCGGTATTGTCAAACGTACGGTCATCCATGTACGAACATGGCGGCAATGGTAATGGTCAGAATGGTCGCCATAAAACACGTTCATTCGGCATTGGCGACCTGCGCATTACCGGTTATTACTGGCTGTTGGACCCGGCAAAAAGTATGAAAGGGAACATCCAGGTAGGGCTGGGTTTAAAACTTCCTACCGGTGATTACCGCTACATGGATTATTTCATAAAGAATGACAGCACCAAACTGCTCGGCCCGGTTGACCAATCCATTCAACTGGGCGATGGTGGAACCGGCTTCACCACAGAAGTGAATGCTTTTTACAACTTTACCCATCACTTTGGTCTGTACGCCAACTTTTACTACCTCTTTAACCCGCGCGAACAGAATGGCGTTTCTACCTCACGCGGCGGACCAACCGCTCCGTCCAGTATTGAAAACGGTAGTGATGTGATGAGCGTGCCCGACCAGTATATGGCACGCCTGGGTGCCAATTACACGATCAACCGCTTCAGCATTTCCGGTGGTTTACGCCTCGAAGCAGTGCCCGCTGAAGACCTGATCGGCGGCAGCAACGGCTTCAGAAGGCCCGGTTATATTCTTTCTGCTGAACCCGGCATCACATACCAATTCAATAAAGCTACCGTGTTCGCTTCTGTACCTGTTGCCATCAAACGCGATCGCGTGCAGAGCGTGCCTGACAAAATCAGAACGGCTTTGACCGGTAATTATACCCAGGGCGACGCCGCTTTTGCCGATTACCTGATCAATGTAGGATGCTCTTTTAAACTTTAATATGGAAAGGTTCACCGCAGAGCAGCAATGCCTGTAAGGTTTGCTACGCTGCCATTCCGTGTAGCAAACCTTACAGGTTTCTCTCTGCATTTGTGCACCGCTGCGGCAAAACCTGCATACTCCACTAAATTATTTATTGCCTGGCATTCACCAGCCGGGCGCCATTAACTATTAAATCACCTGATATGAATATGTTACCGGCAAAGTGCCCCATCTGCACTTTGTTGATCATTGTGGTTCTTTCCGGGTCCTTACCACTGAAAGCGCAAACTGACCTTGATGCGCTGATGATGAATAAAAATAAATTGTGCGCCGGTTTTATGTATGTGCATAATAGTTGGGATGAATACTGGGAAGGAACATTCAAACGCGACAATCAAAATCTCGGCACGGTCACAACGCAAATGATAGGCGTGATGGGTGCTTACGGTATCACCAACAAAGTAAATCTTATCTTCTCCCTGCCTAATGTAAAAACCAAAGCCTCTGCAGGCACTTTCAGCGGTCTCGATGGTATCCAGGACCTCTCCCTCTTTGGTAAATGGCAGGCCGCTAAATAGAAAACCGGTAAAGGATATATTACCCTGTTTGGCGTTGCCGGCATTTCTTTTCCCGTTTCCAACTACACTACCGATTACCTGCCGTTCTCTATCGGGCTGGAAAGCAAAACCCTCTCGCTGCGTGTAATTACCGATTATAATATCAGCAAGAGCGCAATCTGACGGCGCTGATCAATAGTTTTTTAGGAATTTCCTATTGTTGGTTATCGACATCCTGTTTCTACAGGATGTTTTTTTATATTTATAAAGGGCGATGAGGTGCTGTAACTTAAACAACCCGGTTATGAAAAAACGTTGCATTTTTCTGATCTGTTATGTTTATTTGTGCTTACCTATCATGGCGCAAGCACCCCAAACCCCCGACAAAATTTATGGAGAGCTGTTTCATGCTGTCCAGATGAACCGCGTGTTTGCAGATGGGAAAACCTTTGTCGACTGCATTCCCCTTCGTTCTCCCCAGGCCATTATGGAAGATTATCACCGGTTAAAGCGCAGTGATAGTTTCAATTTGAAACAATTTGTAGAAGCCAATTTTCAATTACCCCGCACACCACAACTCAACTATGTTACGCGGGAAAAAGATGTGGTAATGCACATCAAAAATCTCTGGGGCGTATTACGCCGTGAACCTGACTCCGTTGTCGAAGGAAGTTCCCTGTTGCCTTTGCCCTATCCGTATATAGTGCCCGGAGGTCGTTTCCGCGAAATTTATTACTGGGATTCTTATTTCACGATGCTGGGCTTGAGAGAAAGCGGCGAAGTGCGCATGATTGAAAATATGGTAAACAATTTTGCCTGGATGATTGACCGCTATGGTCATATTCCCAATGGCAATCGCACGTATTACCTCGGCCGTTCCCAACCACCATTTTTTGCATTGATGGTAGAATTGCTGGCCGAAATCAAAGGTGATTCCACCTATGCAAAATACCTGCCTGCATTGAAGCAGGAGCATGCATTCTGGATGGATGGCGCTGCACAACTGAAACCCGGCCAGGCTTATCGTCGCGTTGTACATCTCGGTGATGGTATTATACTGAACCGTTATTACGACGACAGCGTGGCGCCGCGCCAGGAAAGCTATCGCGAAGATGTAGAAACTGCTGCCCGCTCAGGCAGAAACAAAAATGAAGTGTACACCCACCTGCGGGCTGCAGCAGAAAGCGGCATCGACTTCAGCAGCCGCTGGTTTAAAGACGGGAAAAACCTCACCACCATTCACGTAACTGATTTTATACCCGTAGACCTCAATGCCCTCTTGTATAAACTGGAACTCACCATTGCCAAAGCTGCACTGATCAATGGCGATGACAGTCTCAGTCGTGTATTCATTGAAAAAGCAGACCGGCGCCAGGCAGCCATTGACAGGTTCTGCTGGAACAAGCAGTTGAAATACTATACTGATTACAATTGGAAAACAAAGCAGGTGTCCAATGCAGTCACGCCTGCCGGCATGTACCCGTTTTGTGTGTTTGTAAAAAATCCCGATTACCTCAGTCTGCTGGCGCGACAAGCCAGTGAACAGGTACGTGAAAAATTGTTGCAACCGGGCGGCATCCGGGCCAGCGCTGTCGTTACCGGCGAACAATGGGATGCGCCCAATGGTTGGCCGCCACTGGTATGGATGACCATCTGGGGGCTCGACCGTTGTGGTCAGCGCCAATTGGCCAGGGATATTGCCACCCGATGGATCAAACTGAATATCGACGTATTCAACCGTACCGGCAAACTCATGGAAAAGTACAATGTTACCGATCTCAACCTCGAAGCAGGCGGCGGCGAATATCCGTCACAGGACGGCTTTGGCTGGACGAACGGTGTGTTGTACCTGCTGATAAAAAAATATGGACGCCCGGAAGATTAACGGGCAACTATTATTCCATTGAACCACACAACCAATTGACCACATGAAAGTATTCCCCGCCTTTGTATTGTTGTTCTTTTTACAGGCATCCTTATTTGCGCAAAACCAAACTGCATCCTTTCCCAAAGATTTTATAGGCGTATGGAAAGGCAAGCTCGACTGGTATAGGGCAGGAGATACAGCAGCGCGTAAGATCGATATGGAATTGCATATCCTGCCTTCCAAAGACACTGCCGGACAATACACCTGGCGCCTGGTATACGGCAAGCCGGGCGAAGACAACAGGCCCTATATTTTAAAACAGGCAGATACCACCGGCACCCATTGGGTAATTGATGAACTGAATGGAATCGTACTGGACCAATACTGGATCGGTAACCGGTTTTATGGTTCGTTTACGGTGCAGAACACTACGATCGTCAACTGCTATTATCTCGAAAAAGAAAACCTTATTGCAGAATTTATCAGCTGGCCTGCCAAACCTGTTGCCACCACGGGCAAAGGCAATGAGGACGCTCCTTTTGTAGACAGTTACAACATAAGAAGTTTACAGCGGGCCGTCCTGAAAAGGCAGTAAGCAAAAGCCCGAATGATTGCTACCATCATTCGGGCCTTCCGGCTGCTGGTCTTTCCAGAGCTTCCTGTTTCCACATCTGCCAGCTGTGGGTCTTTTCAAAATTCTTTTTTCTGTAACTGCCAACTGCCGGCTTTTCATAGCTGCAGGTTTCAGCCCCTCCTTTTCAGACAGGCAGGCTCAGGGTTTATTGTTGAATCACCGGTATCATTCCGCGTATACCCATATCAGTTATAGTTTCTCCTTTCGTGGGCTCCCATTTTCCGTCCTGCACCACTTCTACCCATTCAAAACTCTTGTTGGTAGAGAAGGATACTTCCACCACTATGTCCTGTTGTTCTTTCCCGGTAATGGTAAGTTTGCCGGGCGTAAACGCGCCGGTTACCACGCAGGAGCCGGGTGGTATGGGAGAAGTATTGAATATAGGATTTACCACAGTGGTTGCCCCTTCAGGAGCCTGCCCGGTGGTGGCAAACTTGAAGGAAACAGGAGGCAATGAATTTGTGATCAGGGTATAAAAGCCCCAGAAACCTTGCTTTTTATTTTCATTGACAGTGATGGTAGAATCACCTACGGTAAATTCTTTGATGTAGGTATTGTATCCAATAAATCCGGCGATTGACCCGGTAAATTCTTTTTTAACCGTGATAGGGCCAACAGTAGTATCTACCAGGAAACTTACGTCTGCTGCCTGGTACGATATGGAAACGCGCAGCCATTCATAATCGCCCGGCTTGATAGCCTTGATGGGTACCGTCAGGAACACCGAATCATGTTGCACCAACACGGCTTTTTCAAAATCAATGGCAGAATCGCCACCGGCTGTGGTCTCTGCCGCACGGTACAGAATATCGCCCATACCCAGCGGCGTGGTGGCATTGGGCGCCAGTTCTATATAATGCGCGCTCATGGCGGTCATCTTCGGACTTTGCGCAGCATGTCCCGGCGCCACATCGGCAGGTTCACCCAAATTGTTCAGCCGCACCTGGGTTGAATCAAACTTGAATTTGAATATCAGCTTTGCCTCCGTGGGAGGATCAAAGGTGGCTTCTGTTTTCTTGCAACTGGTGCCAAGCAAGAAACCAGCTATACCCAATAAAAGTAATTTGTTTTGCATGCGGTTGTGGTTTCAAGACAATTATCAAAACGTTTCACCAATACCAAAAATTGCTCAATAAAAAGGGCCGGAATGGTTACTGGTTGCAGGTCATATGGTTATGTGATGGCCCTGTTGTCATATGTCCGTTTAACAATACCCCCCCTCAGTTCCCTGATCACGCATTATCTTCGCGAAAATTTTTTGTAATGGTAAAACAATTGCTCCTCTTCCTTACCTGTACCATCCTGCTGGCTGCCTGTACGCCCAACAACATTACTGAAGACAACAGCCTGAAAAAGTATTTCGATGAAAACCAGGTAACCGGTTGCTTCGGCCTGTTCGACAACCAGAAAGGAGAGTTTACCATTTATAACGTACCTCGCTTTACCGACAGCGCCTACCTGCCTGCATCCACGTTCAAAATAGTGCTTTCACTGATCGGCGTGGAAACTAAACTGATGGTAGATAGCAGTGCCGTTATCCGTTGGGACAGCGTGCCCAGTGGCCGCACGGAATGCGACCGGGATATGAGCATGAACCAGGCCTTCCGCACCTCTTGTCCCAACTGGTACCAACAACTGGCACGCCGCATTGGCAAAGACACCATACAACACTGGCTCGATACCCTGGGCTATGCCGGGCGTTATGATACCTTCAGAATCGGCAATAATCCCGAAACTTTCTGGCTCGATAATTCAGCCAAAGTAACGGCCGATGAACAAATGGGACTGGTAAAAAGATTGTACTTCGACCAGTTGCCTTTTCTCAAACGCAGCCAGCGCGTGGTGCGGGAAATGATGTTGCAGGAAGACAACGCCAACTACAAACTGAGCTATAAAACAGGCTGGGGCACCACTGAAAAAGATCATTCATTGGGTTGGATCATAGGCTGGATTGAAGAAAACAATCATCCTTACTTTTTTGTGCTGCAGATCGAAACCCCGGACAAAAATGCCGACATTGCTGCTATTCGACTGAAAATGCTGAAAGATATACTGGCACAGCTCGGATTTTTCCAGGGAAAGAAATAAAAAGCGCACCTGGCAGTACAGTTATACGCAGATAATTAAACATTGCTGCATTCCCGTGAAACACCCTGCCGTTTAATCTTTGGCTTTTCTTTTGCTATTACCTGTTGGTAAATTGTAGTCAGGATTACCCAATCATTCATGTTCCGCTTCCAGCACATAGAATCACTGACCGGCCTCGCAGTCATCCCCCTGCTGGTGGCGCTGTTTTATCTGTTACTCACGTGGAAAAAGAAAACCAAACGCCGCATAGGCAACGAAAAACTGGTCAATGAACTGACCCGCAATTATTCTTCCCGCAACTTTCTGATCAAATTCATACTGGTTACGACAGCCATTGCTTTCGTAATTGTTGGTATAGCCAACCTGCAGCAACCGGGCGCTATGGAAAATATCCAGCGCAAGGGCGTAGATGTGGTGCTGGCAATAGATGTGAGCAAGAGTATGCTGGCAGAAGACATCAAACCCAACCGCCTCGAAAGAGCGCGCCAGGTTGTGTACAGGCTGATGGAACAAATGCCCAACGACCGGATAGGCCTGGTGTTGTTTGCCGGCAGGGCTTACCTGCAAATGCCATTAACCACCGACCATACTGCCGCCCGCATGTACGTACAACAGGCCGGCCCCGATGTAGTGCCCACGCAGGGAACTGTAATAGCCGATGCCCTGCGCATGAGCAATGCGGCCTTCAACAGCAAGGAACGGAAATTCAAATCCATCATACTGATTACTGATGGTGAAGACCACGACCCCGATGCGCTTCCGCTGGCACGACAACTCGTTAACGAAGGCGTCATGATCAACACCATTGGCATCGGTTCTTCGCAAGGCGCTCCTATTATCGATCCTGTTACCAAAGAATACAAAAGAGACGACCATAACAATGTTGTAGTATCCAAACTCAATGAAAATATACTGCAACAGCTCGCAGCCGCTACCAAAGGCGTATACGTGCATCTGGACGATGTAAACACAACGGTAGATAAAATCATCAACCAGTTGGGCACTATTGAGGCCACCGCCCTGGAAGACGATGCATTTCGCGACTACAAGAGTTATTTTCAATGGTTTCTTGCGGCTGCATTGTTATTGCTGCTGATTGAATTTTTCATTCCCGAACGAAAATTCAGCACCATATGAAAAAACGATTGGTCATAGGGATGATGTTATCCGTAGCAATGGCGCTGAAAGGATATGCGCAGGATGACCAGAAAACCATTCGCAACGGCAATCGCCTGTACAAGGAGGGTCAGTATGAGCAGGCGCAATCGCTGTACCAACAGGCGGCCACCAATAGTCCTTCGAATGCGGTTGCCCGTTATAACCTGGGCAATGCCCTGTATCGAAACAACCAGTTTGCTGATGCAGAAAAGGAATTTGATGCCGCCATTACTGCCGCGCCTGATAAAGCATTAGCACAAAAAGCATGGTACAACAAAGGCCTTGCCTTAATAAAACAAAAAAAGCTGGAAGAAAGCATCGAGGCCTGGAAAGAGGCGCTGCGCCTTGATCCCACGGATGAAGATGCAAGAGCCAATTTACAAAAAGCCTTGTCGGAACTGAACAAACAAAAACAAAACCAGCAGCAACAACAGCAGCAGCAAAAACAGCAACAAAATCAGCAACAACTGCAACGCCAGCAGCAAAGCAAACTCGACCGGCGTAAAATTGAGCAATACCTCGAATCGCTGCGCCAGAAGGAGCAGGAAGTGCACCGGAAAATAAAAGAAAACCGCAGCCGCTCCGTGAACAGGCCGGAAAAAGACTGGTAACGATTACTTGTATTGCAAACAACAGTTATAACCGACCATAAGGTCCGCATCATAGCAAGACAAGAAATGTTACCATTGAAACCATGTACCGGGCCCGAACTGCGCATACTCCGGGCATAATAGCAAGAATTGTTATCACAAAATCATCTTACGACGGCACTTGTTGCAGGACAGAAAGGTTTTATTCCCGTTAATGTACTATAAGCAGTCAACTTTATTTGCCGCCATTTGTCTAATTTGCAGGGTATTGTAAACCACGCAATGTATTGTAATTCATTAACAACAGGATCCCGCCTCAAAACAAGGGAAGTGTCCATTGGCCACCTCCTTATGGGCAACCTGCACCCGGTACGCATCCAGACCATGACCACTACAGATACCATGGACACCATGGGCACCGTGGCACAAACAATTCGCTGCATAGAAGCCGGCGCTGAACTGGTACGCATCACGGCGCCCAGCAAAAAGGAAGCTGAAAACCTGCTGAACATCAAAAATGAATTACATAAACAGGGATATAAAACGCCGCTGGTGGCAGATATTCATTTCACGCCCAATGCGGCGGAAATTGCTGCCCGCATCGTTGAGAAAGTGCGCGTGAATCCCGGCAATTACGTGGATAAGAAAAAATTTCAGCAGCTCGATTATTCCGACGCTGAGTATGCCGCAGAAATTGAACGTATCCGGGAACGGTTTACCCCCCTGGTAAAAATCTGTAAGGAATACGGCACTGCCATGCGCATCGGCACCAATCATGGTTCGCTTAGTGATCGCATCATGAGCCGCTATGGCGATACGCCTATGGGCATGGTGGAAAGCGCTATGGAATTTTTGCGCATTGCCCGCGATGAAAACTTTCACAATATTGTGCTGAGCATGAAAGCCAGCAATCCGCTGGTAATGGTACAGGCCTACCGCCTGCTGGTAGATACCATGCTGAACGAATTTGGTGAATGCTACCCCCTTCACCTGGGCGTTACAGAGGCCGGTGATGGCGAAGATGGTCGCATTAAATCTGCCATTGGCATCGGCACCCTGCTGGAAGATGGCCTGGGCGATACCATTCGCGTGTCGCTCACTGAAGACCCCGAATTTGAAATTCCCGTATGCAAAGACCTGGTGAAGAAATACCAAATTCGCCATACGCAACAGGAAATTCCCCAGGTGATCAGCCTTCCCTATTCCCCCTATGAATACAAGAGAAGGGAAACACACGCTGTAAGTAACATTGGCAGTGGTTACACGCCCGTGGTAGTGGCAGATTTCAGCAAAGCAGCATCCATTACCCCTACCGATCTTACGGTTATCGGATATACCTACGATGCATCCACCGATAAATGGACCATTCACGATGCCGCAGCCGATTATTTATATACCGGCAACCAGGTATTGTCATTTGCTTTGCCCGGCACCGTGAAAGTGATCTGCAATTACGCCACCTGGTTACAGCATCCCGATAAAGAAAAATATTTTCCACTGTTTAACGTTGATGAATACCTGAAACACACCGACCGCTCTCCGGTGCTCAATTTCATTGCGGTAGATACTGCCACGCCACAGGCAGCCCAGGTTATGCAGGCAATGCGGCGCGATAAGACGGCTGTGCTCTGCGTACAATCTTCCGATGCCTTGCCCATGCACTCGGTACGCAGGTTCATAATTGAGTTGATGAACCAGGGTATAACGGCGCCGGTTGTGTTGTGTGTGCATAGCGAAGATGCCACCATCGATGAACAACTGATACATTTCTCCGCCGAAAGCGGCGCCCTCCTGCTCGACGGTATGGGTGATGGCATTTGGCTCACCAACAATCCAGATAGGATCAGCAACCTGAAAGTGAGCGGCAGAACCTATCTCGAAACAAAGAACAATTACCAGTTTCTCAACAATACCTCTTTCTCCATTTTACAGGCAACGCGCACGCGCATTTCAAAAACGGAATACATTTCCTGCCCCTCCTGCGGCCGTACGCTGTTTGATTTGCAGGAAACCACGGCCAAAATCCGCGCAGTGACCCATCATCTCAAAGGCGTAAAAATTGCCATTATGGGATGCATAGTGAACGGCCCCGGTGAAATGGCCGATGCAGATTTTGGTTACGTTGGCAGCGGTCCCGGAAAGATTACACTATACAAAGGCAAAGAAGTGGTGAAGCGGAATGTTGATAGCGCCGTTGCCGTAGACGAACTCATCAACCTCCTCAAAGAAAACGGGGCCTGGAGAGATCCAATGTGATGATGCACCAATGCAGACATTTCAAAGTATGTTGAAACTTTCTGCCAACCCGGTTGTTAATTTTCAAAAATGCTAATTTGCTTATTAAAAAGTGAACCGCATAGACCGTCTTCACGCTATTCTGACCCACTTGCAAAGCAAGAAAAGGGTTACAGCGCAGGAACTGGCCGATCGCTTCAACATCAGCCTGCGTACGGTGTATCGCGATGTAAAAGCACTTGATGAAAGCGGCGTGCCGGTAATTGGCGAAGCAGGCAGCGGCTATTCCATTATGGAAGGTTATCGCCTGCCGCCAGTCATGTTTACCCAGGAAGAAGCCGCAGCATTGATCATGGGCGCCAAGCTGGCGGAACGCATGACCGATGCTTCTGTAAAAAAACACTTCGACGCAGCCCTCTATAAAATAAAAGCAGTACTGCGCAGTACCGATAAAGACCATATAGAAAATCTCGACGAACATATTGCCGTATATCGCCCACGCGTGTTCAAGGAAGAATCCTCCAGTCAATACCTGGCCGCCTTGCAAAAAGCCATTGTAGATAAAAAAGCAATTTTTATCCGTTACCACTCTTTGGACGAGCAACTGACTGAACGGGTGGTAGAACCCATTGGCCTTTGCTATTACTCCCAGAACTGGCACCTGATTGGCTGGTGCCGTATGCGGCAGGATTACCGCGATTTTCGTGTAGACCGCATCCAGCGATTGCAGTTGAAGGATGAAAGTTTTGAAAAAAAATCGCACCCCACACTCCGGGAATATATAGACAGTTATATCAACGCGCACGACCTGCACGAAGTAACGGTGCTTTTCCACAAAAAAGTGCTCCGCTACATCAGGGACCAGAAATATTATTACGGTTTCGTGCGCGAAGAAGATGCGGGCGAATATATGCGTATGCATTTCGTCATCAGTTCCTGGCATTCTTTCGGCCGCTGGCTCCTCATGTTTACCGATTGCGTGCGTGTAGAATCTCCTGCTGCCATGAAAGAAACGATGGAAAAACTGGTGGCGGAGTTAAAGAGCGTTTACCAATAAGCGGGCCAAAACCGGCCATTGTGTAACGAAACCAGGGCAAGGAATGCATGGGTGAATTGGCAATACTACCAAATTCTATCCCTGCTGACATAAGGTTGTCACTACCCGGTTGTTGATTTGCTTTAAATCACTCTTTGAGCAATTATATTTCATTCACAATTAAACGATAATACCATGATTCGCACCATTTCCGATTTCCAGGAAAGATGGAAGAATGAATCCGATGCCACAATCAACATTTTCCGTCACCTTACCGACGAATCCTTGTCTGCAAAAGTGCATCCCGATACCCGAACCCTCGGGCGGCTGGCTAATCACCTCATTGAAACCATTTATGAGTTTGGTCACAAGCTGGGGCTTGGGCTACAAGAACAGCATATTGTATACAAGTCTGTAGCCGAACTCACAGCAGCGTATGAAGCTGTCTCCAATCAATTCCTGCAGGCAGTGACGCAACAATGGAACGATTCCTCACTCCTTAATGAAGTAGAAATGTATGGTGAACCCTGGAAAAATGGCCTATCATTATATAATCTCATCGCACACCAGGTACACCATCGCGGACAAATGACTACGCTCATGCGCCAGGCAGGATTGCGTGTTCCGGGCATATACGGGCCCAGCCGCGAAGAATGGGTAGCCTACAATATGCAACCGCAGGAGTAAGGGACCACGGCCGGCCCGGCAGTATGCTCCCGCAGGTAAGTCGGCGGTGCGCTCCTGCGGCGGTTATGGTGTTGCCCATTCCAGGGCAATGAACTTTTGTACTGCAACAAACTTCCACTCGCTGTACCTCCAGATACCTCTCCATCCCCCGCTGGCGCGGACCACTCCATCCACGCAACATACTCACCGGGGCAAGTTCGTGCTAGCGCCCCCGCAAGCGGGGATGGATTGGCATCCTGGTGTACCTATAAAAAAAATGGTTACTGTAGCAAGCATGTAATCCAATTTTTGCTCACCAACATTTTGCTTTCATGTAAAAAGAGATGGCATGCAAGTAAGAATACATCCGGCTGTAATGGTGCTAACGCGATCGTACAGAACCACGCTGAAGGAATTGCACCAATTCACCCATGTGTCGCAGGAACTCTATGCAGAAGCGGCAGGCAAAGCGCTCGTCAGCGGACCTGTATACTGGGTCTATCGTGGTGCCGACGGCCATCCGGATACGCTTTTTACCCTCGACATTGCATTGCCCATACAGGGATTTTTCAACACCGAAAAATCTACCATACGCGAACTGCCGGCATTCAAAGCCGTGGTATGCCGCCACGAAGGCCCCTGGGAACAACTGCCATCCACATACGAAAAAATAATTGAGTTCGTGGAAATGTATAAAATTCCCATCCGCGATGAATGCCGGGAATTATATATCAATGTAGATTTTCAGCAGCCATCGAACAATATAACAGAAGTACAGGTGGGGGTGGTATAGTTTACTTTACACAACCCTTGTTCCTTCTTCCACCTGCGTTACATACACATCCGGCGTTTTGCCAAAGCGGGCAGCAAAAGCCTGTTGTATGCGCGAAGTAAAAGCTTCCACCTTGTTGGCTTGTACAATGTTGATGGTGCAACCGCCGAAACCTCCGCCCATCATGCGTGCACCGGCCACTTCGGGCATACCACGTGTTTCATCTACCAGGAAATCCAGTTCAGGACAACTCACTTCATACAACTTGCTCAATCCGTCGTGCGTGGCATACATCAAAGCGCCAAACGCGGCCAGGTCGCCTTTTTGCAGGGCAGCGCAACCGGCCAGCAAGCGTTCCTTTTCATTTACCACATACGAACAACGGTTATACACCACCGGTGGCAATTCGTTTTTATGGGCATCGAGTTGTGCAGGTTCAATGCCCCGCAGGGTGGTAATGCCGGGGTAATGTTGCTTCAACATCTGTACACCTTCTTCGCATTGCTGACGGCGTACATTGTATTCCGAGCCGGCCAGCGAATGGCTTACCATACTGTTCACCAGCACAATCTTGTATCCGGGAAAATCAAATGGAATGTATTCATATTCCAGGCTGCGGCAATCCAGTTTCATTACATGACCCTTCTTGCCGTGCAGACTGGCAAACTGGTCCATAATACCACATTTTACGCCTACGAACGTATGTTCTGTTTTTTGCCCGATGAAGGCGAGGTCCATCCGGCTATGGCCCAGTTGAAACAATTCGTTCAGGGCAAATCCATACGCAGAACACAGGGCAGCAGAAGAACTCATACCGGCGCCCACGGGAATATTGCCATCAATCAGCACATCGGCGCCGCCAATCTTTTTACCCTGCTGCTGGATATGGTACGTAACGCCCAGCAGGTAGTTCATCCAGCCCGAACGGGGAGCTGTATTGTTTACAGGAAAAGAATAACTTTCTGCAAACTGGTTGGCGTATACATTGATCTCCTCACTGCCATTGGCTGCAATGGCCACGTATATACATTTGTCAACTGCGCCGGGCAGTACAAATCCTTCGTTGTAATCTGTATGTTCCCCAATTAAATTTACTCTTCCGGGTGCGGCAATAATCAGTGGTTCTCTGTTGTATCGTTGCCTGAATGCTTCCCTTAATTGTTCTACCATGGTTAAGTACGAATAGTTGGTTGTAAATAATGCACAATGGCCAATCCAGAGGCAAGCCTGCAAGATAGTGAAACCGGTAAAAAACTTTCCATACAATCAACCCTATCACCACAATAACAAGGCATGGACCTACGCTCCCTGGCAGAAAATGCAAGCATGAATCCGGCCCGAAACTTTTACAGCCGGGTTTTCGCCGCATTGAATGAAAACGAGTAAATTGCCACAAATAATGCCGATTATGAGATTCCTGAAATACATGTTTGTAACCATATGCTGCCTGGTGGCTGTAGGTTGTTTTGAAGTAGACGAAGTAATTACCATTAATGAAGACGGCAGCGGGGTGTATAACTCCAAAATGGACATGAGCCAGCTGCTGATATTGATGGAGAGCTTTGCCGGTGAAGAGGGACTGAAAAGTCAGGGGCTTGACAAGATTATCGATACCACCATCCGACTGGGTAGCCTGCTGGATAGCGTAAAAGATATAAGCGACGATCAAAAAGACCTGCTCAAGAGCGGCACAATGAGCCTGAAAATGAATTATGAAGAACAGGTCTTTAAATTCACCATGGATGTACCTTACAAAAGCCAGGACAACCTGCAGCAGTTGTTACAGGGTGGCGGTAACGGCACCAGCGCACTGGCCCAGGTACTCAAACAGGCTTTTCAAAAGCCCGGTGAAAGCAGCGCTTCCGCACCCGCTGGCGACCCTCAGTTAGGTGATGTAGGAGCCATTTATGATGTGACGATCAAAAACGGGCTGATCAGCAAAAAGCTGAATGAGGAAAAAGCAAAAGCATTGTTCGATAATCCCGAAATACAGCAATTAAAACAAATGAGCAGCGCTGGTATGGAACTGCTGTATACCACTACCATCCATTTGCCCAGGCCTGTCAAAAATGTTGACAATGCTGTGCTGAAATTGTCTGACGACAAGAAAACAGTTACGTTGAAATACAACCTGCTGGACCTGATAGAAGATCCATCCAAATATTCCTATACCATTGAATATTAGCCGGAGTTTACACAATGATAGCAGCAAGGGTGGTAGGGTATAGTTGCTGCTGCATCGCTGTACACCTTTAAACGCTATGCAAAAAACAGACTTCCTTGTTATTGGCTCGGGCATTGCCGGGCTTACGTTCGCTATAAAAGCTGCACAAAAATTTCCCGATAAGAAAGTACTTGTCATTACCAAAACCATAGCCGACGAAACCAACACCAAATATGCGCAGGGTGGCGTTGCCGGCGTAACGGATTTTGAAAAAGACAGTTTCGAGAAACACATCGAAGACACCCTCATTGCCGGCGATGGGTTGTGCAACCGGCAGGTAGTGGAAATTGTGGTGAAAGAAGGCGTTGACCGCATCCATGAAATGATCAGTTGGGGCGCACAGTTCGATAAGGAGGCCGATGGTGATTATAAACTCGGCAAGGAAGGCGGCCATAGCGAATACCGCATACTCCATCACAAAGATGTGACCGGTCGGGAAATGGAGCGCGCCCTGCTCGAAGCAGTGGCAAAATGCAAAAACGTTGAGATCATCAAACATTGTTTTGTTATTGATCTCATCACCCAGCACCACCTGGGTTACCTCGTTACCAAATCAACCCCTGACATCGAATGTTATGGCGTATATGCGCTGAACCTCGTTACCCACCAGATTGAAAAGATTCTCGCCCCGGTTACCGTACTGGCCACCGGCGGCAACGGGCAGGTGTACCGCTCTACTACCAACCCGCATATTGCCACCGGTGATGGCGTAGCCATGGTGTACCGCGCCAAAGGCAGAATTGAAAACATGGAGTTCATCCAGTTTCATCCCACGGCACTGTATGAACCGGGCATGCGCGGACAGGCTTTCCTGATCACCGAAGCCGTGCGCGGCGATGGCGGCATCCTGCGCAACAAACCCGGCGAAGCATTTATGCAACGCTACGACAGTCGCGGCGACCTGGCGCCCCGCGACATTGTGGCCCGCGCCATAGACAGTGAAATGAAAATAACCGGTACCGAACATGTATACCTTGATGTGCGGCATATTCCGCTGAACAAATTCATTGAACACTTCCCCAACATCTATGAAAAATGCAAGTCGATAGGCATTGATGTGTCAAAAGACATGATCCCTGTGGCGCCCGCAGCGCACTACAGCTGCGGCGGTATTAAAACGGATGAATGGGGAAGAACTTCCATCCGCAATTTGTATGCGGCAGGCGAATGCGCCAGTACCGGGCTGCATGGCGCCAACCGCCTGGCCAGCAATTCATTGCTGGAAGCCATGGTGTTTGCCCACCGCTGCTTTACCGATGCTGCGGAAAAAATTCAGAAAATTGACCCGGCAAAAGCCTGGCGAACCGACATTCCCGACTGGAACGCCACCGGCACATCCGACCCCCGCGAAATGATCCTCATCACGCAAAGCCTGAAAGAACTGCAATCGGTGATGAGCGATTATGTAGGTATCGTGCGCACCAACACCCGCCTGGCCCGCGCCGCCAAACGACTCGACCTCTTATGGGAAGAAACAGAAGCATTGTACCAAACCACCACACTCTCCCCACAATTGCTGGAGTTGCGCAACATGATCACCGTAGGCTATTTGATTGTAAAATGTGCGCAGTTCAGGAAAGAAAGCCGTGGTTTGCACTATAACACGGACTATCCATATAAAAGCCAGTTACTGCAGAATATCGTATTGTAACGGCTGCCATGCAGGAGTGGTCATTACCTTTACGCTGATATGAACGAACAAAGAAAACCAGTCACAACACATAACAACAGCACTGTTCAGGCGATGATCTTTGCAGCGGGACTGGGTACACGCTTCAAACCCTGGACCGACAGTCATCCCAAAGCACTGGCAGTTATTAACGGGAAAAGTTTGTTGCAACGGAATATTGAATACCTGCAACAATACGGCATCACCGATGTGGTGGTAAACGTACATCACTTTGCCGGCCAGCTATTGCAGGCCATCGAAACAAACAAAGGCTGGGGAAGCCGGATAAGGATTAGCGATGAAACAACAGCATTGCTGGAAACAGGTGGCGGACTAAAAAAAGCAGCCCCGCTGTTTACAGCAGATACCATTGTAGTAATCAATTCCGATATTCTTACCGATCTCGACCTGGGCAGCATGATGGAATTTCATCATGCGCATCAACCATTGGCCACCCTGGCCGTGAGCCATCGCTCCACTTCCCGGTACTTTTTGTTCGATTCCGATAACAGGTTGTGTGGCTGGCGCAATACAAAAACCGGTGAAGAAAAGATCCGGCGCACCGGCACCTCCTGTATACAAATGGCGTTTAGCGGTATACACGTATTCAATAAATCATTACTGCAACGCATAGAACGGGAGGGAAAATTTTCCATCGTAGACGTGTACCTTGACCTTGCCACTTCGGAAAAAATTATCGGTTATGATCATACCGGCTCCAGGTTTATTGATGTAGGCAAGCCGGAAGCCGTAGCCATTGCCGAAAAACTCTTCCCCTGACCCCTGCTTCCTTTCCGCTTCTTTCTTCATTCTTCTTACCTTGTGTACATGTCCCGAATACTCATCCTCTTCGCACATCCCGTGCTGGAAAAGTCGCGGGTGCAGAGCCGCCTGGTGGCGCATACGCAACACCTTGAGGGCGTCACTTTCCACGACCTGTACGAAGCTTATCCCGATTTCGATATCGATGTGAAGAAAGAACAGCAGCTCCTGCTGGAACACGATATCATTATCTGGCAACACCCGTTTTACTGGTATTCCTGTCCGGCCATTATCAAACAATGGCTCGATCTGGTGTTGGAACACGGATGGGCCTATGGGTCGAAGGGAAAAATGCTAACCGGAAAATGGGCCTTCAATGTAATCACTACGGGAGGGGCTGCCAAGGCATACAGCCCTTCAGGACATAATCGCTTTACCATCCGGCAACTGCTCGCCCCGTTTGACCAGACGGCTTACCTGTGCAATATGCAATACCTGCCGCCTTTTGCCATAATGGGTACGCACCGGCTCAACACTGCCGATATTGAATTGCATGCTGTTCAATATGAACAGCTGCTGGTTGCCCTGCACAACGACCGCATCAGCGAGGCGGAATGGAAAAGCGTAACATATTTAAACGATCTGATCCCCCTGCCCCAAAGCGTCATGGATTGATCTTGCCATATTGATCAAACCAATGGTAATCTTTTAAATGGGCTGTACTACCGTATAGCCATATCCTTATCTCATTAAATGTAACGTATGGATCAAAATTCATTTCTCTTTCAGGCAACGGTATTCCTGGCCGCAGCGGTAATTATGGTGCCATTGGCAAAAAGAGTCGGACTGGGATCGGTGCTCGGTTACCTGCTGGCCGGCATCGCGATCGGTCCGGCAGTGCTGGGACTGGTAGGCGACGAAAGCCAGGATATTATGCACTTTGCAGAATTTGGTGTGGTGATGATGCTGTTCATCATCGGTTTGGAACTGGAACCTTCGCTGCTCTGGAAATTACGCAAGCCTATTGTGTTGCTGGGCGGGTTGCAGGTACTGGTATCATCAATAGTAATTGGCGCACTTGCGCTGGCGTTTGGCCTGCATTGGAAACAGTCGCTGGCAATGGGCATGATGCTTTCCCTGTCGTCTACCGCCATCGTTTTACAATCGCTTAATGAAAAAGGGTTGATGAAAACCGATGCCGGGCAAAGTTCTTTTGCCGTGTTGTTGTTCCAGGATATGGCGGTAATCCCCATGCTGGCATTGTTCCCGTTGCTTGCTGTTAACGGAGACGCGCATACGAATGGGCACAACAATCATACAGAAACCTGGGTATCGCATTTGCCGGGCTGGGCACAAACATTGGTATTGCTCGGCGCTGTAGCCGCCATTGTAATTGCGGGGCGCTACCTGGTACGTCCCTTATTGCGCACCATAGCCAAAGCGCGGCTGCGTGAAGTATTCACCGCTACAGCGCTGCTGCTGGTTACCGGTATTGCCGTATTGATGATACAGGTGGGCTTGAGCCCGGCCCTGGGCACGTTTCTCGCAGGTGTAGTATTGGCCAATAGCGAATACAAACATGAACTGGAAAGCGATATTGAACCATTTAAGGGCTTGTTGCTGGGATTGTTTTTTATTGCAGTTGGCGCCTCCATCGATTTCACCCTGCTGGCCGCACAACCCGGGCTCATTGCCGGACTGGTAGTAGCACTAATGGCCGTGAAGTTTTTGGTATTGTATTTCCTTGGCCGCTTTTTTAAAATGGGCTGGGACCAGAACATGCTGTTCGCCATGGCGCTTTGCCAGGTGGGCGAATTTGCTTTTGTGCTGTTTTCTTTTTCGCAGCAGGGAGGCATACTGCCCAGGAGCATTACCGATGTGATGGTGGCCGTGGTGGCTATCAGTATGGCGCTCACGCCACTGGTATTGCTGCTCAACGAAAGGGTCATCATGCCGCGCTTTGGTCAATGCAAGGTTGCTATGCCGCCTTCACGCGAGCCGGACGCCATTGAAGAAGATAATCCGGTGATCATTGCAGGCTTCGGGCATTTCGGCAATACTATCGGGCGGTTTTTGCGCGCTCACAAGATCGGCACCACCATTCTTGATATCGATTCCGACCGGGTGGATTTTCTCCGCAGAATGGGCTTTAAAGTGTATTATGGCGATGCTTCGCGATATGATCTGTTGCGCGCTGCCGGTGCCGACAAAGCAAAGATCATTATCATTGCCCTGGAGCCCGCCGAAAAAAGACTGGAATTGATTGAAACCATCAAGAAACATTTCCCGCATCTCCGCATGCTGGTGCGCGCCACCAACCGTTATGATGCCTACGACCTCATGAACGCCGGCATGCTGCACGTGTACCGCGAAACCATCGACACCTCATTACGCGTAGGCATAGATGTTATGAAATTGCTTGGCTATCGTGCCTATACCGCGCAACGCGCCGCCAGAACTTTTTTGAAATATGATGAAAGCAAGCTGAAACAGCTGGCCGCCATCCGCGATAAGGAAGAATACATTGTAGCCGCACGTTCCTATATTGAAGAACTGGAACGCCTGCTGCAGGCAGACAGCACCGGCGACGGCTTCCGGGTAGATACCGGCTGGGATGAAGAAAGCCTTATTGCCGAAGTAAGAGCAAGGGAAGCCGCCCATAACTCACCGGACCATTCCTGAAATTCCCAATATTCTATTACTTTTACCCGCATGCAACAGATACTGGACGCCATCCACGCCTTACACACAAAATGGGCAGGGAAACCTGCCCGGGGAATTGATGTGTTGCCTCAATCCGGCTCCGACAGGAGGTATTTCCGCGTGCATACCCATAACGGTTCTTCCTGTATTGCTACCTATGGAAACAATATCCCGGAGAATGAAACTTTTATCTATTTCGCCCAACATTTCCGCCGGCACGGTTTGCCGGTTCCGGAAATTTATGCGCTGAATACGGAAAAGAACATTTACCTGCAGGAAGATTTTGGCGACCTGTCGTTGCTGAACAAATTAGAAGCAGAAGGATTCACCACCAACGTGTATGACCTGTTTAAGAGAAGTTTGCACCAGCTGGCCCTTTTGCAGGTAAAAGGTCACCATGGCATCGATTACAACCGCTGTCTGACCAACAAGGAATTCGGCAAACAGGCCATCATGGCCGACCTGTTGTACTTCAAATATTATTTTCTCGACGCCCTTCGCAAACCTTACGATAAACAAAAACTGATCGACGATTTTGAAGCCCTGAGTACCTACCTTACCCACACGGAATATAAATACTTTATGTTCCGCGATTTTCAGAGCCGCAACATACTGGTGCGGCCTGGCGGCAGCGTGCATTTTATAGACTTCCAGGGAGGCATGCAGGGCGCGCCCCAATACGATGTGGCCAGTATGATCTGGCAGGCCCGCGCCAATTTACCCGATGAATGGAAAGAATCTCTGCTGGAAGATTATATTGACTCCTTTGAATCGGTGATTGGTGAAAAGGTAGACCGCCCGGTGTTCAGAAGCCAGTACAACGGCTATGTGCTCATCCGTTTGCTGCAGGTGTTGGGCGCTTATGGTTTTCGCGGATTGTTTGAACGCAAAGCACAATTCCTTACCAGCATTCCGCAGGCCCTGAAAAACCTGAAAGCCTTTATGCTCGACAGGAGCCCCGGTATTGCTGTTCCTGAATTCAGGAAAGTGCTGGACATTTGCGTGCTGGACGAAATCATTGAACGGTTTACGCCCATCAACGCCACGGAAGAAACACCACTGGTGGTGCGCATATACAGTTTCTCCTACAAAAAAGGTATGCCGGCAGATGATACCGGTAATGGCGGCGGTTTCGTGTTTGACTGCAGGGGCATACTCAATCCCGGAAGGCTGGAACAGTTCAAAACACAAACAGGTCGCGATAAGGGTGTGAAAGATTTTCTGGAACAGCAAACCCGCATGCCTGAATTTTTAAACAGTGTATTTGATATTGTTGACATTACCGTGGAAGACTATATCCGCAGGGGATTTGAAAACCTCAGTGTAAGCTTCGGTTGTACCGGCGGCCAACACCGCAGCGTATATGCTGCGGATGCGCTGGCACGCCACCTGCGCAATAAGTTCAAAGTAAAAACAGTAGTGAAACACCTGGTGCAGGAAGAAAAGAACTGGGTGAATGAGTGACCATCAAGAACGAATTCAATGTACTATCTCACATACGGCCTGCTTTATCTGCTATCTCTCTTACCTATGCCGATACTCTATGTGTTGTCAGACGGCATCTATCTTTTATTGTACTACGTTTTCGGTTACCGCAAAAAAGTGGTGATGGGCAACCTGGCGATCGCTTTTCCTGAAAAATCAGTACAGGAGCGGACCGCCATTGCCAAAAAGTTTTACCGCAATTTCGTAGACAACTTCATCGAAACCATCAAGCTGTTATCCGCCAGCAGCAAATGGATACAAAAACATTTTGTAATGGACAGCGATCCGTTTCAGCCGGTATACGAATCGGGGCGGAAATGCCAGTTGCACCTGGGACATAATTTCAACTGGGAAATAGCCAATGTGGCCATGCCCTATTATGTAAGATTTCCTTTCCTGGTGGTATACATGCCAATCAAAAACAAGGTGGTGGACCGGCTGTTCATGCATTTGCGCACTCGCAACGGATCTGTAATGCTACCGGCTACAGATATGCGAACAGCAATGGTGCCGTGGCGGAATACGCAATACCTGCTAACCCTGGTAGCAGACCAGGCCCCCGGCGACGTAAACCGGGCATACTGGCTGAACTTCTTTGGCCGGCCCACCCCTTTTGTGCGCGGCCCGGAAAGTGGCGCACGCATTGGGAACATCCCGGTAATTTTTACGCAGTTGTATAAGGTTAAGCGGGGATATTATCGTGCCCACCTTGAAATGGGCGCCGAAGAACCTGCTTCCCTCCCCGAAGGCGAACTCACCCGCCGCTATATACGCTTCCTTGAAAAGGCCATCCGGAAGCATCCCGATATGTGGCTGTGGAGCCACAGAAGGTGGAAATGGGAATGGAAAGAAGAGTACAGGAGGATGTGGATTGATGAGGAAGCGTTCCCTGCTACCGGCCATGTTTCCTGAACGAATCGTGCCTACAACCGGTAAATCCACCTCCACCTGCTGCCTCCGCAAATTTGGCAACATACGAAAGACTGTGGCTGGCAAAAGCATGTATTGATTCAACGGCAAAAAATATCCCTGCAAATTTGGATATCCGGTTGCCCGGAGAAAACGGGAAATCAACCCTTATATCAGTGTGGAATTTTGGGAATAAAGCAGGTGCTTTTCCTGCAAATTTTCGGGTGAAAAAACGGGTAGGCGGGAGTACGCATTACAGGAAATTTGACTGCACATTGTTAACCACTAAACCCAAAATGTAGTTATGAAAAAGATTATTATTCCAATTGTGTGTTTCGGCCTCGGCCTGTTGCTGTATCACTTGTTTTTTGCGAAAAAGTCTTCAGCAATGACCTTTGGCACTGTCAGTGAGTCGGCCGGCGCGCAGACATTTATGAGAGCCAACAGAATTCCCAGGGATACCGCTAAAATACTTATACGTGGGTTTCAAAATAACCACCATGAACTTGAAACCAGTACTGGAAAGCGTTTAAAAGGATTTTTTGTAGATGCAGCATCTGTCAGGAGTATACTCGATCAGGAAGGTTGTAACGGTATTAGAATATACTTCGGCTTGCATCATAAAAACATATATGGAGCAAAGAAAATGTACACACTGATTTTGATCGGAACGCGCCAGGACCCGGAAAGAAACGGTCGTAATTTAGATTTAGAGGGCGATGAAATTTTCGAATACGTAGACCCGTGTCCGGATAACTGCGACGATACCGAGGGAGCCCTTGACAATATACCCTAACATGAGCACCAGATTCTTCATCTACCTGATCGTACTAACCATTGTTGCAATTACAGGAATGGTCAAATACAAAAAACTGACCACTCCCTTCCGGCTTCTGGTAGCCTTGATCCTTATTACCATCATCAGCGAAGTGAGCAGCAGGTTCTTTGCCTATCGCATCAGGAACAGCTCACCGCCCTATCATTTCTATGCGCCTATACAATTATTGTTGTATGCAGCCATCTATTTCCGGCTACTCAAAAACGCAAGGACCAAAACCTTTATCCTGTATGGCACACCGGTGCTGGTGATTTTTTCCATGTTGAATTCCATTTTCCTGCAGGACCTATATACCTTCCCTTCCAACAGTATCATCACCATCAGTTTTGTGCTGATTGTGCTTAGCTTACTGTACTTCAGGGAAATGCTGCAATACCCGCTGCAGATTTCGCTGGTACGTCAGAGTACCTTCTGGTTCAACTGTGCAGTGCTGGTTTTCTTTTGTACTACTTTTTTTATATACTGTTTTTATAATTATTTTCTCATTTATCATATCAAGACAAAACTGATTAGTACCATCAACTATATTATGACAATTGCGTATTATAGCGTGCTGACGTTTGCCATGCTGACCGACAACAAAAGCAATGGAAGTAAACAGTGAAAACATACTGGTGTTTGTGCTGATCGGATGCCTGTTGGTATGCGTCCTGTCTGTGTTTATTGTGTTCTTCGTGTTGTCGTACAGAAAAAAGCAGGCCGACTTTATGCTGGAAAAGCAACAGCTCCAATCGCAATACCAGGAAATTCTGTTGCAGTCGCAAATAGAAATCCAGGAGCAGACCCTGCACAACATTTCCCAGGAAATTCACGACAATATCGGGCAGGTGCTCAGTCTGGCCAAGCTGAACATCGGCACCATGGACATCAACCAACCGTCACAGTTACAAGAAAAAATAAACTGCTCCCGCGACCTGGTGGGCAAGGCCATCCAGGACCTCCGTCAGCTGGCAAAGACCATGAACACTACCTTTATAACAGAGGCGGGACTGGTGGGCGCCATAGAAGCAGAGTTGGAAATTGTACGCAAAAGCGGCGTGCTGCTTGCGCACCTGTATGTGGAAGGACAACCGGTAAGAACGGACCCGCAAAAGGAACTTATCCTGTTCCGGATTTTCCAGGAGGTGATGACAAATATCATCAAACACGCAACGGCAGAAAAAGTAGAAATACGTATAGGGTTTAGCGAAGAATTGCTTAATATTACGATATCGGATAATGGAAAGGGTTTTGATACGGCAACAATAAATGCATCGGAAAAGCCCGCTTCCGGCCTGGGACTACGCAATATGCAACACCGTGCCCGGCTCATTGACGCCAACCTCTCTATCACCAGTATCCCCGAAAAAGGAACTACAGTAGCAATCCGCTTGCCCCTCACTACCTAAAAACCTCTAAATGTATGTATACTAAAGCCCGTGTGGCTGTAGTGGATGACCATGTATTACTGCGAAATGGCCTCGCTGCCCTCATCCGTCAGCTCGACTCCTATACCGTATTACTGGAAGCCAACAACGGAAAAGATTTTATTAACCAGCTTTCACCCTCACAATTGCCAGACATTGTATTGATGGATATCAATATGCCCGGCATGGACGGCTACGATACCACCCTCTGGCTCAAGCGAAACTATCCCGCCATCAAGGTGCTGGCGCTTTCCATGTACGATAATGAAAGCGCCGTTATCCGCATGATGAAATGCGGCGCACGCGGCTACATACTGAAAGATATCGATCCGGTAGAATTCCGGAGCGCCCTCGACTCCCTCCAGCGAAAAGGATATTATTATTCAGAACTGATTACGGGAAAACTCATTCATGCGGTAAACCAATCCTCCGAACCCGATCAGCCATTCAAAAGCCTCGCATGCCTGAATGATCGCGAAATCGAATTCCTGAAACTGGCCTGCTCGGAGCTGACCTATAAGGAAATTGCCGAAAAAATGTACCTCAGCGTACGCACCATCGACGGCTACCGCGATGCCCTGTTCGAAAAACTTAATCTTAAAAGCCGGGTTGGGCTGGTAATGTATGCGATCAAGAATGGCATTGTGAGCGTATGAGCCGGTACTAATTCAACACCCGCTGATCTTTTACCACTTCAATCTTCGTGTTGGTGGTAATTGCTTTATAACCGCCCAGCACATTGCGCAGGTTATGAATGCCCTGCCTTTTCAAAAGCGAAGCGGCTATAACGCTGCGGTAACCGCTGGCGCAGTGCACGTACAGGTTGTGTTTGTCTTCTATACCGGCCATGCTTCCCGGATCGGTAAGTTCGTGCAGGGGAATATTGAGCGCGCCGCGTACATGCCCATCGGCGTATTCGGCTTCCTGCCTTACATCGATCACTACCAGGTGATTGTCGTACGGCAGGTCCATTTCCAGTTCATCTGCCTCCACATCGATGATCATATCGATGTCATAGCCTGCTTTTGTCCAGCTATCCAGACCACCCTGGAGGTAGCCGCGGATATCTGAAAATCCCACACGGGCCAGCCGGATTACTGACTCTTCTTCTTTACCTGCTTCCGTTACCAGTATGATCGGTTTGTCGAAAGGCAACAGGCTGCCGGCCCATTCGGCAAAACGTCCCTCCAGGCCAATGCTCACCGCGCCGGGCACAAATTGCCTGGTAAACTCCTTCACATTTCGTGTGTCCAATATTGTTACACCTTCCTCTTCGATCATTTGGGAAAAAGTTTCAGGCGATAAAGGGGTCAAGCCTGCCGCCAGTACCTTTTCCAGGCTGTCATACCCTTCCTTGTTGATGCGGGCGTTGATGGGAAAATACTGGGGAGGCGCTGTCAGTCCTTCGGTAACCGCCTTGATAAACTCCTCACGCGTTTGCGGTTGCAGCGCATAGTTGGTCCGTTTCTGCTCACCAATGGTGCTGAATGTTTCAGGTCCCAGGTTCTTACCGCAACTGCTGCCAGCACCATGCGCAGGGTATACCAGCACGTGATCGGGCAGGGGCATGATCTTCTGCTGCAGTGAATCGTACAGCATGGATGCCAGGTCGTGCATATCCAGGTTGCCGCTGCTGAGGTCCGGACGGCCCACATCATTTACAAATAAGGTATCGCCGGTGAACAGGGCATAAGGTTCCTTGTTTTCATCACGCAATAAATAGCAGGTACTCTCCAGGGTATGACCTGGAGTGTGCAACACTTCAATAGTAAGGTTTCCTAACCGAAACGTCTCTCCGTCACGGGCAAGGTGGATGGGGAAACCGGTTTCGGTATTGGGACCAAAAACGATCGGTGCGCCGGTTGCTTTTTGCAGGTCGAGGTGACCGCTCACAAAATCGGCATGAAAATGCGTTTCGAAAATGTATTTGATGGTGGCATTTCTTTCCCGGGCCAGTTGCACGTACGAATCAACATCACGCAGGGGATCAATGATGGCTGCTTCGCCTTCGCTTTCAATATAATAAGCTGCTTCGCTGAGGCAGCCTGTATACAATTGTTTAATGAACATCAGATTAATTTGGGCAAAATTAATCCTTGTCAGGCAAATACCGAAGGCAAGCCGAAATCTGTATTAGCCTGGAATTCAATAAGTACAATTGATTGATACCCCGTCTTAATCAGGTGTTCAGTTCATCCACGCATTTCATAATATGGGCCACCCGCGCACTGTTTACAGAATAATAAATGTACTTTCCATCGCGCTCGGTCTTTACAACGCCGGCCCTTCTTAAAATGGCGAGATGTTGCGAGGCAACCGATTGTTCCAGACGCAGTCGGACATAGATTTCTGTTACGGTAAGGCGTTTGTTCTCGTCAATGAGTTTTACGATTTGTTGACGCAGCTTATGGTTCAACGCCCGTAGGATCATCGCTGCTTTTTTCAGGTTCAGGAAGTCCACTTTTACCGAATCACCATCCCCACCATCCGCATTTAAGACCATGGAGTAATTGGTTGTTACGTTCATGTGCACATCAGAGCTTTTAAATATTTAAATAGGATAACGCTAAGAGTCAAATTTACAAGAAAATTGATATGCGCATGATGAAAGGCTAATAAAAGTTTCGGTTGGTTATTTTTTATTATGAGAATAAAATTCTTTCAGATAGACGGGGCCGGCATAGGCAAGGTCAGCAAACTTCCGTTGCAAATACAAGCCGGAAGCGATTTTAGCAAGATAAGGCGCCAAAATGTTGTCGGTATCACTGTAACGGGCATTGGGATGCGTGCATAAATGTTTCCACTTACCGGTACCACTCCCCGTAAAATATATCGTGTGATTATTTAACGCTTCTTTAAACGTCGAAGGCTCTAAAATGACCGCCGCAGGAGGCATAATTTCGTTCATACCCTCATCATACAACGCAGTAAATACTTCCATTCGACGCGCATCGATCATAGGGCAATACAGCAACGGATAAGCTCCATTACTATCGGTAATATGCAACCGATTTTCCCGATTGGCAAAAGCCATTACATACAATGTGTTTGCTGTAAGCAACGGTATTTTCAGGGTATAACACAATCCCTTAGCCGTAGCCATCCCCACCCGCAATCCTGTATACGATCCTGGCCCTGCAGTGACCGCAACTGCCTGAATTTCACCTAATGATAAGCCTGCCTCCTGCAACACTTCCATAATGGCAGGCTGTATCCAGGAAGCATGGTCTTTCTGGAAGGTGCTCGTGCGCAGGGCAAGGGAAACACCTTCCTTTGCTATGCATACACTGGCCGTTTCGGTAGCCGTATCTATGTTCAGAATGAGTGACATATTGCGTGGCTGGTTACATGGTTAAGTGGACCATACAAGCATATAAGAATTTAACTGTTTAGCAATCTTTCATGGGGAGTATAACGTTTGTCTATATGCGATAACACATGCAGCAATTCACGCACCCGGTGCACCCCTATCCGCTCACTCCATTCAAAAGGTCCAAGAGGATAATTGGTGCCCAGTTTCATAGCTGTATCAATCTCTTCACGGCTGCTGACGCCACTGCCCCAGGTGTAGTAGGCTTCATTGATGATCATGGCCAGTACACGCGCCGTAATCATACCCGGCACATCCGGCACTGCCTGGTAAGTCCATTGGAGCGTATTAAAAATTGTTGCAACATTGTTTTCTTCCACATTTTCGGGTAGCACGATTTCCACCAGTGGCCGGCGCAACATGCCGGGCCAGGCATTGATCCTGATTACATCCAAACCAATTTCCCTCGTGGTGTGCGCCACAGCATTCACGATAACAGGTTTGGGCAGCAACTGTTGCAGGCGACTGATTCTTTCACGGTCCATATCAAACAACAGGTCCATATACACATCTGCTTCTATAATGGTGAGCGACCGCAGCGAATCTGCCCATATCATTCGTACATCTGGTCCTGCGCCCCGATCATTGATTTCCTGCTTCAACATTTCATCGGCCAATACGGCAACTGTCATGACGGTATAATTTGGCTGCAAAGTAACAATTTAACTAGCGAACCATTCACTCATTTAGCAGTGAACCCTGTAAGCGTTCGGTTAAACACAGGTGGAGGAATTAGTTGCTGTTTTTGCTGCAGTGAGGCAGGTGCAACTTTCTCTTTTCTACCCCAATGCAAACCCGTAACCACGCAACCATTACTTTTGCACTATGGAAAAAACTATCATCAACACCACCAAGGCGCCCGCGCCCATAGGACCTTATAGCCAGGCAGTTCGTGCCGGTAACCTGTTATTTATCTCCGGACAAATTCCCATCAACCCCGCTACCGGCGAAGTAGATACCAGTGATGTAGCGGTAGAAACACAACTGGTAATGAAAAACCTGGAAGCCATTCTGCAGGAAGCAGGCAGCAGTTTTCAGCAGGTAGTAAAAACAACCATATTCCTCAGCGACATGTCGCTTTTTGCAAAAGTGAATGAAGTGTACGGCAGCTATTTCACCGGCAATTATCCTGCCCGCGAAACCGTAGCCGTAAAAGGATTGCCCAAAGGAGTGAATGTGGAGATTAGTATGATTGCAATCTGCTGATGTGTAAACAGGCTGATGTGCTAATGAAAAAACCGGTGTACCGGCAATTTCATTAGCACATTGGTTCATTAACTATTTAGCCAATTTCAACACCCCCAGTTCCTCTCCCACTTTCGTAAATGCAGCAATTGCCTTTTCAAGATGATGTTGTTCATGTGCGGCGCTTAATTGTACGCGTATGCGCGCCTGCCCTTTGGCCACTACCGGGTAGAAGAAACCAATTACATATATGCCTTCATCCAGCAAACGGGCTGCAAATTTTTGCGCCAGCACTGCATCGTACAGCATGATGGGCACAATGGGATGATCGCCGGGTTTGATGTCGAAGCCGGCTTCGGTCATTTTACTGCGGAAGTATTTCGTATTGTATTCAAGCTTGTCACGTAAGGCGGTTGTTTCGCTCAGCAGGTCCAATACGGCAATGGAAGCGCCGGTAATGCTCGGGGCCAGCGTATTGGAGAACAAATACGGACGCGAACGCTGCCGCAGCATATCGATGATTTCTTTTCTGCCACTGGTAAATCCACCGGAAGCGCCTCCCAGGGCCTTGCCCAATGTGCCGGTAATGATATCGATCTTACCCATCACATTGTGGTACTCATGGGTGCCGCGACCTGTTTTTCCCAAAAATCCGCTGCTGTGGCTGTCGTCTACCATAATGGCAGCATCATATTTTTCGGCCAGCGCTACAATTTTGTCCAATTGGGCGATGGTGCCGTCCATGCTGAAAGAACCATCGGTAACAATGATGCGGTTGCGCGCACCTTTCGCCTCCTGCAATTTAGCTTCGAGGTCGGCCATGTCGTTGTGTTTGTAGCGATAACGCTGCGCTTTACACAGGCGGACGCCATCAATGATAGAAGCATGGTTCAGTTCATCGGAAATGATGGCATCCTGCTCGTTGAACAATGGCTCAAACACGCCGCCATTGGCGTCAAAAGCGGCCGCATACAGAATGGTGTCCTCAGTACCAAGAAATGCTGAGAGCTTCGCTTCCAGTTCCTTGTGTATGTCCTGCGTGCCACAGATGAACCGTACGCTGCTCATGCCATAGCCTCTGGTATCTATATACTTTTTGGCCGCTTCAATTACTTTGGGATGTGATGACAAACCCAGGTAATTGTTGGCGCAGAAATTCAGCACTTTTTTCCCGTTCACTACAATTTCAGCACCCTGCGGCGATTCAATAATCCGTTCCGTTTTATACAGGCCCGACGCCTTGATTTCTTCCAGTTCGGCTGCGAGCCGCTTAACTAAACTGTCGTTCATATGCGTGTATTTAAGTGGAGACCGCAAATTTGCACTAATTAGCGTTAATTAGTGTAGATCGGCGGCCAACCTGGCAAAATTTTGTTTTTACGGCAATTCATGTCGCATTTATACCGGTTCATGTATAAGTTTCCGGCGATTCCACCCGGGCGAATTATTTTGCGTCAATAATTGCTTCGGGACGAATTCGGCTGTAATTTGGCTGTAACATTTTCTCTGTACATTCGTCTCACATTTTATAAAAAAGTATGTTATGTGGAAAAAGGCCTTTTTCCGACTGCTGATAGTAATCGCAATTGTGGCGGCCGGCATGCTGTATGTTGCAGGGGCCGATCAAAAGGAAAACACTGAAAACCTCGAGTGTGCAGGTTCCGGTGAACGGCGTTGTGAAAAGGAAGAACGTTCACTGGGAGGCGATTTCAGCATCTGGGAATCCTTCAGCCGGATGGTATCCATCGCCATTTAAGAAATTAATTGATTATCAACTTCTATTAGCCGAAGGGACCCTGTGCGGTCCCTTTTTTAATAACCTTCCTGTGAGAATTTTTGCGGCCGTGTAACTTTTACGGCCGTAGCCCGTATTACCTTTAGTAGTGCGCGGCACGTAGTGGAAAACGACCTTAAAACAACAGACAGGGGATTCTGCTTATGACCGAGAAAGAATATAATGAATGTGTCTCAGCCTGGGCTGACAACGTATACCGGTTCATTCTGAAAAATTTACGGCATGAAGAGGATGCGCGCGATGTTGTACAGACCGCTTTTGAAAAACTGTGGCTCAGCAGGGCTGAAGTAGATTATGCAAGATGCAAGAGCTATTTGTTTACGGTGGCCTATAACCAGATGATCGACCACCTGCGCAAATCCAGGCGAACGCAATTGCGCGAGGAATTTCGCGAAGAAACAAGGGTGCACGACAGGCCAGTATATAACACCCGTAAAGTATTGGAAGAAGCATTGAACCGGTTAAATGAAACACAACGTTCACTGGTGTTGCTGAAAGACTATGAAGGGTATTCGTATGAAGAGATCGGGCAGATTACCGGTCTGAACGAAAGCCAGGTAAAAGTATACCTGCACCGTGCCCGCATTCAGTTGAAAAACTATTTGGTAAGCCCGGAAAACGTACTGTAAAATGAACATCAACCGCCATAATTACGAAGAGTACTTCCTGCTGTACGTCGACAACGAACTGACCGATGCCGAACGGGCCGCAGTGGAGGAATTCGTTGCAGGAAACCCCGACCTGGAGGAAGAATTGGTGATGATGATGCAGTCGGTGCTGAGGCCGGATACACGCACCGTTTTTCCCAACAAGGAACTATTGTTCAGAAATGCTGAAGTGCAGATCAATGAAAGCAATTGTGAGTCATGGTTCGTATTGTATGGCGACAATGAACTAACCAATGAA
>Ga0182741_1000094_pt1 | contig 150531 bp, 130 predicted proteins | sample eDN5th37CBELigOP_FD_128874 | JGI IMG/M metagenome (GOLD analysis project Ga0182741, IMG submission 128874) | Enriched Organic Plus compost microbial communities from Emeryville, California, USA - eDNA 5th pass 37_C BE-Lig OP (version 2) (version 2) ...
CGGCGGGGCCGCGCGAAGACGCATGGCCCACGTGACCTCGCGGCCAAGCCCGGCCTGGCCGGCGACGATCTCGGTGCCCTTGGGGAGGGCGAAGCTGACGATGTCGCGAACGGTGATGACCCCGTATTCGCGTGCGGTTCCTGCGTCCACCTAGAGGTCTCCGTATCGTTCATGTTCCCACGGACTGACGTGCCGGCGGTAATCCGCCCATTCGGCGCGTTTCACCGCGAGAAGCTGGTCGAAGATATAGGTGCCGAGGATGCTCCGCATCACATCGTTTGAGGCCAGTTCATCCAGGGCTTCTCCCATGGTCTGGGGCAGGCGGGTGGCTCCGAAACGGTGGAACTCGTCTTCTTCCCATGAAACGAGGTTCTCGTCGAACGGCGGTGGCGGCTCGATCTCGTTTTGGATACCGTCCACCGCGGCACCGAGCGCGACCGCCACCATGAGGTACGGGTTGGCCAGCGCGTCCGGGCTGCGAAGCTCGAGGTCGATCGGGACATCGCTCGCGGATGTCGGCACCCGCAGCAGCGATCCGCGGGAGACCCGCGCCCAGGTCGCCCATGCAGGCGCGCGATGCCCGTCGGCAAGCCGCTTGTAGGAGTTGACAGTGGTGTTGAGGATCGCGCTCATCGCCGGCGCATGCTGGAGTTGTCCTCCGATGATATGCCGCGCGAGCTGCGAGGTGCCGTGCTGATCGCTGTCGTCGCGCAACAGATCACGCCCGTCCGACAGCGAGAGCATCCGTTGGAAGATGTGCATGCCCGAGCCTGGCAGGTCGGGGAACGGCTTCGCCATGAACGTCGCCCGCATCCCGTGGCGCTGCGCCACCTGACGGATCACCTGCCGCGTCGTCATCAGCTGGTCGGCGATGCGGATGCCGCCACTATGGCGAAGGTCCAGCTCTTGCTGGCCCGGCCCGGTCTCGTGGTGAGCTCCGTGGACGCCCACGCCCAGCTCGTGCAGCTCGGCAATGATCTCGTCTCGGACGAGCGCCGTATCCTCCCGGCCTTCGCCGAAATAGCCGTTGTCGACGAGATGGGCGGCCCGGGCTGCCTCGTTGAGTGACCCGCCACGATAGAGATAGAACTCCAGCTCGATCCCGGCGCGATAGTCGAGATCCAGCGCCGCCGCCCGCTGCAGCTGGTGCTGCAGGATGGTCCGTGGATCACCCGCGAACGGCTGGTTCTCGCGCCGCGTCACCCAGCAGAACAGCTGTGCCCGGCGCGGTTGCCCGTCGACGACCGGGAAGATCGTTAACGTCGAAGGATCCGGCATCAGGAAGAGGTCGACCTCGACCTGCCGCTCGCCACCCGCCATCGCCGCGCCATCGAACCGGTACCCGCGGTGGAAGACGCGAGGAAGGAGCGAGACGGGGATGGTGACCGCCCTCGCGCCACCCGCGATATCGCTGAACTGCAGGTGCACGAGGTCGACATCATGTTCGCCCAACTCATGGATCGTTGACTGGATCGCTTCACGTGGTGGCGTGATGAACTCCAGATCGCGGCCGATGTTCGCTGGCATCCTGGCTCTCCGCATGCCGGGTGGTAGCCCGGTTTGGCATGTCGTGACGTGTGGACGGGCGGCTGTGAGCCGTCATTTGTGCATATCATGCAGGAGATTGGGCGATTCGTCCAAATTCGGACGGAATTCTCTTGGCGCTCTGTCCCTTCCAATGCGGCGTTTGTGCGCTCTACAATGCAACCCCACACCGCAGTGGCGCAGTTAAAGGCCCTCGGGCCAGCGGTGATACGCGACCGGACGACGCAGGTTCGGCACCCGTCATCACGTTGCAAGCAAACCTATCGCGCCTTGCGTCATGCATGAGGCATCCGGCCCGATCTCGGCGCCGGTTGCCCGTTGTGGCGTCGGGCCAGGAGCCACAGATGCACCACCAACGCACCGAACGCCCATCCGCATGGCCGCTGTATCGCCCGGAATACGAGCACGATGCCTGCGGCGTCGGACTGGTCGTAGATATCCAGGGCCGGCCATCACGCGAGATCGTCGACAAGGCGCTGGCCGGGTTGGTGAACCTGACCCACCGTGGCGCGGTCGGCGCGGATGCACGCTCGGGCGATGGATCCGGCATCATGGTGCAGATCCCGCACGCGCTCTTCGCCGACGTGGTCCCGGGGCTGGATGTCGGCGAGTACGGCATCGCGATGCTCTTCCTGCCACGCGAGGTTGAGCAGCTTGCCGAAGCCCGCTCTATCGCCGATGCGGCCGCCGCGACCCGTGGTTTGGAGGTCGTCGCCCGCCGCGATGTGCCGATCGATCCCTCTCTGCTCGGCGTCACGGCAAAGGCGACGCTCCCGGCGATCGTCCAGCTCTTCCTCCGCCGGCCCGACGGCATGGACGACGCGGGTTTCGAGCGCGAGTTGATGATCTATCGCCGCATCTTCGAGCAGGGGATGCGGGCTGCCGGATACTCGGACGACGACTTCTTCGTCGCCTCGTGTTCGTCGCGGACGATCATCTACAAGGCGTTCTGCCTGCCGGAAGATCTCGCCCGGTTCTACCCGGATCTGGGCGATCCGCGCATGACCTCCGCCATCGCGCTCTTCCACCAGCGCTTCTCGACGAACACCGAGCCGACCTGGGGGCTCGCCCAGCCGTTCCGCTTCATCGCTCACAACGGCGAGATCAACACCGTCCAGGGCAATCGCGCATGGATGCGGGCCCGTCGTGACGATCTCATGATGGACGATGGCGACAGCGCGCTGGTCCTCGATCCGCCGGTCGCGATGCAGGGAAGCGATTCCCTCAGCCTCGATACCGCGATCGAGCTGCTGCGCCATAACGGGCGCTCGCTTCCGCACGCGCTGATGATGGCGATCCCCCAGGCGTGGGAGCAGCGTCCGGAGATGGACGCGGATCTTCGCGCCTTCTATGACTTTCACGCCGGCATGATGGAGCAGTGGGATGGTCCCGCCGCGTTGGGCTTCAGCGACGGGGTCCTTGCCGGCGCTGCGCTCGACCGCAACGGCTTGCGTCCGCTCCGCTACGCGATCACCAGCGATGGATGGTTCGTCTGCGGCTCCGAGGCGGGTACCGTCGACATCGACCAGGCCTCTATCGTCGAGAAGGGCCGGCTTGGCCCCGGCCAGATGATCCTGATCGACACCGAGCTTGGTCTGGTGCTGCGGGATCATGAGTTAAAGCAGAACGTCTCCAGCAACGCGCCATACGCGGACTGGCTCGCGGAGTACCGCATCTCCCTGCCGTATGGCACGGAGGCGGACGAGCCGCTGCCCGTCCCGGTAGATGCCGATGCCAAGACCCGCGCCGCCGCGACCAAGACGCCACCGAACATCGTGCAGCGCCAGCAGGCGTTCGGCTACTCGGCGGAGGATTTGCGTCTGATCGTCTCCCCGATGGCCGGTGAGCGGAAAGAACCCACCTGGTCGATGGGAGACGACGCGCCGCTCGCGGTGCTCTCGAACGTGCCTCGACCCGTCAGCGCCTATTTCCGCCAGCGGTTCGCGCAGGTGACGAACCCCGCGATCGACTCGCTGCGCGAGCGGCGGGTGATGGCGCTCGACACGTGGATCGGCCGCCGAGGCAACATCCTGCAGCGTGACCCGGCACATGCCCGTCTGGCGCATTTGCGCTCGGTCGTGCTTGCGGCGCACGAGCTGGAGGGCATCCTCGCATCGCCCGACCTGACGGTGGCGCGCATCGAAACGGTCTTCGACCTGTCGGGTCAGGAAGGCGCGCTGGTCAGCCGGCTGGACGAGATCGTGGTGGAGGCCGAGCGTGCGGTCCGGGACGGCGCCGAGGTGCTCGTCTTCTCGGATGCGACGCTCGACGAAACGCACGCCTTCGTTCCGATGCCGCTTGTGGTGGGCGCGGTGCACAATGCGCTGATCGCGTCCGGACTGCGGATGCGGGCGGACATTGTCTGCGACGCTGGCGATGTCTGGGACGTCCACCAGCTGGCCGTCCTGATCGGCTACGGCGCGGCGGCGGTCCATCCCCGGATGGCGCTGCAGGCGGCCGCGCTGCTCTCCGGCCAGCGCGGCTACGAGACCCTGACGCCGAAGGACCTGCGCCGGAACTACATCGACATGCTCGAATATGGCTTCCTGAAGGTCATGGCGAAGATGGGCATCTCGACCGCGAGCGGATATCGCGGCGCCCAGATCTTCGAGACGCTCGGGCTAGGCGACGAGGTCATCGCCCGCTGCTTCCCCGGCACCCCGGCGCGGCTCGGCGGCATCGGGTTCGCCGAGCTGGAGGAGGATATCCGGCTGCGGCACGCGGGAGCCTTCGAGAAGCCGGCGGCCCGATTGCCTGACCACGGCATGGTGAAGTTCAAGAAGGAAGGCGAGGCGCACGCCTTCGCGCCCTCGATCGTGACCGCGCTCCAGAAGGCGTCGCAGGAGAACGATCGCGATGCCTATCAGGACTACCTCGCGCTGGTGAAGCAGCAACCGGTCACGGCGATCCGCGACCTGATGGAGCTGCGGCCGTTTGGCGACCCGATCTTCGTCGGCGACGTCGAGCCGGAGGAGGACATCATCCGGCGCTTCGTCGTCACGGCCATGTCGCTCGGCTCCCTTAGCCCGGAAGCGCATTCGACCCTTGCGATCGCGATGAACCGGCTCGGTGGCCGGTCCAATTCGGGCGAGGGCGGTGAAGATCCGGACTGGTACAACGTCGATGGACCGGACATCCCGCACAACAAGGTGAAGCAGGTCGCCTCCGGCCGATTTGGCGTGACGACGGAATACCTCAGCATGGCCGAGGAGCTGGAGATCAAGATCGCCCAGGGCGCGAAGCCCGGCGAGGGTGGGCAGCTCCCCGGGTTCAAGGTGACGGAGTTCGTCGCTCGGATGCGCCATGCCGTGACCGGCCTTCCGCTCATCTCGCCGCCGCCTCATCACGACATCTACAGCATCGAGGACCTGGCGCAGCTCATCTTCGACCTGCGGCAGGTGAACCCGCGCGCGAAGATCGGCGTCAAGCTGGTCGCCGAGGCGGGCGTCGGTACCGTCGCGGCGGGTGTCGCCAAGGCCAAGGCCGACTATGTCCTCGTCAGCGGCCACTCCGGCGGCACCGGCGCGGCGCCGCTTGCGTCGATCAAGCACGCTGGCGTGCCGTGGGAGCTTGGTCTCGCGGAGACGCAGCAAACGCTGGCCCGCAGTGGTCTCCGGCCCCGCGTGCGCGTCCGCACAGACGGTGGCCTGAAGACGCCGAAGGATATCCTCGTCGCGGCGATGCTCGGCGCGGACGAGTTCGGCTTCGGCACGTCCGTCCTTGTCGCGATGGGCTGCGATATGGCCCGGCAGTGTCACCTCAACACCTGCCCGACCGGGATCGCGACCCAGCGGGCCGACCTTCGCGCGAAGTTCACCGGAACGCCGGAGATGATCGAGAACTGGTTCCGCCAGCTCGTCGGAGGCATCCGCGAGCTGATGGCCGACCTCGGCATCCGATCGCTGGGCGAGATCATCGGGCGCAGCGATCTCCTTCGCGAGGACAGGGCACATGGTCGCGCGCGCAAGGTCGATATCACCTCGTTGATCGCCGCGCCGGAACCCGGCAGCGCGATGCGGCACACTGTCGAGATCAATCACCTGAACGCGGACGACCTCACCGCCCGGTTGTGGAGCCAGGTCGAGCCACAGTTCGGCCGCGACCAGGAGATCCATGTCTCATCACCGATTAGGACAGAGGATCGCACCGTCGGCGCGCGTATCGCCGGCAACATGGTGATGCGCCGGCGTGGTGGCCTGATGACGGATCCGGTTCGCCTCTCGTTCCGTGGCAGCGCGGGCCAGAGCTTCGGCGCCTTCGCGGTCAATGGCATGACGCTGGAGCTCGAGGGTGAGGCGAACGATTACGTCGGCAAGGGCCTGAACGGCGGGCGGATCGCGATCTTCCCGGACCGGGATGCCGCCTTCACCGAGCCGCAGGCGATCGCCGGGAACACCATCCTCTACGGGGCGACGGCCGGTGAGCTCTTCCTCTCTGGTTTCGCCGGCGAGCGCTTCGCTGTCCGGAATAGCGGCGCGACAGCGGTTGTCGAGGGCGTCGGCGATCACGGCTGCGAGTACATGACCGGCGGTCGCGCGGTGATCCTCGGCCCGACCGGGATCAACTTCGGCGCGGGCATGACCAACGGCCAGGCATGGGTCCTCGACCCCGAAGGCACGCTCGCCGAGCGCATCAATAGCGACTCGGTCCATCTGGACGCGCTGGGCGACTCCGATGCGGCCGTCGTCCGCGCGCTGATCGAGCGCCATGTGGCCGCGACCGGCAGCGCCCGGGGCCGGGATATCCTGGCCCGGTGGGATGAGGTGCGAGCGCAATTCCGGACCGTGGTGCCGAAGGCGCTGCTGGAGCTGAAGGCGATGCAGGAAGAGGAGCAGATGCAGGAGGGCGCGGCGGACTAGCCGGGGCGATATCCTGTTGCGATCGTTACAAGAGGGCGTTGCGACCATATTTTCTGGTCGCAACGCCCTCTTGTCGTGTGGTCTAGCAACACGATCTCTTGATCGTCCTCTCAGTCGGGCACGGCCCCGGACCGGACCGAGGAGGCGATGGCGGCGCGCCTGGTCGTCGGGACGAGCACGATGGGTGCGGCGGATTGCTGGATCAATTGCTCCGTCACGCTCCCGACAAACAAGCCACCGGCGTCGCCCTCACCATGACTGGTCATGACGACCATATCGCCTGCCTTGAGCAGGCCGAGGATGCCGGATGCCGCTCCACCGGTCAGGACCTCGGTGCTCACGTCCATGCCCTGGTCACGAATGGCGCTCGCTTCCTGCTCGAGCTCGTCATGCATGTCACTCTGCAGCGTGGAAATCTCGGACATGACGTCCCCGTATTCCGCCTTGAGTGCATCGACGTCGAGGTCGATATGGTCCTCCACGTCGACCACGCGCACGAGGTGGATCGGAACGCTGACCTGGCGCGCGATGTTCGTTGCTGGCGCGAGCGCCTCGCGTGCCCTGCCTGATCCGTCGATGGGCACAACCACGCGATGGAGCGGGACAAGGAGATCCTCGCTGAATGGCAGCGTGATCTTGTCGGGCCGGAAGAGCAGCACCGGCGCCTCTGCCGTGTGCGCGACGCGGTTGGCGATGCTCCCCAGCACCATCCTGCCGATCGGGCCGTGGCCGTTCGTCGCCATGATGATCAGCGAGACGTCCAACTCTTCGGCCACGGCGAGGATCTCGTCCGCCGGGTGTCCCACCCGCGTGAGGCTGGTGATGGAGGCGGACATTTCGTGAAGGCCATCGCGAATATCAGCGAGGAGTTCGTCGGCAGCCGAGACCGATGCCTGGAGGATCTCCTCTGCCCGGCCACGTGACGGGACGAGGCGATCGAGGAGGCCCCCACCGTCCGGGACAACGCGAAGCAGGATCACCTCCGATTCCGGAGTGGCGAGTGCGCGCAGGAAAGGCAGCGCCGACATCGAGAGGTCGCCGCCGTCCAGTGGCACGAGGATGCGGCGAGTGAGGGGTGTGTTGGTCATGAAGGGGTGGACCTTTCTACGAGGCCCGGTGAGGGCCGGCGTCAGCGGTGGCGCCGGTGTGGCCTCTCCGCATCAGGTCGTCTGCTTCAAGTCTAGGCGTGTTCGGAGGGGTGCACAAACGAAGGCATGACCGGTTCGGCAAGGCGCGGGCGTACCTGCCGACCAGGGCGAATCCCGATGTGGGCATGGCCCGTGCATTGGCAGGAGGAGCGATTCAGCCGAAATAGGTACAGGTGAGGACATGCGACAACCACGAATACTCGCCATGGTGCTGGCCGGCGGACAGGGCAGCCGGATGGAGGTGCTGACGGAACGACGCGCGAAGCCTGCGCTCCCTTTCGCCGGCGTCTATCGCCTGATCGACCTGCCGCTGAGCAATCTGCGCAACAGCGGCATCACCGATGTTTGGGTCGTCGCCCAGTTCGAGATCCAGTCGATGATCGATGTGCTGGCCCATGGTCGGCCGTGGGACATGGACCGCACCCGGGGCGGCCTCCGGATCATCACGCCGCAGCAGGAAGGCGGCGAGGATGGCGGATGGCATGAGGGCAACGCCGACGCGATCTACCGCACCCGGGAGCTGATCCGCGAATACGACCCGGAGGTGCTGCTGGTGCTGAGCGCGGACCACATCTACCGGTTCGACTACAACGATGCGATCGAGACGCACCTGGCGCGGGAGGCCGAGGTCACGGTGGTCACCACGCAGGTGCCCCGGGACCAGGCGTCCAACCACGCCGTCGTCAGGGCCAGCGGTGAGGGCCTGATCTCGAAATTCGACTACAAGCCCGACGAGCCGGAAACCGATATTGTCGCCACCGAGATCTTCGTCTACGAGCCGGACAGTGTCCTGTCGGTGCTGGAGGAGATCGTCGACGAGCGCGGTGACGACGAGAGCACGAACCTCGAGGACTTTGGCCATCATCTGCTGCCGCGCCTTGTCGAGCGAGGACGCGCATTCGAGCATCGGCTCCCTGGCTACTGGAAGGACGTCGGCCGGCCGGAGACCTACTTCGCGTCGCACATGGACCTGCTTCAGGACAGTCCTGCGCTGCATCTGGACGACCCCTCCTGGCCCATCTTCACCCTCGATCATCAGCGGATGCCGGCGCGGATCGCAGCCAGTGCCGGGATCGACAACGCGCTGGTCTCACCAGGCTGTGTCATCAGGGGCACCGTGCGAAATGCCGTACTGGGGCCTGGTGTCACGGTGGAGGAGGGCGCTACGGTCGAGAATGCGGTGATCCTGCACGATGTGACCATCCATGCCGGCGCCGACGTGCGCTACGCCATCGTCGACCGTGACGTAGAGATCGGCAAGGGCGCCACCATCGGGGCGGAGCCGCCGGGCGACGGGCCAGAGACCGAAGACCTCGTGCTCGTCGGGATGGGCGCGAAAGTCGACGGACGGCGAAACCTCAAGCCGGGAGACCGCTTCGAACCGCGCGAGACAGGCATCGAGCTGAACAAATAGCGGACCATTCGACGGAAGGGTCGCCCCGTCGCCAAGGCGCTCGTCATCCCGAGCTTTGCGAAGGAACCAACGCGAAGCGACGAGGCATGCACCCCTTCCCGCCGCAGTCCCAAGTCCCTCGCCGTACGGGCCGTACTTGCGAAGCAATGTCGGCCCCATCGCCCGCAGGGCGATATCCGGGCACGCCGTCCAACAGCCAAGACGCCAGGATTCTCCCCATACACAGAAACTTGGCGTCTTGACGCCTTGACACCCACTTCGCTCGCTCCCCGCCCAGAAGCGTCAACCGCTCAACTTGCCCAGGTTTCCCCATACCCGAACAACTTGGTTAACTTGAAAAGTTGACGCCTAAACCCTGGGGAAACCAAAAGAGCATGATCATGATCACCTTCGCCGGCCGCCCCCGAATCTCGGCAATCAACGGCTCCGCCGGTTCGGTATCAGGCAGGGTCTCCTGCCATCGCGTGGATCTGGGCGATGACATCCTCGGTCTCCATGACCGTCGCGAACTCGTCATGCAGGTTGGTCAGGCTGATCTGGTGAATCGTCTCGGCATCCCAGGTACGCCCGTCCGGGCTGACGCGATCGTTCGTCGCGCAGGCGTCGGCGACGAGAATCGGGTTGAAGCCAAGGTTTCCCGCCATCCGCGTGCTCGTATCGACGCAGTGGTTCGTCGTCAGGCCGCAGATCACGAGGCGGTCGATGTTTCGCTCGCGAAGCCACTCCTCGAGCGGTGTGCCGATGAAGGCACTGTTGACGTTCTTCAGGAAGACCGGCTCTCCGTCGATTGGGGCCACTTCCGGCTTGACCTCGATCCCGGGCTTGCCCGGGTACAGCGGTGATTGCGGCCGTACCGACCGGTGGTGGACATGGACCACTGGCAAGCCGGCGTCGCGGAACGCACCCAGAAGCCGTGACGCATTCGCTTCCGCTTCCGGGTTGTTGCGCGGTCCCCAGTAGGGATCGTCCATACCCTGCTGGATGTCGATCAGGAGGAGGGCCATCTTGTCGTTCACGTGGTTGACTCCCCGCGAAAATGGTGGCCGGTCTTTCCATTTCCAGCCGATGCTTCGTGTTTTCCACTCTAGTGAGCGCAGGAGACGTGTCAACGTGCGAGATGCACGAAAAAGGCGTCCCGATGCTGCGGGACGCCTTGACGCTGTGGTATTGGCTAGCGAACTTTGCCGCGCGCGGCGATCTTCCAGGTGTCGACGATCTTGCCGTCGCGGACGATCTGCATCTCGTCCTGGAGGTTGATCGTCGGGCATACGTGGTTCGGGATGATTTCCACCCGATCACCGACATTGAACCCTTCTTCACCGGCAGGAAGCTGGCAAACGCCGTGCTCCTCGCTGAGCTTGGTGATGATGACATCAGGATGGCCGACGATGTAGCCGTGGCCCGGATGCGACTTGCTCGGGTCCATCGCCAGCGACTTCGAGCCAGTGTCGAGCACCGCGCGATCCTCCGCCGGGCGGCTGACGACCGTCGCGACGAAACGGGCGGCGCAGTCATCAACGCCCCAGTGCGTCCCGTACCGGAAGAGGGAGTTGTCGTTGAAGACGTATGTCCCGGGACGGGCCTCGGTGATGCCCTTGACGAGCGGCGTAAAGCGGGCCGCGGGCGTCGATCCGACGCTGACGGTCGGAAGCTCGATCCCGTGCTTGCGGATCTTCTCCGCCGTTTCCACCATCTTCTCGCCAGCCTCCCGCGCCTTGGCCTCGATCTCGGCCGGGTCCACCGAGCTGACATGCCCCTCGTGGGTCATGATGCCGGTCAGGCGCAGGTTCGGGTGGCGCGCCACCTCCAGCGCGAATTTCACGGCCTCGTCACCGGCCATCACGCCGGAGCGGTTCTGTCCGGTGTTCACCTCGACGTAGACATCGATCGTGCGGTCGTGGCGTGCCATCGCCTCGTTCAGCATGGTCGCGGCTTCGCGCGAATCCAGGGCGATCGCGATGCGTGCCTTCTCCATGAGCGCGACGATGCGACGGTACTTCGGCTCACCGATGATCGGGTAGGCGAGCAGCACATCCTGCACGCCGGCCTCGTTCACCATGACCTCAGCCTCGCCGACCTTCGCGCAGGTCACGCCGACCGCGCCAGCCGCGATCTGCAGCCGGGCGATCTGCGGTGTCTTGTGCGTCTTGATGTGCGGGCGCAGGTTGACGCCGACGCTGTTCGCGAACGACGCCATGCCGGCGATGTTGCGATGAAGGATTTCCTCGGACACGATCAGCGCCGGGGTATCCACCTCGACGACAGGCGACAGGATGAGCTCGGATGTTGCGGTAGAGGTAGTAGCGACCACGAAGTCTCCCTTCACGATATGTGCCTGCGAGGGAGCCGACGATTCTGCAACGGCACCCGTATGCGGCCGTGCCGGTTCGTCAGGTTCCCGCGGCTTCAGGATTCCCAAGTATAGCGGCAATTGCCGGAGTTACGCGGAATTACCGGATTCCCGCAGCCGAAATGTGGATGTTTGAGGGGCCGTCGACCATCCTGTGGTACGCTGGGTCGCCCGGGACCCCAGCCGTATTTTTACGGCGAGCTACCAGTTGGCCGTCGGCCATGTGATCTCCAGGAGCATTCTCTCGTGAGCGTTCCGGTCGCGCGACCGAATCCACCCGTTTGGGCCTTCCTCCTCCTGACCTTCCTGCTGTCGTTGCCCTTCTATGTCCTCGGCGCCTTCGCCGCTCGGGCCTCGATATCCCTCCCGTTCGGCCTCCCTGTCAGCGCGCTGATGTTCGTGGCGCCGGGGCTGGCGGCGGCCATCCTTGTCCATCGGGAAGAGAGGAGAGCGGGTGTCAGAAGGCTCCTTGCTCGCGTTGGTGACGCCCGGCGAATTCGCTCACGCCGGTGGCTCGCGCCGGTGTTCCTCCTGTTGCCACTGATCTACGCTGGGACCTACGTGGCGATGCGGGTAGCAGGCGTCGATCTCCCGGGGCTGGCCGCTCCCCTGGTCGCCGTGCCGCTGCTGTTCGCGATCTATTTCATCGCCGCTGCCGGGGAAGAGCTCGGATGGACGGCATATGCACTGCCGCGATGGACCTCAGCGGGGAGCGCCCTCGGGGTTGGTCTCGTGCTCGGCCTCGCGTGGGCCCTGATCCACGTCATCCCGGACATCTAGGCGGGCCGGAGCGCCGCATGGATCCTGTCGCAGCGCAGCTTCACCGTCGTCCTGCGTGTCCTGATCGTGTGGATCTACGCCAACACCGGGAAGAGCGTGTTTGCGGCGACGTCGTTTCATGCGATGGACAACATGAGCTTCTCGATGTTCCCGGAGTACGACGGGTTCGCCCGACCGGCCATCACGGCGGCGATGACCGCGCTATGTGTCGCGGGCGTGACGATCGTTTGGAGAGCGGAAACGCTCCGCGGGCGGACGCCTGCCACCCCGCGTCGCACGGAGGTGAATCCGGCCCACGACTGAGTCGCCAAGCCATCGGTGGTGACGAGCGCTGTTGCTAGATGCGGCTGGTGCGTGGCCAGCGGGCACCGCTCGTGTCGACCCAGCGGCCCTGGACACGGGAGCGGGTCACGCCGTCGATGATCTCCTGGACCTTCGCGCCATCATGGAACGACGGGGCGTTCTTCGTGAAGTCGCCTTCGCGGATCGCCTGGATCCAGTCCCGCATCAGCAGGATGGTGGGGCGGGTGAGATGATGGCTGAACTGCGGCAGCTTGGGCATGAGACGGTCCGGAATGGCCAGCTCTCGCAGGTGCATGTCGCGCTTCCGGGCGCCGAAGAGCTCGGCGTCGCCTTCCATGATGAGCATGCCCTCGGAACCGCTGATCGTGATCGATTCACCGGCGTCGATCGGAGCCGTCGACGAGTAGTGCACCGAGCCGATCGCCCCGTTCCGGAACTGCAGCAGGAAGGCGAAGTTGTCGTCAGCGTCCACGGTCGCCATCGTCGTGGAGTCCGGCAGCCGCCGCTTGGTGACCATGGTGCCGGTGGTGCCGGCGACGCCATCGATTTCGCCGAGCCACCAGCGTAGCGTGTCGATGTAGTGCGAGCCGAAGGCCCGGAGCATGCCGCCGGCCTTCTCTTCCTCCATCAACCAGGTGAAGCGGGTCGTTTCCGGGTCGGTGAGCGACGAGTTGAAGACGATCATGGAGACGGACTGCGGCTCGCCGATGTATCCCTCGTCGATCAGCTCCTTCACGCGGCGGCGGATCGGGAGGTAGCGGTACTGATGGTTGACCATCGCGACCACCTTCGCGTGCTCGGCAAGGCGGGCCATGTCGCGCGTCTCGGCCAGGTTACGGGCGAGCGGTTTCTCGCAGAGGACGTGCTTGCCCGCCTCGATCGCCGCGATCACCATCTGGTGATGCAGGTACGGCGGCGTGGCGATGATGACGGCGTCGACGCCAGGGTCGTTGATCACATCCCGCCAGTCGGTGGATGCGGTATGGACGCCGTGGCGCGCGGCGATGGCGGTGGCTCGCTCCTGGCGGCGGGAGCAGATGGCGACCAGCTCGGTATGGTCGACATGGGCCAGCGCCGGCAGGTGCACCGCTGATCCGAACCCCGTGCCGATGAGGGCGAGGCGGATCGGGCCCTCCGAGAAATCCTTCCGGGACGGTTCGGGGCGCGGTCGCAACGGCGTGATCATGAGGCAGGTTTCCTCCGAAATTCGGGCGGCGCGGTGCGAGGACTGTGATGATGTGCGCCGTGGTATTCGATGCGGTCGGGTATCCGGGACGGGATGGCGGGAGCGTAACGCCGGATACGGGTAGTATGGCGTGGGGTCGTTATACGTACGACCCGTCAGGACCATGATGCTACCAAATCCGGCGATGAGGTGGTGGATAGTGCCGACGTACCGTCGCCCCTCGCAGCTGCGGCCGGGGAGCGGTGCCCGATGCCGGATATCGCCGCACACAACGTTCGGTGATACGAATTCGATTCTGGAGTGAATAAGACATGAAGATCTACACGGCGCGGGGCGATCAGGGCGCAACAGACCTGTTGGGCGAGCGGGTCCGGAAGGATGATCCGCGTATTGACCTGCTTGGCGACCTCGACGAGGCGAACTCATCGATCGGGTTGGGGCGATCCCTTGCGACGTGGGAGAACGCCAACGAGTTGCTGATCGCGGCCCAGCGTGACCTGTACCAGATCATGGCGGAGCTGGCATTCATCGATACGACGCGGCCGGATTCACTTCGCTTCTCGGCCGACCGCGTGGACTGGCTGGAGGGCAGCATCGCCTCGGTGCAAGAGACCGTCACGCTGCCGCGCGAGTTCGTCGTTCCGGGTGACACGCATGCCGGGGCCGCGCTCGACGTCGCCCGGACCGTGGTCCGGCGCGCCGAGCGGTCGGCGGTCGCGCTGGCCGAGGAGGGCGCGATCGGCAACCCCGAGATCATCCGCTACCTCAACCGGCTGTCGTCGCTGCTTTTCATCCTTGCCCGCGCCGAGGACGTCAAGGAGCGGGGCGAGGTGCGGCTGGCGAAGGGCGAGGCCAATTAGTTACGCCGGCGATGCCCACGCCTCCTCGGGATGGTCCGGGTCGACGACCGGTAGATCGGGAACCTCGATCAGATCCATGTGCATCAGCCCGGACCCGGTCGAAAAGACCACGACCTCATCATCCTGGCGCAGGAATCCGCTCTCCTGGAGATGCCGGGCGGCAATCATCGCCGCTCCGGACTCCGGGGAGACGAACATCCCTTCGCGGGTCGCCGCGAGGCGCATGCCTTCGAGCATGTCGGCGTCCGATACCGTGATCGCGGTGCCGCCACTCTCCCGGATCGCGTCGAGGATTAGGTAGTCGCCGATCGCGACCGGTACGCGCATCCCCGCCGCGATCGTGGAGGCGTTCGGCCAGAGGTCTGCATGCTGCTCTCCAGCCTCGAATGCCTTGACGATCGGCGCGCAGTTCTCGGCCTGGACAACCACCATCTTCGGCCGCTCCGGGCCGATCAGGCCCATCGCTTCGAGTTCCGCGAACGCTTTCCACATGCCGACGATCCCTGTCCCGCCGCCGGTGGGGTAGATGATGGCGTCAGGTAGCTTCCAGCCCAGCTGCTCCGCAATCTCGAGCCCCATCGTCTTCTTGCCCTCGGCGCGGTAGGGCTCCTTCAAGGTCGAAACATCGAACCAGCCGAACCGGCTCGCGCCGTCGCGGATGACCTTGGCGGCGTCGTTGATCAGGCCGTTCACGAGGATCGTCCGCGCGCCGAACGCAACGCATTCGGCCGTCATCGCCTCTGGTCCATCAGCGGGAATCGCGACGACGGCCTCAAGCCCGGCTCGGGCGGCGTAGGCGGCCATTGCGGCCCCGGCGTTGCCAGCGGAGGGAATCGCCACTGTGGTCGCGCCCAACTCCCGGGCCTTCGAGACCGCCATCCCGAGGCCGCGTGCCTTGAAGCTGCCGGTTGGGTTGCGGCCCTCGTCCTTGACGAGCAGGCGGTTGAGGCCGAACTCGGCGCCCAGTCGCGGTGCGGGGAGCAGGGGCGTACCACCTTCACCCAGTGAGGCGATGTTGCGGCTCTCGGTGACCGGGAGGATCTCGGCGTAGCGCCACATGTTCCACGGTCTGGTCGCGAGTGCCTCGGGTGTCATGTGCTTCGCCGCCCGTTCGAGGTCATACCGGGCGTAGAGCACCTTCCCGCACTCAGGGCACGTCGTCATCGGCGTGTTCGCCGGGTACGTCTGGTGGCAGTTGGTGCATTCCAGGTGCGTCAGCGTGCTCTGCATGCGGTCTCCTTGTCCGGTGGCGCCGAGCGGCGTGATGGCATCTCGATGCAGGCACGATATGCGCGGAGCGCGGGGAAGACAACCGAATCTGCGCGGTATCGCGTATTCTTTCCCCTACCGGGGCCACATACAGAAGCGTGGCACCCGTCGGCATGTTTGCATTCAGGAGGACGTGATAGCCATGCGTATGGCGAAGCTCTTTGGACGGACGATTCGCGAGGCACCGGCGGACGCCGAGTTCCCTAGCCATCAGCTGATGGTGCGCGCCGCGATGATCCGCCCCCTGGGTGCAGGTATCTACAGCCTCATGCCGCTCGGGTACCGGGTGATCCGCAAGGTGGAAGCGATCATCCGGGAAGAGATGGATGCGATCGGCGGGCAGGAGATGCTCATGCCGTTCGTCCACACCGCGGACATCTGGAAGGAATCCGGTCGCTACGATGCGATCGGTCCGGAGATGGCGCGGTTCAAGGATCGCGGCGACCGTGACATGGTCCTCGCGATGACCCACGAAGAGGTCGTTGCCGATCTGCTGCGGACGGATGTCAACTCCTACAAGCAGCTTCCGCAGATCGTCTATCACCTGCAGTCGAAGTGGCGCGATGAGCCCCGCGCTCGCGGCGGCCTGATCCGCGTGCGCGAGTTCACGATGAAGGACTCGTACTCGCTGGATATGGATGAAGCGGGCCTAGACGAGTCGTATCGCAAGCACGCCCATGCCTACGAGCGCATCTTCACGCGCCTCGGGCTCGACTTCGTGCGCGTCGGCGCGGACGTCGGCATGATGGGCGGATCAGCGTCGGACGAGTACATGGCGTTCTCCCCGCATGGCGAGGACATCGTGCTCCTGTGCCCGAACGGCGATTACGCGGCGAACCGCGAGGTCGCCGAGTTCCGCGACGAGCCGGAGTCTGAAGACGAGATGCTGCCGCTGGAGGAAGTCGAGACGCCGAATGCCTCGACGATCCAGGCCGTCGCCGACTATCTCGGTGTCCAGTTGAACCAGACCGCCAAGGCCGTCTTCTTCATGGCCGGGGAGAAGTTCGTCTTCGTCGTGATCCGAGGCGACCTCGACGTCAACGAGACGAAGCTCCGGAACGCCATCGGCGCGTCGGACCTGGTGCCGGCGACGGAGGAGCAGATCCGTGCGGTTGGCGCCGAACCGGGCTATGCATCGCCGATCGGCATCCACGACGCGATGGTCGTGGTCGACAACAGCGTCAGCCGTGCCCGGAACCTCGTCGCCGGCGCGAACAAGGCCGGCTACCACGTGAAGAACACGAACGTCGGGCGGGACTACGAGGCGGATGTGATCGCCGATGTCGCCGCCGCCTACCACGGTGCGCATTGCCCGAAGTGTGGCGAGAAGATGAACGCCCGCCGCGCGATCGAGGTCGGCAACATCTTCAAGCTCGGCACGCGCTATACCGAGGCGATGGGCGCGACGTTCCTCGACCAGAACGGCAAGGCCAAGCCGGTCGTCATGGGCTCCTACGGCATCGGTGTCGGTCGATCAGCGGCGACCGTGGTCGAGCAGAACTATGACGAGAAGGGAATTCGCTGGCCGATCACTATCGCTCCATTCCACGTCTCGCTGCTGACGATCGGCAAGGATGAGGACGTCCGGCAGGCCACCGACGCGCTCTACGATCAGCTGCAGCAGGCCGGGATCGAAGTGCTCTACGACGATCGCGGCGAGCGACCGGGCGTGAAGTTCAACGACGCCGACCTCATCGGGAACCCGATCCGCCTCGCGGTCAGCCGCAAGACGCTCGACAACAATTCGGCCGAGCTGAAGCTGCGGACGTCGGACGATATCGTCGTAGCACCGTTGGACGGTATCGTCCAGCAGGTTCGAGACCTGGTCGACGGGATGATGGCGGAACACGATCCGGCCCGGTAGTCGTTGCTTCGGACGAATCCATCACCTTGCGGAGTCCCGGGCACCTGGCTCGGGACTCCGCTCGTTACAGGACCGATACGCAAGAGGCAAGGGGTTGAAGCGTGCTTTCGGTCGCGGTGATGCACTCCGGCGTGCTATTCTTAAGCGAAAAGTGAATCCATTCACATGAAATGATCCGGAGCCGATTTGCACGGATCATCTTCTGCGGTCCGGAGCAATGCCGCTTCCGGGCATCATACCCCCGAGAGCTAACACCCCTATGAGTCCCACTCCCGATATCGCGCGCCGCGCGGACCTGCGCAACGTCGCCATCATCGCCCACGTTGACCACGGCAAGACCACGCTCGTGGACGGCCTCTTGAAGCAGTCGCACATTTTCCGCGACCCGGACGCCGCCGGCGACCTGATCATGGATTCGAATGATCTCGAGCGCGAGCGCGGCATCACCATCCTCGCGAAGAACACCGCGATCCGTTACGGCGACGTGAAGATCAATGTCATCGACACGCCGGGCCACGCCGACTTCGGCGGTGAGGTCGAGCGCGTCCTCAATATGGCGGATGGCTGCATCCTGCTGGTCGACGCAGCCGAAGGCCCGATGCCGCAGACGCGGACCGTCCTTGGCCGCGCGCTGGAGATTGGCCTGCGCCCGATCGTCGTCATCAACAAGGTCGACAAGCGGGATGCGCGTATCGACGAGGTCGAGGGGTTGATCATGGACCTCTTCCTCGAGCTCGCGATCGACGAGTCCCAGCTCGACTTCCCGATCCTGTATGCCATTGGTCGAGCCGGACGTGCTGGCCTGAAGCCGGATGAGCTGGCGGATGATCTTCGCCCGTTGATGGAGACGATCCTCGACATTGTCCCGGCACCGGTCGCCGACACGGCCGCACCGTTCCAGATGCTCGTGACGTCGCTGGACTACGACTCCCACCGGGGCCGGATCGCGATCGGACGGGTCCACCGCGGCAAGGTCCGGACCAACGAGACACTCGTCAACATTGGTGGCGGCGTCAACGAGCAGAAGCAGCGCGTCTCGTCGCTGATGACCTTCGAGGGGCTTGGCAAGGTCGAGATCGAGGAGGCCCAGGCGGGCGACCTGATCGCGATTACCGGCTTCGCCGAGGCGAAGATCGGCAGCACCCTGGCGCATCCCGACGAGCCGGAGGCACTGCCGACGGTGGCGATCGAAGAGCCGACGCTCAAGCTCACGTTCGGCGTCAACACCTCTCCGTTCTCCGGACGTGATGGCGAGTATTCGACGTCGCGCCAGCTTGGCGATCGCCTCTATCGCGAGTTGGAGACGAACCTGTCGCTTCGCGTCGAGCCGACCGAGCAGCCAGACGTCTTCGCCGTGTCCGGGCGGGGCGAGCTGCACCTGTCGGTGCTGATCGAGACGATGCGCCGTGAGGGGTATGAGTTCCAGGTGTCGCGGCCGGAGGTCGTGACGCGGACGGATGACGAGGGCAACCTGCTCGAGCCAATCGAGCACCTCGTCGTGACCGTGCCCGAGGAGTTCACAGGCGTCGTTACCGAGCTGACCGGGAGCCGCAAGGCCCGCATGCTCGACCTCGCCAATGACGGGAACGGCCATACCCGACTCGAGTTTGCGATTCCGACGCGCGGCCTGATCGGTTTGCGCAACGCGATGCTGACCGCAACCAAGGGTACCGTCGTCATGGGCTCCCGCCTGATCGACTTCGAGCCGTGGATGGGCGCGATTGTCCAGACCCGCTCCGGTGCGCTCGTCGCGTCCGAGACCGGCACGGCGCTCGCGCACGGTATCGCCAACGCGCAGGAGCGTGGTGTCACGTTCATCGAGCCAGGAACCGAGGTCTATGAGGGCATGATTGTCGGGCAGAACCCGCGCCAGGAAGACCTCGCGGTCAACATCTGCCGCGCGAAGAAGCTGACGAACATGCGTGCCAGCACCGCCGACATCGCGGTCAAGCTGACGCCGCCGACGATCCTGAGCCTGGAGCAGTCGCTCGACTTCCTGGAGGACGACGAGCTGCTGGAGGTGACGCCGAAGGCGTTGCGGCTGCGCAAGCGGTTCCTGACGCAGGACGAGCGGGCCAAGGCTCGCAAGCGCGCGCAGCAGGCCGAGGCCGCGCGCGCCTGATCCTCAAATCGAAACGAACGAGACAGCCCCGATCCACTGGATCGGGGCTGTTTGCGTCCGGGGCCAGTGTTATTCCTCCACGGGATGGGCACTGTCCGTGATCGTCACGCTCATGGCGTCCGAGAGTCCGGCAAAGATGGAGAGCAGGGTGGGGACGTACGCTGGAGCGATCGAGAAGGTCCCACGGTGCTCCTGTTCGACCAAACCTGCACCTTGCAAGACGTTCAGGTGGTGGTAGGCGGCACCTGTCGTCCCGAGCGAAAGCTCGTGGACGATGTCACTCGCGGTGGCCGGCGCGCTCAGGAGACGAAGCGTTATTCGCAAGCGTTGCCGGTGACCGATCGCCCCTAACAGCCTCGCCGTGTCGTCGACCGGAAGCGCGATGACCTGCTCGACCGGAAGTTGCTCCACATCCCATCGATATTCGCGCTCCGCATCCGCGCCGTCCGGAAGGCGGGCGAATCCGTTCGTGGTTACGTATCCAGCTGAATCGGCTGGAGGCGGCTGTAGCTCGAGCGGAGCGGATGTGGCGGCAGGCCGTGCCGCGCCGGGTTGGCTCGCGGCCGCGCTGGCCGCCTGGTGGGTGATGACCTCGTCACGGAGCGCCCAGACGGCCTCGGTAAGCTCGCGGACATCTGCCTTGACCCGATCGACCGTTTTCTGGACTTTCTTGAGACTCAAGGCAGCGCTCCCCATAGCAGGTTCGAATGTCCGATTACGAATCTATGGATGATCGTAGCATGCACGCGTGTCGTTTCGGCATCCGATTTGCGTAGATTATCGCAGGAAGGCGCCAGCGGGGCGCCGACGACAGAGCCGCATCGCGCGGCATGAGCATTTCGGAGGTTTTCCTGTGTCACTGAACAATGACGGGCTGAAGGAACTGATCCAGGGTTTGAACGAGGACCTTGCCGGCGAGTACAACGCGATCATCAGCTATCTGCAGTACTCGGCGAAGGTGAAGGGACCGTACCGGCCCCAGTTGGTTGACTTCCTCCAGACCGAGATTCCCGACGAGCAAGGTCATGCGCAATACCTGGCGGACAAGATCGTCTCCCTTGGTGGAGAACCGGTGGTCGAGCCCAAGCCGGTGAAGACGTCGGACGATACGCGCGAGATGCTCCAGTTCATCTACGAAGCTGAAGCCGAAACAGTCGAGAATTACAAGAAGCGACTCGAGCAGGCGGAAGCATTCGGTGATGTCGGGCTGCAGTCCCAGCTCGAGGACATGATCGCGGACGAGACCGCGCATCGCGACGAAGTGAAGAAGATCCTCGACGGCTGGACGTAACCGGTCTCCCGGCAGCGCTGAACGAAGAGGTGAAGCGGGAGGAGCCGAACGCTCCTCCCGCTTCGTGGTGTAATGGCGGCATTGACGAGTAGAGGTGACCAGGGGAGTAACGGCGATGACGATCCTGAACGCATTTGACGACACGTCGGAGGAGGTGATCAGGGCGAGCCAGATGATCTCTCCGCTCGAGGGGTTCCCCGAGACCGTCATCGCGACCTACTCCAAATCGAAATTCGATTCGTTGCTGAGCCGGTACCCCTGTGACCACATCGCGACCCTGAATACTGCCTGCGCCCCGATCAGGATCTACCGGGTTGACCACGGGGGCGGATCGTTTGCCGCGTATCTGTCGCTCATCGGAGGGCCGGCGGCAGCCGGGATCATGGAGGAGGTCATCGGGCTCGGCGGGCGACGGTTCCTGTTCTACGGCTCGTGTGGGGTGCTGGACAACGAGATCCTGTCCGGCCACATCGCGGTGCCGACCGCTGCCTACCGTGACGAAGGGACGAGCTATCACTACCTCGCGCCGTCACCGTACGTCGACGTTCCGACCGCCGGTCATCTTGCCGAGATCCTGCGGGAGCTCGATGTGCCGTATCACCTGACGCGCACCTGGACGACCGACGCCATCTATCGGGAAACGCGGGAGGGCGTGGCGAAGCGCAAGGCCGAAGGGTGCCGCGTCGTCGAGATGGAGTGCGCGTCGACGGCGGCCGTGGCGTTGTTCCGCGGCGTGGAGTTCTACCAGTTCGTATTCGGGGCCGATAGTCTCGACGGGGACGAATGGGATCCCAGGGACCTCGTGACGGAGGACGGACACGAGGGCGAAGCGATCGTCGATATTGCCCTGCAGGTGGCGGCCCGAATCGCCTGAAATCGGTGAAAACAGGAGCACCCGATCCGGAAAGCGGATCGGGTGCTCCTGTTAGTCTCTGACGTGCCTGCCGCTTACGACTCCGGCGTGGCGGTGTCCTTGCCCAGTGCAGCGAGGATGCGCTCCGGGGTGAACGGTGCCCGGAACATGCGCGCGCCGACGGCGTCGTAGACCGCGTTCGCGACCGCACCGATCACCGGGGCAACACCCGGCTCACCGATACCGCCCATCGGCTGGGTCGGATCGCTGAGGATCGTCACGTTGATGACCGGCGGCGCGTCGCGCATCAGGATCGGCGCGTACTGGCTGAAGGTGCCGTTCGTGAGCTTGCCGTTCTCGAACTTCACTTCTTCGCGCAGCACCGCGCTGAGGGACTGGACAACGCCACCCTCGATCTGGTGCTTGATCGCTTCCGGGTTCACCGCGAGGCCCGGATCGAGCGCCACGTCGAACTGGACGATCTTCAGCTCACCGGTCTCGGCGTCCACTTCCACCTTCGCGACCTGCGCGATGTAGGTGTTGGCATCGAAGCCGAGCGCGAGGCCGAAGCCCTCCCCGGTCGAGCCGACGCCCGGGGTCCAGCCCGCGGAGTCGACCGCCGCGTGCATGACCGCCGCGAGGCGCGGGTTGTTCTCCAGCATGGTGTCGCGGAACGACACCGGATCCATGCCCGCCTTCTCGGCGAGGATGTCGATGGTCGACTCGCGCGCGAAGGTGTTGGAGGTCGCGCCGTTGACGCGCCAGAAGTACGGCGGCAGCGGGGTCACGCCGTTGTACAGGGTGGTCTTCGTCTCGGCGACATCCGGGTAGATCTCGTGGATGTTCGCGCTCCAGTCGGATGCCGAACCGGTCGGGACCTTGGCCCCTTCCGGATAGTAGCCGCCGGTGTAGGCATCGTAGCGCCAGCCGGCGATGGCGTTGTTCTCGTCCAGTCCGGCCGTGATCTCGATCCGCATGGCCGGGCGGAACTGCCCGAACATGAACTCTTCGATCCGATCCCAGATCAGCTTCACCGGGCGACCGACGCCCTTGGAGATGGTTGCCGCCTCGAGCTCGACCTGCGGCACGATCTTGCTGCCGAAGGCGCCGCCCGGGTGCATACCGTGGACGATGACCTCAGACTCGTCGCGGCCGAGGTGCTTCGCGACGGCTGCGCGCGAGGAGAACGGGTCCTGGGTCGACACCCAGACATCCACGCCGTCCTCACGGACATCCACGACGGCCGACTTCGGCTCGATCGGGGAGTGGCTCAGGTAAGGCAGGAGGTAGGTGTAGGTCTCGGCGCCTTCGACGTTCGCGAGCGCGGCGTCCGGGTCACCGGCCGTGCCTTCCTCGTCCAGCGGCTGGCCGTCGTCCGCGGTTTCCTTCAGCACGTCGAAGATCGTTTCGGACGTGATGGTGGAGCCCGACTCGGTCCAGCTCGCCTTGACGGCCTTGATCGCCGCCTCGACCTGGTCCTTGCGCTCGGCCACGATCGCCGCGAAGTTGCCTTCGTGGACCGTGCCGACGACACCCGGCATGGACTCCGCCTCGGAGAAGTCGACGCTGTCGAGCGTGGCATCGACGGACGGCGGTCGCACGACCTTGCCGTAGACCATGCCCTCAACTTCGACGTCGATGCCGTAGACCTGCTTGCCGGTCGCCTTCGCGGCGAGGTCAACGCGCGGGAGGGGTTGACCGACGATCTTGTAGTCGGCCGGGTCCTTGAGCGCGACTTCCTGGCTGATCTCGCGCTCGGACGCCTTGCCGCTCGCAAGCTCGGCGAAGGTGCGGGAGCCGGAGGGGCCGGTGACCACGCCGGACTCGATCGTCAGCTCATCGACGCTGTCGCCAAGGTCCTCGGCGGCCAGCTCAAGCACCCACGCGCGCATGGTCGCGGCTGCCTGCCGGAACACCGGGCCGGACATCTGCGTGCTGAGGCTGCCGAAGGTGCCGAACTCGGGTGCGGCAACGTCGGTCTGGCCCATGTCGACGATCACATCTTCGACATTGACATCCAGCTCCTCGGCGACGATCTGCATGAAGCCGGTGCGGATGCCCTGGCCGAACTCCATCTTGCTCGTCTTCAGCGTGACCTTGCCGTCCTCACCGATGGTGAGATAAGCGTCGACCTCGTTGCCGAGCGGGTGGAAAACGATGCTGCCGTTGTAGTCGATGCCCCGGGAGTTCACGACGCCGAGATCGGGCGACGGCTCCGGAGTCGCCTGACGGGCGCGGACGGGCACCCGGAACGCGATGGCGAGGCCGGCGGCCGCACCGGATGCCTTCAGGAGGCTGCGGCGGGAAAGGGACGATTCAGTGATGCGTGTTGCCATGGATCTTCTCCTTTCTCGCTTAGGACTGCTGTCCGGCCGCGGCCTTGATGGCCTGGCGGATGCGCGTGTAGGTACCGCAGCGGCAGATGTTGCTGCTCATTGCCTCGTCGATGTCCTCGTCGGTCGGGTTCGGGTTGCTGTCCAGCAACGCCTTCGCCGCGAGGATCTGGCCCGACTGGCAGTAACCGCACTGCGGCGCGCCAGCCTCGATCCACGCCTGCTGCAGCGGGTGCGGGTTCTCCTCGTCACCGAGGCCCTCGATCGTGGTGACCTCCTTGCCTGCCACCGCGGAGAGCGGAGTGACGCAGGCACGGCCCGGCTTGCCGTCAATGAGCACGGTGCAGGCGCCGCACTCGGTCATGCCGCAGCCGTACTTCGTGCCCTTCATCTTCAGGTCGTCGCGTAGCACCCAGAGCAGGGTTGCGTCGTCGCTCACCGGAACGGTGTGCTCTTGCCCATTGATGGTGATCTTCGTTTCCGCCATGGATTTCCTCTGCGATACGCACGCAATACACGCTCCCCACCCGAAAGGCGGGGACATACTCGACAACATGTCGGGCTTTTACCGTTCGGCATCGTATCGCGAATACCTGCTCCTGTGTAGGGGTTTCCCGGAGTGCTTCGGCAATTTCGTGCGTTACTGCAGTACTTTGTCGCGGTGGCGCCCGGCGGAACGGCGGATTCGGTTGAATGCGCCAGTCAAACCCATCGCTTTCTTCATCTCCCGGACCGTGGCGAGCGCCTCCTCGCGGACCCGTTCTGTCCCCTCCACGATGAGACGGTCAACGAAGCCGGACTCTGAGAAACGCTCCCGCCGCTCACGCATCGGCGAGAGGACGGCTTCGAGGACCTCGACGAGGTAGCGCTTGACCTCGACGTCGCCGACGGACCCGGCTCGATAGCGAGACTTCAGCTCGTCGATCGTCGCGGTGTCGGTTCCGAAGGCATCAAGGTAGTTGAAGACCGGGTTGCCCTCGACCCGGCCGGGGACATCCGGTCGGATGCGATTCGGATCCGTGTACATCCCCATCACCTTCTTCCGGACCTCCGACGGGCCGTCGGCGAGATTGATGGCGTTGCCGAGGCTCTTGCTCATCTTCGCCTTGCCGTCGGTGCCGATCAGGACCGGGGTTTCGCTGGGGACGATCGTCGGGACCGGGAAGACCTCGCCGTAACGGGCATTGAAACGCCGGGCGATCTCTCGCGTCACCTCGACGAACGCGAAATTGTCCTTGCCGACCGGCACGGCGTGCGCGCGGACGCTCAGGATGTCAGCCGATTGGAGCACGGGATAGCCGAGCAGGGCGAACGACATCTCCACATTTGCGTCACGCGCCATGTCCTTCAGCGCGGGAAGGCGTTCCAGCCTGGCGACCGTGACGAGACTCTGGAAAAGACCGGCGATCTCGTGGATCTCGGGGATGGCAGACTGGAGATAGAAGGGCGCCTGTCCCGGCTCGATCCCGGCGCTAAGCGCATCCAGGACCAACCCACGTGCGTTCGTGTCAGAGCGGGCAATGTCCTCCGGTGTGCTTTTCGTCGTGAGCATGTGGAGATCGGCGATGATGAAGAAGCATTCGTAGTCGTGCTGCAAGCGGACGCGGTTCTGCAGCGACCCGACAAGGTGCCCGAGGTGGAGTGGACCGGTCGGGCGGTCGCCGGTGAGCATGCGCGGGCGTGGCGCGATGACGTCTGTCATGACGGTTCCTTCCTGGATGGATACCTGTTCTGGAGATGATGTGTGCGGATGCCGGGCTCGCACAGGGGTTCATGGCCCGGCCAGGGTTAGGCAGCGGCGCGCGTGGCGCGCCAGGTCATCCAGGAAGCGGGGAGAAGCGGGCAGGCGGGAACGGCGACATCAACGATGCCGGCTGCTGAGGCGTGCGTTGTGCGTTGCTCAGTTCCACTCATGGTCGCTCCGCCGGGGTGGTTGCCGCGAAGCTGCGGCCCGGTTCCAATAATGCCGGGCCTCCGCGCGGAGCGCAACCGGCACGTGGCGGGCATCCTGCAGTGATGATCTGCGGAAAGTGAGGTAACGATGACGACCAATATCGACGTGCTTGTGATCGGGTCTGGACAGGCGGGTGGGCCGCTCGCATCGGCGTTCGCGGAGGCGGGGAAATCCACTGTCCTGGTGGAACGGGACAACGTCGGCGGCACCTGCGTCAACGTCGGATGCACGCCGACCAAGACGATGATCGCCAGCGGGGACGTTGCGTGGACCGCGCGCCGGGGCGGCGAGTATGGCGTCCAGACGGGCAATATCTCGATCGATATGCCGGCCGTGCGCCAGCGTAAGCGGGACATCGTGGAGCAGTGGAGATCGGGGAGCGAGAAGAGGCTCCTCGGGCAGGAGAACCCGCGAACGATCTTCGGCGAGGCGCGTTTCACCGGCCCGCATGAGGTCGCGGTCGCGCTCCGGGATGGCGGTCAAGAATCCTTCATCGCGCAGACAATCATCGTCAACACCGGTGAGCGGCCCGCGCCGTTGGACATCCCGGGCGCGGATGAGGTCGACGTGCTCAATTCGACCACCGTCATGGAGCTGGACGAGGTCCCGGACCATCTCGTAATCATTGGCGGCGGCTACGTCGGCCTGGAACTCGGTCAGCTCTTCCGCCGGCTCGGCGCGGATGTCACGATCGTCCAGCGCGGGGGGCAGCTGCTGTCGCGGGAGGATGAGGACGTCGCGAAGGCAGTGCAGGAGATTCTGGAAGAAGACGGGATCACGGTCCTGCTCAACGCCTCCGCTTCGGCTGTATCCTGGCAGGGCGAGAGGATCGCGCTCGAGATCGAACAGGATGGTTCAACGCGGACAGTGACCGGTTCCCACCTGCTTGCAGCGGCCGGCCGTATCCCGAATACCGACGCATTGTCCCCGGATGCGGCGGGGATCGAGATGGACAAGAGGGGGTACATCGTTACCGACGATCGCCGTGCCACGAATGTGGATGGCGTGTACGCCGTGGGCGATGTGACGCCGGGCCCGAAGTTCACGCATATCTCCTACGATGACTACAGGCTCCTGAAAACGAACCTGATCGACGGCGGGACGGCGTCCGTGAAGGACCGGATGGTGCCCTACACCGTCTTTATCGACCCGCAGCTCGGCCGGATCGGGTTGTCCGAGTCCCAGGCACGTCAGAAGGGGATGAAGATCCGGGTCGCCTCGATGCCGATGAGCTCGGTCGCGCGTGCCGTCGAGACGAACCAGCCGCGCGGGCTGATGAAGGTCGTGGTCGACGCCGAGTCGGATCGCATCCTCGGCGCGTCCATCCTTGGTATGGAAGGCGGCGAGATCGCATCGATGATCCAGATCGCGATGATGGGCGACCTGCCCTATACGGCGCTGCGCGACGGCGTCTTCCCGCATCCCGGGCTCGCGGAGTCGCTCAACAACCTGTTCGCCTCGTTCGTGGACGAGTAAGGAGCGATTTGGGGCGACGGCGTCCCGACCCAGGACTGGCGATGATCCTGGACGTCGCGGTGGGCGAGGGGAGCGGCCGTCACCTACCATGAAGCGCGTTGATTATCCGTGACTCGCAAGGACACTCGTCGTCTTGTCCCAACCTCCAGCATCGTTCGACGCCGCGCAGCATTACCGGGAGCGTATCGACCGCTTCACCGCCGATTACAACGGTCTCCATCGGCGCTGGAGCCTGATCGGCAACGTGCGCCTCGCCGCAATCATCCTTGCCGGGTTCGCGCTCTGGCAGTGGTGGGGCGATCGTGAGTCGCGCTGGCTCTGGATGATCGCGGCGGCGATTGTTGCCTACCTTGTGCTGGTTATCATCCAGCGCGAATTCCGCTCGCGACGCGATCGGGCATGGCGAATCATGACGGTCAACGAGCGCGCCCTCGCGCGGTTCGAGCAGCGGTGGGACGATTTGCCGCCGCTGCCGGACTCCGGCGCGACAAGGGAGCACCCGTACGCGTTCGACCTGAACGTGGTCGGTCGCGCATCGCTGGCCCAGCGGATCGGCACCCCGGTGACGAGTGACGGCTGGGACGCGCTCTATACGGCGCTGCTCGAAGGTGTATCGCCCGGGGAGATCCCTGCGCGACAGGAGGCCGTCGCCGAGCTCGGCACCCAGATCGATCTCCGGCACGCCGTCGAGGCGGCGGGGCTGCGGACCGACGAGGAGCTTCCCGATCCCGAGGCATTGGTGACGTGGGCATCGGACGAACCATGGCTCCTGCGGCGCCCGGCCCTCCGGATCCTGAGCTGGATCGGCCCGGCGGCATTGATCGTCCTCGCCACCCTGTGGGCGCTAGATGTCCTTCCGGCTGTCTGGATGCTGGCTCCGATCGCGCTGAACACGCTCGTCTTCACGCTCTGGGCGAGTCCGGCGGCGCGACGGGTGCAGTCGATCGTGCCGCTGCGCGATGCCATCTCCGGTTACCGCGATATTTTCGGGGAGATTGCCTCGGCGATGCCTCAGGCAGAGATGCTCCGCCGCATCGACGATGTGCTCGAGGGCGAGCATGACGGCGCGATGCCCCGCACCGCAACGCTCGGGCGCCTGGTTTCTTTGGCGATCCCGCCCGGGGCGATGCTCTACTTCCCGCTGCAAATGGCGTTGATGTGGGACGTGCATGTGCTGGAGCTGCTCGAACAGTGGCAGGCGCGCTCGGGGCGTCACGTGCGTGGCTGGCTCCGGGCGGCCGGGGAGTGGGAGGCGCTCGCCGCGCTTTCGGTGCTGCATCACGATCAGGCCGGCTGGGCCTTCCCCGAGGTACGGCATGGCGCGGATTCCTACCAGGCCGCGGAGCTGGCGCACCCACTGCTCCCGAGCGACCAGGCCGTTGCCAACGATGTCGAGGTTGGGCCGGTTGGACGGTTCCTCTTCGTGACCGGCTCGAACATGTCAGGGAAGAGCACGCTGCTCCGCGCGATCGGGGCGAACGCCGTTCTCGCGCAGGCCGGGGCGCCTGTCACGGCCGCATCGCTGGTCATGCCACCGCTGCGTATCAGCAGCTGCATGCGGGTCGAGGACTCGCTGGAGCGCGGCGTGTCGTTCTTCATGGCCGAGCTGCAGCGACTCAAGGCAGTGGTGGATAGCGTGACAGCGGATTCGTCGACCGTGGCGCTGTACCTGCTCGACGAGATCCTCCAGGGCACGAACACGGGCGAGCGACAAATCGCCTCGCGGCAGGTCCTGCGGTCGCTCTCGAAGGCGAATGCGATTGGCGCAATCTCGAGCCATGACCTGGAACTGATCGAGGGAACGGATCTCGAGGCGGCGGCCGTTCCGGTTCACTTCGCGGAGGTGTTCACGCGAGACGGTGAGGCGCCGCAGATGACGTTCGACTACCGGCTTCGGCCGGGGCTGGCGACGTCGTCCAACGCCCTGGCATTGATGGAGATGCTGGGTTTCGAATTGGAGGAGAGTCCTTCCTCCTGAGCCACCCATGTGCCGCGCGCACCGTACCCCCGCAACTTGTCTGCGGCGGCACAGCAGGCAAGAGGATGAAAAAAAACGGCCGGGAGCGAATGCTCCCGGCCGTTTCATGTTTCGTGATCTGTTCCTAGATGACCGGGTCGAAGAACTCCGACTCGAAGTTGCCGGTGATCGACATCACGGCGAGGACAATGAGCCCGATCAGGACCAGGACGCCGAGGCCGGCGAACAGCAGCACGAGGGCACCGAAGCCCTGACCGCCCAGCTTGTCTTCTTCCTCTTCCCGATAATCGGGACCAGTGGTGTAGCCCAGAAACGAAATCAGAAAGAGTAGCCTCAACAACATACCTGGCTCCTGGTGGGATAGCGTTGCGGCGAGCGCACGTGGCTCGCGCGGACTTGTGCACGTTCAGGCGCTCCGAGGAAGGCGCCCGCCCGTCCGCCGGAGACGATATAGGTCACTGTACGGGATTTTTCCCGTGCGGTCTAGGCGATGCCGGCATCACCACCCGTTCTCAGCCCGCGAGGGCTGATGCGATCAGCATTCGCAGGATGTACACCAGGAAGATCGCGACCATGATCGATAGGTCGAGGCCCGCGATCGGCGGCACCACCTGTCGGATCGGGGAGATCAGCGGCTCGGTGATGTCGTACACCACGCGCCCGATCTGGGACGAGAATGTCGGGTCGAACCACGACATGATGGCCCGGCCGAACAGGACGAACGAGTAGAGGGTCAACAGGGTCAGAAGAAGATCGCCAATGCCCACGCGTGTTCCTTGCCTGATAGGGAGTCAGAACGGGTTCCGCTCCGGGATCGATATTGCCGTGTCAAGTATAGGGTGGACAGCTCCGCTCATGCCCGCGTCGAAGAGAGTGTGTCCGTCATGCCAGCTCCGATTTTTCCAGCGAGGTGCCGGCCAAGCCGGGGATCACATCCGTCGCGATCCGCTCCAGTATGGGGAGCTGTTCCGGTTCCGGGGGCTGGAAGATGAAATCTTCGATCCCCGCCTCGGCGTATCGGCCGACGTAGTCCTCGAAGGCGTCGATCGAATCCCACGGCCGCTCCTCTGGCGTATGGGCGATCACGTAGAGAAGCGAGCGTTTGATGTCGGACGGATCTCGATCGGCCATGACGCATTCGTCCGTGAGCCGGGCGTTCCGCTCCCTGATCTCGTCAACCGTTCCCCGCGAATTCCACGTATCGGCGTACCGGGCGGCGATCCGGAGCATGCGTGGCTGGTGCGCGCCGAGCACGAACGGTGGTCGAGGCTGCTGCACCGTCGACGGGCGATTCGGCGCCTCCTTGAGGGAGTAAAAGGCGCCCTCGAAGGTCGTCACGTCGTTTCGGAAGTACCGATCCAGCATGTCGATCGCTTCCTCGTACCGGTCGACGAGCTCACCCGTTTTCGGGAAATCCAGCCCGAACATCTCGTGCTCCGGCCTGAACCATCCGGCGCCGAGCCCGAGCTCCAGGCGGCCGCCGGAGATGTGGTCGAGCGTGACGGCCTGCTTGGCCAGCAGGGAGGGATGGCGGAAGGTATTGCTGCTCACCAGCACCCCGATCCGCGGGTTGGGCGCGACCATGGCCAGCGCGCTGAGAAGCGTCCACGACTCGAAGTACGGGCTCTCCGGCTTTGCGGTCCGCACGAAATGGTCGGTGAGCCACAGGCTGTCGAAGCCCAGTTCGTCGAACCAGGCCCAGCGGTCCCGGGTTTCCTCCCATGTCCAGTGCTGGATCGTTTGTATGCCGAACGTGCGACGTCGCGTCGTGGACATCGAGCTGCCTCACCCCTACAAGTCGTATCGAATGTCGGTATTGGGCCATTGTCGCCTCGTGACCGTGTCGTGGCAATAACTGTTCCGGGCACCGATGCCGTTGACGGTGAGCGGGGCGGTCTGCTTATATCGAAGCACCTGACACATCACGAAGACCAGAGATCCCCGGACAAGGCATACACCGGTGAAGCCGCTCGGCCGTTTCGTCAGGTGACCCGTGCTGCTTCGCGCAGGAGGACCAGGCGATGACGAATCCCGCTGACCGCCGCGTATCCCGCCGTCAGGCCATGCAAGTCGGGATTGGAGGTGTCGCCGCATCCGCGGTGGCTGGCAGGGCCGCGCTCGCGAGCCCGAACCAGCAAGGGGGAGCATCCCGGTTTGCCGCAGCCCCGTTTGCGGAGATCGAAGAGATGTCGGTCGCGGAGATGCGCGCCGCGCTGGATAGCGGGGACCTGACATCCCGCGAGCTGGTGAACATGTACATCAGCCGGATCGAGGCGATCGACCAGCAGGGGCCGACGTTGAATAGCGTCTTGCAGCTGAACCCGGATGCCGCCGCGATCGCCGCCGAGCGCGATGAGGAGTTGGCGGCTGGCGAGAGCCGGGGACCGCTCCACGGCATCCCGGTGTTGCTGAAAGACAACATCGACACGGCCGACGGCATGTACACCACGGCAGGGTCGCTTGCGCTGATGGCGTCGACGCCCGCACAGGACGCGACCGTCGTCGCGAAGCTGCGTGACGCAGGCGCCGTGATCCTCGGCAAGACGAACCTGACCGAGTGGGCGAACTTCCGCGGGTTCCAGGCGTCGAATGGCTGGAGCGGCCGGGGTGGGCAGACGCGCAATCCATACGCGCTTGACCGGTCGCCGTCCGGGTCGAGCAGCGGCTCGGCGGTCGCTGTTTCCGCCAACCTGACGGCCATTGCACTGGGCACAGAGACCAATGGATCCCTCGTCAGCCCGGCGGCGATCAACGGGATTGTCGCGATCAAGCCAACCGTCGGGCTCACGAGCCGGGCTGGCGTGATCCCGATCTCGGCGACACAGGACACCGTCGGAGTCATGGGGCGCACAGTAGGTGACGCGGCGATGGCGTTGGGCTCGCTGACCGGCGTTGATCCCCGTGACCCGGCGACGGAGTTGAGCGAGGGCCAGTCGCATACGGATTACACGCAGTTCCTCGACGCCGGTGCGCTGCAGGGGGCACGGATCGGCGTGCCGCGCAACGCCGGGTTTACCGGCTACAGTCCGGAGACCGATGCGATATTCGAGCAGGCGCTGGATGCGCTTCGGGCGCTCGGCGCGGAGATCGTCGATCCGGCCGACATCCCGACGGCCGAGGCACTCAACGAGGTCCCGGGGGCTTTCGAGCGGCTGCAGTACGAGTTCAAGCGGGATCTCAACCTCTACCTGGAAGAGCGCCAGGATCCGGAAATCGGCACGTTGGCCGACCTCATCGCGTTCAACGAACGACGTCGGGACGCGGAGATGACCTTCTTCCAGCAGGAGATCTTCGACCTCTCCGAGGCCTACACGGACGCCGATACGCCCATGTACGAGGAGCTCAACGAGCGGCTCACGCGGCAGGCCGGACCGGAGGGCATCGACGCGGTGCTGGCGGAGCACGACCTCGATGCGCTCATCGCGCCGACATTCGGGCCCGCGTCGTCGATCGACCTGGTGAACGGTGACCAGTTCCTCGGGGCGTCCTCCGGGATCGCGGCGATGGCTGGCTATCCGTTGGTGGCTGTGCCGATGGGCTTCGCGTTCGGGCTGCCGCTCGGCATCACCTTCATGGGCACGGCATTCAGCGAGCAGGACCTGATCCGCCTGGCATATGCATTCGAGCAGGCAACGATGATGCGCCGACCGCCAACCTATCGCGCCAACAGCATTATGCTGGATGGCTCGTTGACCGGCGTCGAGGGGCCGTCCGTTCCAGGCATAGGTGTCGCCGCAACACCCGGGGGCGAAGACTCGACACCCGAAGCGACTCCTGCCATGTGATGGGGAATGAACGACGGGAGGCCTGATATCGGGCCTCCCGTCGATGCACGTCCCGGGACAGAGATGGAACGCGGAGTGTGTGCGGGGATGCTACCAGTTGGGTTGGCCATCCCGGGAGTCGGTGCCGAAACGAAGTGCGAGGAGAGCGAGAAGGAGAAGGGCCAGCGTAAGGATGACGAGTTCCATGACGTGTGGACTTTCTGGTGCGAGTTCGATCCTTGCGGACGCTACTGGGGTGAACTGCCGGATTGGTCGTGCATAGGCGCCTCCTTCGTGTGTCGCAGGCATTCATTGCGTCCTGCGGATGTCTGCTTACAGACTAACTAAAAATAAGGCCAGTTTCGGTCCGCCTTCTGACGTGATTTCGGGTCTTGTCAGAGGGACCGGGTCAGGGTTCGAGATGTATGGATGCACGGCCGGTATGGTGCCTCGCCTTGCCGGATCGGGCGAAACACTGGAAACTTGGGGGCAACGAGGCCGACGACGCTGTCGACGCAGGAATCACGGGACCGTGAAGATCCCGGGTTTCGCGGCGTCCGCGTCGTTTTTCTTACCCACCGCGTGGAACTAGAGGACAGAGGGCATCAAATATGGCCACAGATGTGAAAACGGCGAACGGGGCCGGAACGGATGTCGACCTGCGCAGCAACAGCAAGACCCTGTACGACGGCAAGGACCGCGCCGGCGCCCGGGCGATGATGAAGGCGATTGGCTTCGGGGATGACGACCTGAAGAAGCCGATCATTGGCATCGCGAATACCTGGATCGAGACGATGCCGTGCAACTTCGGCCTGCGCAAGCTGGCTGAGGAGGTCAAGAAGGGCATTCGCGAGGCCGGCGGCACGCCGATGGAGTTCAACACCGTCGCCATCTCGGACGGCGTCACGATGGGCACCGAGGGCATGAAGACCTCGCTGACCTCGCGCGAGGTGATCGCCGACTCCGTCGAGCTGGTCGGGCGCGGGCATATGTTCGATGGCATCATCGCCCTCGGCGCCTGCGACAAGACCCTGCCGGGCCTCGTCATGGGGTTGGCGCGCCTGAACGTGCCGAGCTTCGTGCTGTACGGCGGCACGATCATGCCTGGCTACTGGAATGGCCGCGAGGTCACGGTCCAGACGGTCTACGAGGCGATCGGCGCGAATGCAGCCGGGAAGATGAGCGACGAGGACCTGCTCGACCTCGAGAATCACGCCTGCCCGGGCGCGGGCGCCTGCGGCGGCCAGTTCACCGCGAACACCATGGCGATGGCGATGGAGTTCATCGGCATGTCGCCGCTCGGCTCGGCGTCCCCGCCGGCGGTGGATCCGCGTAAGGAAGAGGTCGGGCGACAGGCCGGCGAGATCATCATGGATATGCTCCGGCGCGATCTCCGGCCAAAGGACATCCTGACCCGCAAGGCCTTCGAGAACGCGATCGCCGGTGTCGCCGCGTCGGGCGGCTCGACGAACGCTGTGCTTCACCTGCTGGCACTCGCTCGCGAGACGGGCGTCGAACTCTCGATCGATGACTTCGACGAGATCTCTCGCCGCACGCCGCTGATCACGAACCTGATGCCGAGCGGTCAATATGCCGCGGCAGACCTCGACTCGGCCGGTGGAATCCAGTTGGTGTGCCAGCGCCTGATCGCCGGCGGCTATCTCGATGGCGATCAGCTCACCCCGAGTGGCAAGACCCTCGCTGAGGAATCCGAGTCGGCGACTGAGACGCCGGGCCAGGACGTGGTCCGGACGCTCGAGAACCCGATCAAGGAGACCGGTGGCATCCACATCATGAAGGGCAACCTCGCCCCAGATGGCGCCGTGGTCAAGCTCTTCGGTTACGAGCCGATGAAGCTCTCCGGACCGGCCCGGGTCTTCGATTCGGCCGAGGACGCGGCGGATGCTGTACTGCATAACCGGATCGTCGCGGGCGATATCGTCGTCATTCGCTACGAGGGCCCGAAGGGCGGCCCCGGTATGCAGGAAATGCTCGGCATCACCGCCGCCATCGTCGGTCAGGGGTTGGGCCAGTCGGTGGCGTTGATGACCGATGGTCGATTCAGCGGTGCGACGCGCGGCCTGATGATCGGGCATGTCTCGCCCGAGGCGTTCGTTGGCGGCCCGATCGCTGCGATCCGCGAGGGCGACACGATCTCGATCGACGTCGAGAAGCGCGAGATCAACCTGGAGATCCCGGAGGAGGAGCTTCGGCAGCGCCTCGAGGAGTGGGTCCAGCCGGAGCCGCGCTACAAGCAGGGTGTGCTCGCGAAGTACGCGCACCTCGTGCAGCAGGCGTCCGAAGGCGCGGTCACGCTCCTGCAGTAGGGCGGCTGCATCGCGGACGACCGGCGTAGCAGAACACTTTCGCGCCCCGTCGGGGTTCAAAAGACGCTTCTTGCCAGGCGGCGGGCCATCACGGCCCGCCGCTTGCTGTATGTCCGGACATACTCTTTTTGGGATATGCGAGGAGCGCACCATGACCAGGACCATCGTCATCACCGGCGCCTCCAGCGGTTTTGGCAAGGGCGTGGCTCAGGTCCTTGCGGGACAGGATTACAACCTGGTGCTGGCCGCCCGGCGGGAAGACCTGATCGCTGAGCTGGCCGAGGAGATCAAGCATTCGATCGCGGTCCCGACCGATGTCGCGAGCATCGACGATATGCGGCACGTCCATGACCGCGCGATCGCGGAGTTCGGGCACATCGACGTCTGGATCAACAACGCCGGGGTTGGCGCCATCGGACCCTTCACGGAGATCCCGCTCGAGGACCAGATCCGGGTCGTGGAGACGAACCTGATCGGGGTGCTGAACGGCAGCTACCTCGCGATGCAGCATTTCCGGGAACATCGTCGAGGCACCTTGATCAACATCGCGTCGATCGCGGGGAAGGTCGCGGTGCCGTACTACGGGATCTACGGCGCAACCAAGAGCGGCGTGCAGTTCCTGAGCTCGTCGATTCGCCAGGAGCTGAAGCAGCACGGCGAAGACGATGACATCCATGTCTGCGTCGTCAATCCGTGGGCGACGGCGACGCCATTCTGGGAGCATTCCGCGAACTACACCGGACATGAGCTGCGGATGCCATTGATCGACGAGGCGAAAGACGTCATCAACGCGATCGTGGACCTCATCGAGAACCCGAAGGATGAGGTGGACGTCAGCATCCCGATGAAGGGTGCCAGCTTGGGACGGCACATCGCTCCGGGCCTGACTGAGGATGCCGCCGCGAGGGCGATCCACTCGTCGTTGATGGACCAGGAGTCCCGGGCGCCACGAACGTCCGGAAGCGTGCATCGTCCGATGCAATCCGGGCGCGGCGTGATCGCGGAGATGCGGGATGCGGTCCAGCCGGACGAAGCACCGGGGTGATCAGGCGGCCAACGCAATCGCGATGATCAGGATCAGCAGCAGCGCGATCACGAGGCCGAACACCGCCAACGAGACATTCCCGTTGGGATCCGGCACATGGGTCGGGATATCGTTCGATTCGTTGATAGGGGATTCGTTCACAGGGTTCCTCTTTGCCTCGGTCTGGTCAGGCGACGTCGCAGGTTCATCGCTGCCTTGCCGATAGGGGTGATTCGGCCAGCCTCGCTATGACGACGGAATACCGCCCAGCGCCGGATAGAGAAGCGCTTCCCAGCGGTCGGCGACGATGTGGCGGTACCGCTCTTCCGTCACGATCCGGATCATGCGGCGGTGTTCCTCATAGCGCTTGAAGTCCGTGTCGCCGAGACCTACCACATCCGGCCAGTGCATCAGCGGCTGCATGCCCACGGGCGGCTGGCCGAATGTCACCCACACGTCGGTCGTCCACTTCTCGGGTTTCGGGATGTCGATCAGGATGGCGGTGTCGTCGACCGGTTGTCCAACGTACATCGACAGCTCCTGCGCCAGCCGGATTTCGACCTCGCGCCGGGCGGCCGGGTCGTACCAGAGCTGGCCGAGCCGTGGATACAGGATATCGGCCCGCGCGCTGATCTCCAATGCGCGTTTGTGGATGCGACGTTCGGCGAGCGCATCGGCGAGTTTTCGAGTGCCTTCTGGCATCGAATCACCCTGCATGAAGGCGAGCAGCGACGCGTCATCGTGACCGGTGAGGCTGTCCGCGGAGATGACGCCGGCGATCAGGGCATCCTGCACGGCGCGCAGGAGCATCGCCATGCATGCGCGATTCGTGTGATGCCAGTACACATTGTCGAACATCTCCTGTCGCGCGTTGATCAGTGAATGCAATGGGCTAATGCCCTTGCCTTCGATACCGATGCGCCGCTCGCCGGTGCCCGGAACCGTGAGCGGCGTGAGCGACCCGATCAGGCGCGCGGTGTCCACACCGCCGTAGGGAACATTGCAGGCGCGCGCGTCACGCGGCAGGTAGTCGAGCTTGTCCATGTCCAGCGTGCCGGAAAGCAGGCCGCGCAGGACGCGATCACCCGGTGTGAGCTCGTCCACATCGCCGTGGATCATCGCGGCCACCCGGCCGGGACCGACCCGCCACTCCCGCTCCAGCACATCGGCGATGTCACCCTTCAGGATGACGTCGCGACCGACTTCTTCGTGGGAGCGCACCGGATCACCAAGTTCCTCGATCGCGTGTGAGAAAGGATAGTGACCGATATCGTGCAGCAACGCTGCCGCGATGACCGTCCTGGCATCGTCATCGGTAATGAGGCTGCCCTCGGGGCCGCGGCGAAGGTGGTTCACCGCAAGGCGGGTGACGTGCATCACGCCCAGTGAATGCTCGTACCGCGTGTGCTTGGCGCCGGGCCAGATCCTCGAAACGAAGCCCAGTTGCTGGATTCGGTCGAGTCGCAGAAAATCGGTCGTGCTGATGAGGGCGATGGCCGGACGAGTCATCGGAATGCGGTCGTAGAGACTGTCCCGGATGACGGTGGCCGCGCCGGACCAATCGGTTGCGAGCGTGTCGTGGGTCATGGAATCGCTTTCGTCGCTGAGGCGGTTTTCGCGGTACGGATCGAGCGTTCTCGTCCGGAATCGCGGTATTCTGTCTATGATACGGACATCGCCGTAGACGCTGCGCAGCCGAGGCTGCCGGGAGACGCTCGTTCAATGCCGATCGATCTTGCAAACCCTCTTGTCTCACGAGCAGTCACAATCCTGAGAGAGAACGACACAGGATCTTCCACGAAGCCTGCCCCGGCGCTCTATCCGCATATGTGGAGCTGGGATTCCGCGTTGATCGCGATCGGGATCGCCCAGTATTCCGTTGAACGCGCGGCGCAGGAGATGCGCTCGCTCATGCGCGGACAGTGGAAGAACGGCATGATCCCCCAGATCCAGTTCAACCCGTGTGTTCCGCCGGAAGCGTATTTCCCGGACGCTGGCCGTTGGGATGTCCATGCCGTTTCGACGGATGCGCCCGAGGGCGTGGCGACGAGCGGCATCATCCAGCCGCCCGTACACGCGATCGCTGTCCGGGCGATCTGCGATCTTGCGGACAGGTACCAGGCGCGGGCGCTGGCGCGGGAATTCTACGGACCGCTGCGTGAGTGGCATCGGTACCTGATGTCCGCCCGCGATCCTGAGGTTTCGGGCCTTGTCACGATCGTCCACCCGTGGGAAAGCGGGATGGATAACTCGCCACGATGGGATCGGGCGCTGGCGCGGATCGAGGTACCGGAAGGCGAGTTGCCCCCGTTTACCCGGCGCGACCTCGCACACGTTTCCGACCCGTCCCAGCGACCTACCGACGACGATTACCGGCGCTACATGTGGATTGTCGAGGTGCTCAAGCGCGGTGGGTACCGCGTTGATCGCATTTACGATGATCTCCCGTTCCGGGTGAAAGACATCGTCTCCAGCGCACTCCTCGTTGCGGCGAACGAATCGCTGATCCAGATCGCGAACCTCGCGGATGCTGACTTCGATGATTTCGACCTCATTGAGGCATGGATCAATCGCGGTCGCACCGGTCTTGCGGAACAGTGGGACGAGCGTGTCGACCAGTGTCTCGACCTCGACCTGGTGGAGGGCGAGAGTATCTCGGTTCGCACCATCGCCGCATTCGCGCCGGTCATGGCCGGTCAGCTCACGCCGGCTCGCCGCGCCGCTCTGACGAACCTGTGGCGATCCGGGGCGTTCCTGGGCCACCCGGATCTCCGGTGGCCGCTGCCGGCGAGCACGAGTCCGGAGGAGCCTGCGTTCAACCCGACGCGATACTGGCGAGGGCCGGTTTGGCCGGTGATGAACTGGTTGCTCTGGTGGGCGTGGACACGAATCGGCGAGTTCGACATCGCTGACGAGTTGCGCGAGAACGCCTTGGCGCAGGTCAGTGAGGGTGGTTTTTACGAGTATTTCGATCCGTTTACCGGGCAGGGGCTTGGCTCCGATGCGCAGTCGTGGACTGCCGCTGCCGTCCTCGACTGGATGGCGGATTCCTGATCCTGGATAGGTACATTGCGTAGTAGGTATGGTGTTCATACGGCGGAGATGCCTGCGATGGCGACGTTCCCGGCCGGTGTGACACGCACAATGGAGTGAGATCATGAACATCACACGACGGGCCGTCTTGGGAATCGCAGACAGACCCAAGGTGCGGGAGGTCTTCGAGACCAACCCGCAAGCCCGGAAACTGGTGGAACGGTTTATCGCCGGCGAGACGCTGGATGACGCCCTCAAGGTCGGTCGTGACCTCGCGTCCCAGGGCATCGACCTGACGTTCGATCAGCTCGGCGAGAACGTGAATTCGGAGGCGGCGGCATCCGCCGCGGTCGTTGGCTACGTCGATACGCTCAGGCAGCTCCGCGCGAACGACCTCGAACCGAACATCTCGGTGAAGCTCACCATGCTCGGTATGGATCTCGGAGACCAGGTCGCGATCGACAACATGGTCCGGATCCTCGAGGTGGCGAACGAGGTGAACGGCTTCGTCCGGATCGATATGGAGGGCTCGGATTACACCGAGCGGACGATGCGCATCTTCACGGGGCTGCACGACCGTTTCCCCGAGAACGTCGGCATCGTCATCCAGGCGTACCTGCACCGGGCGGCGCAGGACGTCATCGACATGATCGAGCGAGGCGCGCGCGTACGCCTCGTCAAGGGTGCATATGCCGAACCCGAATCCGTGGCGATCCAGTCGAAGAAGGAAGTCGACGAGAACTTCCGGATGCTGATGCGCCACCTGATGGACAAGGGCACCTTCCCCGCCATCGCGACGCACGACCCTCACCTGATCGATGACGCCATCGACTACGCCCGGAAGAACACGATCACGCCCGATCGGTATGAGTTCCAGATGCTCTATGGCGTCCGGACGTCGGAGCAGCTCCGGCTCAAGAAAGCCGGATACAACATGCGCGTCTATCTCCCGTTTGGAACGGAATGGTACGCCTATTACACGCGCCGCATCGCCGAGCGTCCGTCCAACGCGTTCTTTGTCCTGCGCCAGATGCTGGACCGATAGCGCGTTCCTCCTGACACGCCGTGGCACAATAGGACCGGGATATGGCTTTGCCGTATCCCGGTCCTGCATTTCGAGGAGGATTGCAGCCGATGACCGATCGACATGGCCCGGAAGATGAGACGACCCCACGCGACGACGCTGACGTCAGAGAATCCGTGGAGTCGGAGGTGATGGTCCCGGCAAGCCCGGAAGCGGCATGGGGCGACGAACCGGATGAAGCGGAGAGCGAGAGCGGCGAGGAAGCATCGCCTGAGCTGAAGCGATTCTGGGAAGCCGTCAAGCACCTGCCTGCCTACGCGAAACTGGCGACCGCCATCGTGCGTGATCCGGATGTGCCCCGATCGGCAAAGGTTGTCCTCGGCGTCGGTGGCGGCTATGCGCTGTCACCCATCGACCTGATACCGGGCATCATCCCGGTCGTGGGGCAGATGGACGACGTCTACGCGATGTTGACAGCGCTGCAGCAGAGTCTCAAGCGGATGCCGGACGACCTTGCACAGAAACATCTCGACAACGCGGGTGTCAGCCGCGGGCAGATCGATGACGATCTCGCGGCGGTACGCAACCTGGCGAAGCTCGCGGTCGTGAAATCACTGAGATTCGGAGGAAAGGCTCTTGGACGACTCAGCCGGGCAGCCGTTGGATTTGCCAATGACCAACTCGAACGCCGGGACGCCCGGCGGCGAGAAACAACGCTCTAGCCGGCCGCGCCGACGGGGACGTCGCCGACGCGGTGGTGGCCAGGGAGAAACCGCACCCGAAAAGCGGGAACAGGTTGAGCAGCAGAAGAAGCCGGAGCAGGGGCCGCAGGCGTCCGCCGCACCAAAGGGCGAGCGGAACGATCGCGGAGAGCGCGGTGGCCGTGGCCGCCGCCGGGGTGGTCCGAATCGCCGGCCGCGCGTCGCCGAGCTTGAAGACGGACGGGTACTCCGGGAGTCCAGTCGGCAGACCGCTCCCGTCCAGCCGATGCGCAAGCGGAAGATCTCCGAGGAGTTTGACGAGACCGAGCCCCAGTTCGGCTGCCCGATGCTGACCCGCACGCGGATCGGGATCCCGTTCCGCGGTGGCCAGAATGTCCCGCGCTGTTCGATGGGGTGGGCCGTGCATGACGAGGACGAAGTGCTCTTCTGCATGCACACGCCGTCGCGGAATCTCTGCTGGAAGGAGAACCCGGAGCAACTCGAGGCGCTGATCGAGAAGCTGCGGCCGCAGATTGAGGCCGAGCTCGCCGGCAGGGACTCGGCGGCGGACTGACGGCGCCAGGCTGAATCGACGGCGGACGGCTGAAAGGCAATCTCGCGGGACGACAAAACGGGGTGACGACCAGTCAGTCGTCACCCCGTTCTTCGTGCTTATGCGCTTCGGCCGGTCAGCCGAGGATGTAGGCGCCCTTCTTCGGGGCCTGCCTCGTCTTCCCGCTGTACGGGTTGTCATCCCGTACCGGCGCGTTCGCCCGGATGAATTCCTCCACCTCGGCCGGCGTGTGCCGCCGCAGGTCGAGCGCCGGGTACTTCAGCTCGTCCGGCAGGTAGAGATGCATCGTGAAGGTGATCGGCTCGGTGCGCTCCATCTCCACCCACCAGTCGTAGAGATCCTGCAGCCAGCCGAACTCTTGGGCGCGGACGCGCCACAGGGCGACACCGGCGCCGCGTTCGTAGGCGAGGGCTTCACCGAAGTAGACCTGGGCCTTCCCGTCCTTCTCGATGATGTTCTTGACGTCGTCGTAGTGCCGGGGCGAGCCCTTGAGCGTGAACTGGTGCCCGGAGATGAACTTGCGGGCCGTTACCTCCAGCGACGGGACGGCATGACTCTTCTTTCGATTCCACGGCAGCACGGGCATCCTGAAAGCTCCTCCAGCATCGGGGCCCGGGCCGACGATCACCCGGGCAATACTCCACGCATTGTACCCCGGACGGGCAGCACCCATGCCGCCGGGGCCGGTCTCCGGATCAGGCGGATTTGAAGACGCAGACGGCGTTCTGGCCGCCGAAGCCGAAGCCGTTGGCCAGCGCGGCGTTGACCTCGCGCTTCCTGGCGACATTCGGCGTGTAGTCGAGGTCGCACTCCGGATCCGGCGTCTCCAGGTTGATTGTCGGCGGCACGACGTTGTCGCGGATCGCCAGGATACAGCCGAGCGACGAGATCGCGCCGGCCGCGCCGAGCAGATGCCCGACCATCGACTTGTTCGCTGACACGGAAAGCTTGTAGGCATGATCGCCGAAGACCGCCTTGATCGACTTCGTCTCCGCGATATCGCCGATATTCGTCGCGGTCGCGTGGGCGGCGACGAAGTCGATGTCCTCAGGCTGGAGACCGGCGCGCTCGAGCGCCAGCGACATCGCCTTGCGTGCTCCACGGCCTTCGGGGTCCGGCGCGGTGATGTGGAAGGCGTCGGAGGTGTAGGCGCCTCCGGCGACCTCGCAGATCACCTCGGCACCGCGGCGGGCGGCGTGCTCCTCGGATTCGAGGATGGCGATGCCAGCGCCTTCCGAGAAGACGAAGCCGCTGCGATCCAGGTCGAACGGCCGGCTGGCCTTCTCCGGCTCGTCATTGTTCTTCGAGAGCGCGCCCATGTTCGAGAGGCTGGCGATCGCAGACGGCGTCAGGCCACCCTCGGTCCCCCCAGTGATGACCACGTCGGCGTCGCCGCGCTGGATCATGTGCACCGCGTCGACGAACGCCTGGACGCCGGCGGCGCAGGCGGCGACGGAGGTGACCGTCGGGCCGTGGATCTTGAACTGCATCGCCACCTGGCTTGAGGCCATGTTCGGGGCGAACAGCGGGATCAGGAACGGGCTGACGCGCTTCGGGCCCTTGTCGCGGAGGACATTGACCTCATGCTCGATCGTCGGGATACCGCCACCGCCGGTGTTGACCATCACGCCAACGCGGTCGGTGTTCTCGTCGGTGACCTCGAATTTCGCCTGCTCGAGGGCCTCTCGGGTGGCCGCGACGGCGAACTGCGCGAACCGATCCATGCGGCGGGCCGCCTTGAAGTCCATGAAGTCCTTCGCCTGGAAATCGGGGACCTCACCGGCGATGGTGACGTCCAGACCCGACGGGTCGAACCCCTGGATAGTGCGAATGCCGGAGCGCCCTTCGACCAGCCCCGACCAGAGTGCGTCCCGGCCAATCCCAAGAGGGCTGACCGCGCCGACGCCGGTCACTACAACACGTGTCACCAAACGCATCCTTTCAAGAAGAGTAGAGGGCAGTCCCAGATGTGCCGCCCCGGCACGAGCGGGCGCTTTCCGGGTCCTCATGACCGTTCGGCGCCATATAAACCTTCATTCTACCGGGCGGTGCCCAATATGCCTATGCAGCCGTCAGGCCAAGGTCCTTCAGCGAGAGCGTGCGGACCGTCTTGTCGATGCGCCGGTTGAGGCCGGCAAGCACCGATCCGGGACCGATCTCGACGAATGTCGTGATGCCGGCGCCGATCATGGTCTGGACCGATGCGGTCCAGTTCACGCCCCGCACGACATGGTGTCGCAATTCCTCGCGGATCTCTTCCGGCGTGTGCAGCGGCTGCCCCGTTGCATTCGAGATGATCGGCATGTCCGGATGATGGAAGGTGACGTCGTCGAACAGCTCGTTGAGCGTCGCGGCCGCCGGGTCCATCAGGGCGGAGTGGGACGCGATACTGATTGGGAGCCGGGCGATACGCCGGGCTCCGGCATCCTTCGCCATCTCCATGAACCGCTCCATCGGCTCGACGGCGCCAGAGATGACGGTCTGCCCCGGGCAATTCAGGTTCGCCAGGGTCAGCACATCGCCCTGCGCCGCCTCATCGACCAGCGCGGCCAACTTGTCATCGTCCATGCCGAGGACCGCCGCCATCGCGCCCGGTCGCTCGTTGCCGGCGTGCATCATTGCCTCACCGCGGGCGCGGACCAGCCGCAGGCCGGTCGGGAAATCGATCACGCCGGCGGCGACGAGCGCGGTGAACTCGCCCAGCGAGTGTCCGGCGACCATCGTGGGAGCGAGGGTGATTCCCTCGTCCTTCGCCTGTTCTTCCAGCGCCCGCAGCGCCGCGATGCTCGCGGTGAAGATTGCCGGCTGGGAGTTGTACGTTTCGGCGAGCTGATCCTCCGGTCCGTTGAACATCATGTCGGACAGCGAGATGCCGAGGTTCCCATCGGCGTACTCGATCACCTCACGGGCAGCATCGGACGACTCGACAAGCTCCTTCGCCATGCCGACGTACTGGCTTCCCTGGCCGGGAAAGACAAACGCGTAGGAAGTTCCGAGAGTTTCGCTCAGGCTCATGTTCACCTCATCAGGTAAGTCCGTTCGAAAAATGAACCAGTGGGCAACGCTGTTTCGATCCGATCAACGAACGCCGATATCAGGAGCGCCCTGTCAGGATGCTGACGCCTCCGGAGGCCGGTTCGCGAGCAGGCCTGCAAGCCGGTCGCGTAGCGCCCATGCAACCAGCACGACGCCTGCCCCGTAGACGATGGCGGCGATGTGCCACCCGGAGATCCAGAGACCGACGGTCGCGATCGCGTAGAACCCGATCTCGATCACGACCCGGACCAGTCCCGGCACCGCGATCGTGGGCTTCCCGCCGCCCGGAACGAAGCCCGGCGTCCGGAACAATGCCCAGACGGCGCTCGACAGGGCGACGAACAGGGCGGACAGGCTCAGGCTCCACGCCGTGGACGTCCCGAGGTGCCAGCCTAACCGGCCGATACCGATCAACCCGACAATCTCCAGCATGAACATGCCGATCTCGCCGGATGTCACGATCGGCCGCCGCTCATCAGGCACCGGCAGGGTTCCAGGCCTTCAGGACGAGCGCGGCGTTCTGGCCGCCGAGGCCGAACGAGTGCTTCGTCATCGCGCGGATCACCGCGTCCTTCGCCTCCGATACGATGTTCAACCCGACCTCGGGGTCCGGATCCGTGTGGTTGCGCGTCGGCGGGATCTTGCCCTCGAAGAGGGTGAGCACCGCCATCACCGACTCCATCGCACCCGCTGCCGCCATCGCGTGGCCGAACGCGCCCTTCAGCGAGGTGACCGGGATCGCCGACCCGCGCTCCTCGCCAAGCGCCGCCTTGATCGCATTCGCCTCGGCGAGGTCACCAGCCGGCGTCGAGGCGGCGTGCGCGTTGACGTGATCGATCTCGTCCGCCGCCATGCCGGCGTCCTCGAGTGCTTCGCGGATCGCCCGCGCCGCGCCCTCGCCATTCGGCTCCGGGGCGATCGGGTGATAGGCGTCGTTCGAGGTGGCGTAGCCGGCGATCTCGCAGTAGATCTTCGCGCCGCGGGCCTGTGCATGCTCGAGATCTTCGAGCAACAGCATCCCGGCGCCCTCGCCGAGGATGAACCCGGCGCGATCCGCATTGAACGGTCGGCTCGCCTTGTCCGGATCTTCGTTGGAGTCGGTGCAGAGGGCCCGCATGGCCTCGAACCCGAGCTCGAAGAGGGGATGCTGTGTCGATTCCATCGCCCCGGCGATCATCATGGGCGCCTTGCCGAACTTGACCGCGTGGAACCCATCGCCGATCGCCTGCGAGCCGGTGGCGCAGGCGGTCACCACCGTCGAGCTGGGGCCCATCATGCCGAAGCGCTTCTGGATCGTATAGGAGCCGATGTTGTGCGGGAACATGACGTGCAGGTGCGGCGGGACGCGCGGCTTGCCGTCGCGTTCGGTGTACTGCTCGTGCACCGGCAGCATGTCGTCGTAGGTCCCGCCGATGCAGTTGCCGATCGAGGTACCCGCCTCGGTCATGTCGATCGTCGGGTTGTACTCGTCGTCGAGCAGGCCAGCGTCCATGAGCGCTTCGCCGGCCGCCTCCAGCGCCATCCGCGAATAGCGGGAGGTGTTGCGGAGTTCCTTTGGAGACAGGAACCGCTGGGGCATCTGGCTGTCATCGACATCGCCCCGGAGCACGCACTTGTGCTTGTCCGCATCGAGGTTGTCGGCGCGCCGGATACCGGTCTCGCCGTTCAGGACCTTCTGCCAGGTATCCCGGGCGTTCGTCGCGAGCGAGGTGATGGCGCCGATACCGGTGACCACGACCCGTCGCGGGGTGAGCGATTGAATCACGCGTGCGTCCTTTCCATTCAGGAAGAGCGTCCCGGACCGATCTCTCGCGCGATGGTAATGGTGAAGAGGGGAGTTTCGCGCGAGGCTGCCAGGTTTCGGGGAAATATAAGCCAAATCGGTTCCCCGGGTGGCTAATTGGCGGTCGGGCGCGGGAGTCGCCACGCTCCGCCGCCGGGTCGGAGTGATAGACTTGGCCGGAACCCATCCCGCGCGCAACATCGCCGCGGGCCGCGGTGCTTTCCCGGGCCGAGTTCGATGGAGCAGAGCAGACGAAATCATGATTCGACTGGTGTTCGGGCTGTTCCTTCTCGCTCTCGTCTTCGCGCAGGCAACTTTTCTCCCGAGACTGAACCCGTTCACCATCACGCCGGATTTCGCGCTTGTGGCGCTGTTTTTCTGGATGACCCGGCGGAGTCTCCGCGAGTCGCTCACATGGGTGTTCGTTGTCGGGATGGTGATGGACGTGCTGGCGATGGATCCGCTCGGCATCCATGCCCTCGCGATGCTGCCGCTGGCGGCGTTGGCGTATCCGCTGAGGCTGCGCCCGTGGCAGATGCATCCGTTCACGGTGATGGCGCTCGTTTTGCTGGGCTCGATCGTGTACGGAACGGTGCTGTCGCTCTTCCGGGGGACCGGGATATCGATGGCGATCGGTATCCAGGCCGTGATGCAGACGCTGCTCGTTCCAATCGCCTACTTTGTCTACAGGGTTGTTTCCCGCCGGTGAGATCCTTCTATCCATGCATCCTGTACCCGGCGAGAACGCAACGAACATGTTCATTCGATTGCCATTCGCTACTCTAGCGAACCGCGAACCTGACCGACCCGCATCCATCCTGGGCGGTCGCATAGGGGCTAACTGATGGCAAGAAAACACAAGCGGATGCCATACGATCCGCCTGGTCAGCGAAAGAAGAAGCGACGCAATTGGCACCTTCGCGCCGATCAGATCGCGCTCTCTCGACGCACGCTTTTCATGAAGACCGGAATCGCCGGTGTCTTCTCGGCCATGGCCGCGAAGCTCGGCATCATGCAGCTGCAGGAAGGCGAGGAGTACCGGAAGCAGGCGGAAGAGAACGTCATCCGCCAGGTCAACCTGCCTGCGCCACGCGGCCTGATCCTGGATCGTGCCGGACGCCGCCTGGCCCAGAACCGGCGTTCCTGGGAGCTGCGGGTGATCCCTGCCGAGCTCCCGGACGAGGATGAAGAGCCCGAGGAGCGGCAGCGCGTCATCGACACGCTGGTCTCGGCCTTACAAATCGGCGATACGCTCGTCATCCAGCGTGCGGCGCTCCGCACCGGCTCCGAGGCCACCATTTTCAGCCGCGTTGCCCGGATGCTCGGGTATGAAGGCGAGGATGCCGAGGTCCTGATCGAGCGTTGGCAAGAGCAGATCAAGAACGAGGTCTTCCTCAACGTGACGCCCCAGGCGGGCCTCTCCATCGACGACGCGGCACGCTTCCGTGCATCCCGAGCCGAGCTGCCCGGCGTGCTGGTGATGAACCGGCTGGAGTGGCAGATCCGGAACACCTGGGAGCCGCGCCTGCCGGTGATCGTGGCGCAGGACGTCCCGCGCGACGTCGCCCTGAAGCTCGAAGCGAACAAGATGTACCTGCCGGGCGTCGAGCTGGACGACTCGGCGCTGGTCCGTGACTACGTCGGTGGCGAGATCATGTCGCATGTCATCGGCTACGTGCGCCCGATTGACGCGGCGATGATCGACGACCCGCGCTGGAAAGGTCCGAACGGCGAGAAGATCTACGAGCAGACGGACGTCATCGGCTACGAAGGCGTCGAGCTGGCGATGGAGCGGCAGCTTCGCGGCAAGCGAGGCCGGCAGAGCGTCGAGCGCAATGCGTCCGGCGTGCTGATGCGGGTGATCCCCGGTAGCGTCGAGGAGCCGGAGCCGGGCGAAAATGTCCAGCTCACCATTGACCTCGAGTTCCAGCAAGCGGTCGGCAAGGCGCTGCAGGAGCAGATCGAGCGCGCCGCCGAGGCCAAGCGCAAGGTCAACGAGGAGCGCGAGGCTGAGGGCAAGCAGCCATGGCAGATCCCGCAGGCCGGGAGCGTCGTCGCGTACGATCCGCGTAACGGTGAGATCCTCGCCATGGTGAGCTACCCCTACTATGACAACCGGTTGCTCGCCGCCGGTATCTCCGAGCGGAAGTGGCGCGAGTACACGGAGGAAGGATCCGCGCAGGCATTCCTGAACCGCGCGACGAACGAGGCGTATCCGCCCGGGTCCACGTTCAAGATGTTCCTCGCCGCGTCGGCGCTCGATCGCGGCGCATTGACGCCGGAGCAGACGCACTCCTGCCGGGGCGCGATCTTTGTCCCGAATACCTATAACTACGCTGACGGTGTGACGTTCGCCTGCTGGGTAGGCTGGCAGGGGAACGAGCATGGCCAGCTCGACCTGTACGGCGCGATGGAGCAGTCCTGCGACGTCTACTTCTACAACGTCGCTCCCGAGTTCGAGCAGCCGCCTGACGCCTTCGACCCGCTCTTCTACTGGGACTACAACCTCCTCGGCGGCGGTATCTACAACGCTGATGACAAGCATGTCTTCGATGGGATGGGCATCGATCCGCTTCATGAGGACATGACCCAGAAGTTCTGGTTCGGCCGCGCGACCGGCATCGAGATCGGCGAGGTGGCGGGGCTGGTCCCGAGCAGGCCCTGGAAGCGAGAAATTATCGGTGAAGGGTGGAGCGTCGCGGACACGCTGAACATCTCGATCGGCCAGGGCGACTTTCGGGCGACGCCGCTCCAGATGGCGTTCAATACAGGCATCCTTGCGGCGCGGGGTGCCGTGCGCCGGCCACACCTGGTCCGCCGGACCGGTGTGCCTGACATGACCCCGGTTGCCTCTCCCGCCGCGACGCCGCAATCCACGTCCGAGCCGGCCGACACCACTCCGGCCGATACGGAACTGGGCATCGGCGGTGAGCACCTTGACGTCATCAAGGAATCCATGCGACGGGTGGTCCATGGCGAAAACGGAACCGCCAGGTCGAACGGCGATGGCAGCTCGAAGTGGGCCAAGACCAACCCGGAGGGCGAGGAGGAGATCCTGATCGCCGGGAAGACGGGAACGGCCGAGTTCGGCATGGCCGACGAAGACACCGGCGCCCGCGACTCGCACGCCTGGTTCACCTGCTGGGCACCACTCGACGAGCCGGAGATCGCCGTCGCCGTGATCATCGAGGCCGGTGGCGAGGGCTCCACCTTCGCCGTCCCGGTCGCCGATGCGACCGTCCGCGCCTGGTTCGAGCTCACCGGCCGCCGCCCGCGCGGCGTCGTCCTGAGCGAGGATCCGATGCCGGTCTAGGTGCATCTCGTCGCGTACAGTCGGCCACAAGGGCCGACTCGTGCCTCTTGACGCCGGACACAAGGTCCGGCGGTACCGTGATTGAGTTGAGGGAGAACATCTTGTCGTCACCAGCCGTTTCTGCGCCGCGTCTGCACCATGTGGGGTACGTCGTTAGTGATCTCGATGCGGCGGCAGCGAATTACGCCGCGCTCGGCTTCACCGGTGGCGAGCGCCACGAGATTCCGGAGCAGAAGATCGTCGCGATGACGTTCCGCAGCGGCACCGGCTGGCTGGAGCTGATCCAGCCGACCGATCCGGATGGGCCGATCGCGAAATATATGGCGAAGCGGGGCGAGGGCACGCATCATGTCGCCTTCGAGGTAGACGACATCGTCGCCGAGCTGGCGAGGCTGAAGGAATCCGGCGTCCGCCTCATCGACGAGACGCCGCGTACCGGTGCCCACGGCTGGACGATCGCCTTCATTCACCCGGAATCCTGCAACGGCGTCCTGACCGAGCTGGTTCAGGTCGACTGACAAAGTAGCTGCGGACTCAGGTGTCCGCCACAGGAGTACCATGACCTCCCTTCAGGACCGCCTCTCGTTCTTCGTCGCCACAGACCGCCTCAAGGAGACGCGTCGCGCGAACTGGATTTACTCCGAGCCGCGTCAGGAGACGGTCGCCGAGCACGTCTGGCACACATCGCTGCTCGCCATGCTGCTTCAGGATGCCGCGCCGGAGGGCACCGACCACAACCATGTGCGTGACCTGCTGGTGATCCACGATCTCGTCGAGGTCTTTGCTGGCGACACCGTGCTGTGGGACGATGTGCCGCTGGACGATACCGATGCCCGTGAACACGCCGCCGGTGAGCGCCTGATGGGAATGTTGCCGGAGGACCAGTACGAGCGATTCGACCCGCTCTGGCGCGAGTTCCAGGCACAGGTGACGGTCGAGGCGCGCTTTGCCAGAGCGATTGACGCCCTGCACCCGATGGTCATGAGCTGGTTTCCCGGCGGGCAGGGCCATGCAAACAAGACCCTCACGCCGACCAGGATCCTGACGCGCAAACGCCCCGCCATCGAGCCGTTCCCGAAGCTGTGGGAGCTGGCGACCTGGCTCGTCCAGCAGGCCGTCGACCAGGGGCTCATCCCCGCCGACGAGATGGTGCCCGCGACTGTCTAGCAGCGTACCGCCGCAGCTTGTCTGCGGTGTTCAAGACGGGCCGCGTCGCTGCTTGTCTGCGGCGGTACGGCCCGCTATCACCCCCGGATGACGAGAATTCTGCGACGTGACACAATACGGCTATCTCAGCCGGGTTCGACATTCCCGCGTCGGACGAAGGAGACCCCGCCATGGCACAGACCGAAGAACGCCGTATCACGACCGATTCCGGCATCGATATCGAGCGCGTCTATACCGCGCCCGACGAGCCGTATGACCTTCCCGAGCCGGGCGAGTACCCGTTCACGCGCGGCATCCATCCGGGGATGTATCGCTCGCGCCGCTGGACCATGCGCCAGTACGCCGGGTTCTCCTCCGCCGAGGACAGTAACCGCCGCTACCGGCTGCTGCTCGAGCGCGGCACGACCGGCCTGAGCGTCGCCTTCGACCTGCCGACCCAGCTCGGGCTGGACTCCGACGATCCGCGCGCGTTCGGCGAGGTTGGCCGTGTTGGCGTCGCCGTCAGCACGCTTGACGACATGCGGATCCTCTTCGATGGCATCGACCAGGAAGCGGTCACGACGTCGATGACGATCAACGCCCCGGCGTCACTGCTCTTGCTCATGTACCAGATCATCGCGGAGGAGCGGGGCGCCGACCCCAGCAAGCTCGGCGGCACGATCCAGAACGACATCCTGAAGGAATACGCGGCGCGTGGGACCTATATCTACCCGCCGAAGCCGTCGATGCGGCTGGTGACGGACACGTTTGCCTATTGCTCCGCGAACCTGCCGCGCTGGAACACGATCTCCGTCTCCGGCTACCACATTCGGGAGGCCGGGTCGTCCGCCGCGCAGGAGATCGCGTTCACGTTGTCGGACGGCATCGCCTACGTCCAGGCGGCCATCGATGCCGGGATGGATGTCGACACCTTCGCGAAGCGGATCAGCTTCTTCTTCGCGTCGCACTCCAACCTCTTCGAGGAGGCAGCAAAGTTCCGCGCCGCTCGCCGGATGTGGGCGCGGATCATGAAAGAACGCTTCGGTGCGACCGATCCGAAGGCGATGATGATGCGCTTTCACACGCAGACCGGCGGCGTTACCCTCACGGCGCAGCAGCCGCTGAACAACGTCGTCCGTGTCGCCTACCAGGCACTCTCGGCCGTGCTTGGTGGCACGCAGAGCCTCCATACCAACGGCTTCGACGAGGCGCTGGCGATCCCGACCGAAGACGCCGCGACGCTGGCGCTCCGCACCCAGCAGATCCTCGCCGAGGAGACCGGTGTGCCGGAGACGGTCGACCCGCTCGCTGGCTCGTACTTCGTCGAGTCGCTGACCGACCAGCTGGAGGAGAAGGCGCAGGAGTGGATCGATGCCATCGACGAGCGCGGCGGTGCGGTCGAGGCGATCGAGAACGGCTTCGTCCAGAACGCGATCGCGGAGAATGCGTACCGGCGCGAGCTGGCACGGTCCTCCGGCGAGGAGATCGTCGTCGGTGTGAACCGCTTCGTCGATCATGGCGGGTCGGATTCGGCGATGAAATTGCACAAGATCGATCAGGAGATGGTCAAGCGGCAGGTCGCTCGCGTCACGGCCTACAAGGAGAGCCAGGACCGCGAGGCCGTCGACACCGCGCTCGCGGCCGTCCGGATGACCGCCCAGGGTTCGGACAACCTGTTGCCGGTGATGAAGGACGCGCTCCTTGCCGGCGCAACGCTCGGGCAGGTCGCCAACGCCTTGCGCGACGTCTTCGGTGAGCACCGCCCCGAGGTGTGATAAGCCAGCGAGATCATAAACTCGTAGGGGCGGACTCCATGTCCGCCCTCGTAGACAAGGAAGGGCGGACATGGAGTCCGCCCCTACGTGGATGAAACCAGGTCAGTCCGCCGCACCCAGCACAAGGCTGGCGTTGATGCCACCGAACCCGAAGGCATTGGTCACCAGGTGCGATACTCGCTGCTCGCGGCCACCGGGCGGGATCACGTCGAGATCGCAGGCCGGGTCCTGGTTCGCCAGGTTCGTCGTGCCCGGCAGGTAGCCGCGTTCCAGCGCCATCGCGCAGATCGCTGCCTCCATCGCGCCTGTCGCCCCGAGCGCATGCCCGTGCTGCCCCTTGGTCCCGCTCACCGCTACCTTGTTCGCCCGATCTCCCAGGGCGAGGCGGATCGCCTTGCACTCGGTTGAGTCGTTGAGTGTCGTCGACGATCCGTGCGCGTTGACGTAGTCGATGTCCTTTGGCGACAACCCGGCGCTGAGGATCGCCTCCGTCATCGCGCGGGCGGCATGCGTGCCTTCCGGATGCGGCGCCGTCATGTGATGGGCGTCGCTGGACGTGCCGTATCCCTGCACTTCGGCATAGATCCGCGCGCCGCGGGCCGTCGCGTGCTCCAGCGATTCGAGCACTAGCATCGCGCCCCCTTCGCCCATGACGAACCCGTCACGATCGCGGTCGAAAGGACGGCTCGACGTGGCCGGGTCGTCGTTGCGCGTGCTGAGGACCCGGATCCACGTGAAGGCGCCGAAGACGAGCGGCGAAAGTGGGGCTTCCGCGCCTCCGGCGAGCATGACCGGCACGCGGCCGTCCTGGATCATCCGCGTGGCCTCGCCGATCGCGACCATCCCCGCCGCGCAGGAGTTGCCGTTGGCGAGGGACGGTCCGGTTAACCCCATCTCGATGCTGATGTTGGATGACGCCGCGCCGCCGAATACCGACAGCGCCAGCATCGGGTTCACCGAGCTCGCGCCCTTCGACAGGTAGGCCCGGTGTTGGTCCTCGGCGAACGCGACGCCGCCCAGCGCAGAGCCCGCGTAAACGCCGGCGCCCGCCTTTGCCGCCTGCTCGGCGGTGATGCCGGCATCCTCGAGGGCCATCTTCGCGGCGACCAACGCGAACTGGGAGTATCGATCGGTCCTCCGTGCCTGCTTCGCCGGCAGGTGGTCGGTCGGGCAAAAGTCGATCTCCGCCGCCATCCGGCTCGAGAAATCCGACGGATCGAAGCGGGTGATCGTGCGAACCGCGGTCGTGCCGTCCCGCACGCCTTGCCAGAGCCCTTCTGCGCCGGTACCGATCGGCGTTACGGCTCCGATTCCTGTGATGACGACCCGATGTTTCACGAGCGTGGCTCCCCGTTTGGCATGAAGCGTGAATCCCGGTCTTCGACGATGCCCTTGATCGTCGCGAGCGTCTTGCCGGCGATTGCCTCGATGAACTGCGGACCGATGATGTAGTCGGAGATGAGATTCCCCACGACCGGCCAGGGTGGCGTGAAATCGTGGTCGATCGTCACATCGACTGCCCCGTCGCGGACCTTGAAGGTCCACGCCACATCCATGCCCTTTGTCACGCCACCCACGTGATGGAAGCGAATAACCGGTGTCTCACCATCGCGCTCCACGGTCTGACGGGCACGCCACTTCACCGGGATGAAGTCGCGCTTCGCCGCCATCTCGACGGTCTTGTCGTCGCCTCCGCCCTCCAGGAGCGTGACCCAGCGGTAATGCGGCAGGATCTCCGGCCAGCGTTCCGTATCGGCTGCGAGCGCGACGATATGATCCAGATCGCCACGCATCTCGACGGTGTTCGCGGTGCGCATGTGGTGGTTCCCCCTGTTGTGACCAGAGAATGATGCGGGTCAGGGTCGCAACATTCGCGCCAGGAAGACCGGGGAGAGGACACGAGCGGGAGGCTGGAATCCGCCCAGGACGCCGGCCATCGTCAGGCCGAGGTCTTCACGGCTGGCAAGGCGCGGCGTGACGTAGTTCATGGCGGGCGGGGTGTTGATGAACGCCTGGACCAGCCAGCTCACGGTTCGCTTGGCGGTGAAGGTCCGGCGGCGCGCGATCCGGTAAGCGTCGAGGGTATCCGCCGAAGTATCGCCAGCTTTCAGCGCCTCGCTTGCGATCGGCGCTGCGAGAAGCCCGGCGCGCAGTGCCTCGTAGACGCCTTCGCCGGCGAACGGATCGAGGAAGGCGGCGGCGTCGCCTATCAGGAGGTAGCCGTCTCCTCCGACGCGCCGGCTCCGGACACCCATCGGTCCGACGCCTCGGATGCCTCCGACGCGCTCGGCCCCGTCGAGCTTGCGCGCCATCTCTGGCAGGCGCTGGACCATCCCGGCGAAGAAGTCTTCCAGCGAGCCGTCGCGGTCCTGGACGTCGCCTGTCCTGTTGACGATGGTGAGGTTGACCAGGCCGTACTCGATGATCGCGAGACCGGCGTAGACCCCGTGGCCGATATGCATCTCGCCAAATCGCTCGAGGCCGGTGACACCCCGATAGTGGGTGGCGAGACCGGTCTTGTGCGGCCAGCGCAGCGGCTGGCTGAGCGCCAGCTCGCGGGCGACGACAGAGTGACGGCCGTCCGCACCGACCACCAGAGGTGCCCGAAGCTCCTCGCGAGTGCCGTCGATCGTGGCCACGACGCCATGCACCCGGTCCCCGTCCCGGACGATCTCGCGGACATGGGCCCGCTCGACGACGGTGACGCCGCAGGCTTTCGCCCTTTCGAGCAACAGGTTGTCGAGGTGGATGCGGGAAAGGCCCGTGGCCGCCCGGCCCGGCTCTGCCTTCGCGTAATGGGCGGTGAAGCGACTGCCGTTCGGCGCGTGGACGATCATGCCGTCCATCCGGCTCGCGCCGAGCCGTCGCGCTTCGCTGAGGATGCCCATCTCGTCCAGCAGGACGGTTGCAGCCGGGTTGACGTAGTCGGAGCAGGCCTTGTGGCGGGGAAAACGGGCCTTGTCGAGTAGCAGGACCCGGTGTCCCGCCTCCGCGAGCGCAGCCGCGAAGGTGCTCCCGGCCGGGCCTGCTCCCACGACGATCGCCTCGGCGTCATGCATGGTCGCCCTCGTTCACCTTCAGCGCCGCCATCCGGAACCATGGTCGGGTCGACACCTCTGCGTCCTGGATCCCCGCCCGCCCGAGCAGCTCCTCCAGCTCATCCGGCGTGTAGGCGCGGCGGACGGAGAGTGGGGCGTCGTTCCGTGTCAGGCGGTTGCGCGTGGTCAGGCGGGCGGCGATCCAGGCTGCGAAATACCCGAGTTTGCTGCGACGCAGGTCGTTCAGGATGAAGCCCCGCCGGGCGAGCCGATGCATCTCCTCCAGGATCGCGACCGCCTCGTCCGGCGCGAAATGATGCAACGTCATCGAACAGAGGACGATGTCGAACGAGTCGTCGGGAAGCGGAACGCTCCGCGCGTCGTACCGTGCCAGCGAGATATCGTTGTGGTCGCCGATCGCCTCCCGCGCCACGTCCAGGACATCCTCCATGTAGTCGCTGGCGGTGATCGCCACTGGTATCCCGCGTCGCTTTGCCCAGCGGCTGATGGCCAGCGGGATATCGGCGCAGCCGGTGCCAAGATCGAGGATCGTTACTGGCTGGCCGTCAGGCACGCCATCGATCAGCCGGGGCAGGAGTGTCAGGATGGTCGACGTGCCGCCTAACAACCGGTTGACGCGCCTGATATCCCGGAAGTTTTCCTTCAGCTCGCGCGCGTCATGGCCCTCGGCGTCAAGCAGCTCTGTCTGCTCGCTCCGTGGCCATGGCGCAGGCGCAATCGCCTTGCGAATGACGATATCGATCCCCACAGGCGTCTCCCGGGTCGTCTACACGGCGGTTTTCCTCCGTCGTCGCACGTTCTGATCCTTCACGATCGCGGCAGGGTGTGCCATGCCGTGGGTGAGCGGCGTACCGGTCTCCGGATTCTCGACCATCGACGAGTAGCCGCCCGTGTAGTCGCGGATCACTCCGTCGTCGATCGCCAATGTCCGCGTGCAGACGGTGTCGAGGAACCGCCGGTCGTGCGAGATCGTGATGATGGTGCCCGGGAATTCCCGCAGGGCAGCCTCCATGATCTCGACCGACGCGAGGTCCAGGTTGTTGGTCGGCTCATCGAGCACCAGCAGGTTCGCGCCTCGCGCCATGATCACAGCCAGCTGCAGCCGGGCCCGCTCGCCACCGCTGAGGGCGCCGATCCGGTTCATCGTGTCGTCGCGATCGAAGAGCATGCCGACGAGGAACGACAGCGCTTGCTGTTCGGTGAACGATCGCTCCCGCCGGACCGCCTCGATCGGCGTCATATCCGGATCCAGCGTCTCGTGGAGCTGTGCGTAGTAGCCGACCGTGATGCCCGCGCCAAGCCGCACCCGTCCGGTCGTCGGCGGCTCCTCGCCAAGCAGGATCCGCATCAGCGTGGTCTTTCCCGCCCCGTTCGGACCGGTCAGGCCAACCCGCTCGCCGTGCCGTACCAGCAGGTCGAACGGCTGGAGCACGGTGCGTTCCCCATATCGCTTCGAGACCCGCTCCGCGACGATCACGTCCGTCCCGCCTCGCTCGACGTCGAAGTTCAGCGTGATCCGCCGTTTCGTCAGCACCGGCATCGGTTGAGCGTCGAGCCGGGCGCGTTCTTCGTCCCGCTTGCGGCGCTGGTTCTCGGCACGGCTGGCGAACTTGGGGTTCTGTCGTGCCCATTGCGTCAGCTCCTCGGCGCTGGCCTTGAGCTTCAACCATTCGCGCTCGGCCAGCTCGCGGAGCTCCAGTTCGCGTTCGAGCCGCTCTTCTTTTTGCCGCAGGAAGGCGGAGTAGTTGCCGGGATAGGTCTGGATGCGACCGTGCTCCAGCTCGTGGATCGACGTCGCGACGCGATCGATCATGTAGCGGTCGTGCGAGATCATGCAGACTGCGCCGGAGAAGCGCTCCGTGAGCCATTTCTCCAGCCATGCCCGCGCCTCCATGTCGAAGTGGTTGTCGGGCTCGTCGAGCAGCAGTAGGTCCGGTTCGTCGAGCAGGAAGCGGGAGACATCCACGAGCTTGCGCTCGCCGCCGGAGAGGTCGCCGATCCGTTGGTCCCAGCGATGCTCCGGGAAGGCGAGCCCGCCCAGCACCTCTGCCAGGCGCGCCTCGTGGTCGGTGCCACGCGCGTCGTCGAGGCGTTCCAGCAGGAATGTGTAGCGGTCGAGCGAGCGGGCCATCGCCTCGTCATCGAGCCCCGTCGCGAGTTCCTCCTCGATCTCCATCAGCGTGTACTCGATGGCCTCCGGGTTCCCGGCGGCGAGGTCAACGACCTCCCGCACCGTCTTGCCCGGATCGAGGTCCGATTCCTGGCGCAGGTATCCGATGCGCAATCCGCGCCGGTGGGTGACCTCACCGGCCTGGGGTGTGAGGTCGCGGACAAGCAACCGGAAAAGCGTGCTCTTGCCGCTGCCGTTATCGCCGATGAGGGCGATGCGCTCGCGCTCCTGGATGACGAAGGAGAGGTCGTCGAAGATCTGGTTGCCGCCGTGGGCGTACGCGATGTTTGCCGCCTGGACGAGGATGGACATGGTCGTGCCTTTCGTGATGTTGATGGTCGTGTCGAAATCGGGGCAACAAAAAGCCCCTTGATGATGGGCATCAAGGGGAGAATCGAGTGAGACGCGTTGAGTCGGGACAGCCTACGTCTCCGCCGCAAAAAAGGCGCACTTCTCCCATGTATGTGCGGAGATTGGCGATGTTGCGATGGTGGCTTTGAGGTAGATCTTCATTGTTGCCTGTCCTGCGTTGAAAGTAGCTCCTGCCGCAGGATAGCGATCGGGAGGTGTAACGTCAACAGGGGCGGAGCCATATGGCTCCGCCCCTGTTTCATGATCGCCGAAGTATTCCCTTAGTTTTCCGGCGTCGCGTCCGGGCTGGCCGACGGCGGCGTGGCATTCATCGCTGGCTCAACAGACGGGAAAATGATCCCGCACGCAACACGGTCGCCGCTCTCGCCGGACGGATCGGTCTCCAGGTCGTCCTCGCCGGCATGGATGATGAGCGCGGAACCGTCCGCGTCAGCGAGCGTGTTTTCCTGCGTCTCGATCAGCGTCACCTTGTCCGTGGTGACCTCGTAGGAGAAGGAACCATCGTCGGCGACCTCGATGTTGCCAAGGTCCCCGGCGTGGGATTCGTCGTCATCCGGTGCGCCATGCATGTGCTCGCCCGGATTGAAGTGACCACCGGCGGATTCGTAGGGCGTATCCCCGGAGGCGTCGCAAGCACCGACCTCATGGATGTGGATACCGTGCAGGCCGGGCTCCAGGGTGCTTTCATCGGTGCTCTCGATCAGGAAGGTCACGTCGCCCGCTGTGGAGTTCTGCGTGATGTCCACATAGGCGATGACGACGCCGTCCGGTGTGGACAACGGGAACCGCTCCACGGTTGCAATGGTGGCGGGTGATACGGGTGGCGACGCCGCCGGTGACTCTTCGGGGGTGCCTTCTTGCGCGAGGGCTACGCCTCCGCCGAGAGAAAGCGATGATGCGATGAGTCCGGTGACCAAGGTCTTGCGAAGGTTCATGAGCAACGTGTCTCCTCATAACGATGTTCGGGTCGGCAAAGTGCCGACGCCGTCGTCCCACGCGGGATACCGATCTCCTCACCAGCCCGAACATGTTCCGGAACCTGCCGGTGTTATGCACGCTGGATCACGACATGCAGCTGGTGCCCGGCCGGGTCGTGGATGACCCTCGCCGTGTCGCCTGGGAACGACTGATGCAAGAGGTGTTCCGCGGAGGAGATTTACGATGCACTCTGCCCGAACTCGGCGGCACCACGCGAGGCGAGGATGAGACTACGAGGCCACGAAAAAGGGCAGGGATGCGTGGCGTCTGCATGCATCCCTGCCCCGTGTTTGCCTGGGCGGCTGACATGGCCTAGCTGGCCGGCGTCGCCTCCGGGCTGGCCGATGGCGCTTCCGCCGATGGCGGCGTCGCGTTCATCGCCGGCTCGAACGAGCGGAAGATGATGCCGCAGGCTACGCGGTCACCGCTTTCGCCAGACGGGTCGGTCTCGAGATCATCCTCACCGGCGTGGATGAGCAACGCGGAGCCGCTCGGCCCAGCAAGGCTGTTGTCGGCGGCCGGGTCCAGCGTCACCTTGTCGGTCGTGACCACGTAGAGCAGGGTGCCGTCGTCGTTTACCTCGAGGTTGCCGAGGTCACCGGCGTGGGAATCATCGTCGTCCGGTGCGCCGTGAGTGGTGTCCGTCGGGTTGAAGTGGCCACCCGCCGATGCATACGGGGTGTCACCCGAGGCGTCACAGGCGCCGACCTCATGGATATGGATGCCGTGCGTGCCGGGCTCGAGTCCGCTGTCGACCGTGCTCTCGATCTTGAACGTCACGCCGTTTTCGCCTTCCCAGGCCTCAACGTACGCGGCGATCGCGCCGTCTGGCGTGGAGAGGGGGAAGCGTCCCATCACGATGTCGCCTTCGGCTGGTTCTGCCACCGGGGATGCATCCGGGCTGGCCATGGGCGTGCTGTCCTGGGCCAGCGCGATGCCGCTCCCCAGTGAAAGCGATGCGGCGAGCATGCCGCCGAGCAACGTCTTGCGGAAGTTCATGATGAATCCATCTCCTCCGTCGATCTGCGAATACCTGCGCCAGTATGTCCGAGAATCGGTTCTCGCGACAGGGCCATGCCTTATCCCTGCCGGAATTCCGCCACCACATGGCGGTCGCGGCCGGCAAGGTCGTGGATGACCCGGGTGCTCGCGATCCCGGGAACCTCGTGCAAGAGGCGTTCCGTCGCGACCGCCTGGGAAGGGTCGATCTCGAAGCCGGCCGCGGCTTCTGTGGCGAGGATGCGGGGCAGATCAGCGACCACCCGGCGAACGAGATCGAGGCCATCCTCACCGCCGTCCAGCGCCAGGCGGGGCTCGGCATCGAGGTCCGGGTTCTCCTCGATCTGTCCCGGGGTGAGGTAGGGGAGGTTGGCCAGCACCAGATTCACCGGCCCGTCGATCGGTTCCGTCAGGGACCCTTCGATGAACCGGACTTGCCGGCGTCGCTCCGGCGTCAGGAGCCGGTCGGCGTTCTCGCGGGCAAGGGCGAGCGCGGCGGGGGAGATGTCGGTCGCGATGACCTCGCCCCGGAAGGTCGTTGGCAGGTGAGCCGCGAGGGAGACTGCGATCGCGCCGGTCCCGGTGCCGATATCGACGATTCGCGCATCCGGCCGGTTCGCGAGCCATCCCAGAGCCCACTCCACCAGCGGCTCCGTGTCCGGCCGTGGGATCAACGTGTCCGCTGTCGTCCGGAACTCCAGCGCCATGAACTCGCGCGTGCCGGTGAGGTAGGCGACCGGCGCGCCGGCAAGCCGACGGCCGATGATGGCGTCGTATTCGATAGCCGCATCGGCGGGCATCGGCTCGGGGTAACGCAGGAAGAGCCGGGTGCGGTCGACGTCGAGGACGTGCCGCAACAGCACTTCTGCGTCGAGCAGCGCGGTGTCGATGCCGGCGTCGGCCAGGCGCCGCGCAGCCTCCCGCATCGTCTGGTGAATCGTCATCCGCCCACTATGCATGCGCCGTCCATCCCGGTACTATCACTGCATTCCACGTGGCACGCCGTCGTGCCGGTCCTGACAATGTAGGTCGCCGTTTCGTTCATCTCGGGAGGTTCTTCATGTGCTCACCAGAGATCATGCAGATCGTTCGACGGCAACTGTCCGGTGAACCGCGTCTTTCACGTCGCGCCATGGTGACGGCATCGGCCGCGGCGGCATTCACCGCGGGGATGTCACGTACTGGCGTTCTGGCGCGCCAGGCGACGCCGGTCTCCTCGCCGGCGGCGGAGGCGTCACCGGTGCCCGGGATCCGCCCCGCGATTGCCGATCTCAGTCATACCATGACTCCGGAAATGCCGGTGTGGCCGGGCAACGAGCCTTTCCAGGCAGAACCGGTCAAGACCTTTGCCAGCGACGGCTTTTATGGCCAGAAGATCTCGTTCTGGGAGCATACCGGGACGCACCTGGACGCTCCGGCGCACTTCCACGAAGGCGCCGAGACGGCCGAGCATCTCCCGGTTGAACAGTTTTTCGCGCCGATCGTCGTTGTCGACATCGCCGCTCGCGCGGCGGAAGATCCGGACACGGCACTGACCGTCGATGACCTGCTCGCGTTCGAGGCTGAGTACGGGGAGATTCCCGCCGGCGCGTTCGTCGCCATGTATTCCGGTTGGGCGGCGAAGATCGATGACGCGGAGGCCTTCGTCAACCTGGATGCGGACGGCGTGCAACATTACCCCGGCTTCCATCCGGACGCCGCCGAATTCCTCGTATCGCAGCGCGATATTGTGGGGATCGGCGTCGACACGCTGAGCCAGGATCCCGGGAACTCCACCGACTTCGGAACCCACATCACGATCCTCGGCGCCGGGAAGTATGGCGTGGAAGGCCTCGCGAACCTCGACCAGGTTGCCCCGGCCGGGTCGTCTGTTTTCATCGGCGGTCCGAAGCACCTTGAAGCCTCCGGAGGTCCGGCCCGCGTCATCGCGATCAACCGCGCCCGATAGCACCCTCCCAACAGGGCCACTCCCGCTTCGGAATGGCCCTGTTGACACCCTGGTCATCTCCCGACACCATACCGGCGAACAGCCAGAGGCACATGCATGTCGGGAGGGCCGTGACGATGGCGGGATCACTTCGGGTATTGCTGGTCGGCGGGCCAATGTACGACCCCCTGTACGCGCGACTCGAGGAGTTCGAGGCGTGGGAAGGAGTCCGGGTCGATGTCGCCGCGACATTGCCACACCCGGAGCTCAACGACCGGGTCGCGGAGGGGTTCGGGGCGGGCAACGCGCAATACGACCTGATCTCCACGCACATCAAGTACGCGCCGAGCCAAATGCAGTGGCTCACACCGCTCGACGATGACCTCGATGCCGCTGAGCTGGAACCGTTTGCGCCGAAGACGATCGATTTGGCGAGGATCGACGGCGTGCTGTACGGCGTCCCGCGAAACCTCGATATCAAGCTCCTGCATTACCGGACCGACCTGATGGACGGTCCGCCCTCGTCCTGGGAAGCGTTGCTGGAGGAGGCGACCCGGCTTCGGTCGGGTGACAGGTTCGGGTTCACCTTCCCGGGTAAGGAGTCCGGGCTGCTCGGTCACTTCTTCGAGCTTCACGCCATGGCTGGCGGGCGCCTGTTCCCGGACCCCGACTCGCCGGCGCCCCACCTGAACGATGATGCCGGGCGCTGGGCGCTTGGTCTCCTGAAAGACCTTTACGATCGCGCCGCGCCGCCCGAGACTCCCGACTGGCACTACGATGAGGTCGCGGCCTGCTTCCGGGAGGGACGGTCGGCCATGTCGAGCGACTGGCCGGGCGGCTTCTATACCTACGAGGACCCTGGGCAAAGCCGCATAGTCGGGCGCTACGACCTTGCGCTCTACCCGGAGGGCATCGCCGGCCGGTTCATCTATTCCGGAAGCCATACCTTCGCGATTCCCTCAACGGTGCGGGACCGACCCGCCGCGTTGGCGCTACTGCGCTTCCTGACATCGCGGGAGTCGCAGGCGCTCGAAGCCCGGTTGGGGACGCTCCCGGCCCGGCTCGATGCGCTGCAGGACGCCCGCGACGAAGCCCCGGAAGGATCGCTCGCGAAACGTCGCTGGAGCTTGCTGGAGCAGGCGGGAGAGCACGCGCTGTTGACGCCGAACCACCCGAACTACCCTGCGGTCGAGGATGCGATCTGGATGGGGATTCGCGAGGCGCTGCGTGGCACGATGACCGTCGACGAGGCGCTGCGGGTGACCGAGGAGCGGGCTGGTCGGGCTGCGCGTGGCCAAGGCGCCTGAGAGCGCTTTGACATGGGCCGGATCCGGCGCGATGCTGCCCGTATACGCAGGATAAAACGTGAGAGGGAAGAACCACATGCAGGGAAGCCCGATGAGGCGCCTTGAGGGGAAACGGGCCATCGTCACCGGCGCCGGAGCCGGGATCGGTCAGGCGATCGCCAGCCGATTCGTGGCGGAAGGCGCCAGGGTCATCATTGCCGACATCAACGCGGAGAGCGCCGAAGCCGTCGCACGCGAGCTCGGTGATACGGCGATCAGCCATCAGGTCGACGTGACCAGCCATGACGAGATGGAGGCGCTGGTGCGTCGCGCGGTCGACGAGTGGGGCGGTCTCGACGTCATGGTCAACAACGCCGGGATCGGCGTTGCGGCCACCACTCCCGAAACATCCGAAGCGGACTGGGACCGCGTCATCGACGTCTGCCTGAAGGGCACCTTTCTCGGGATGAAGTTCGCGATCCCGGCCATTCGCGCTTCCGGCGGGGGGTCGGTCACGAATATCTCCTCGATCGCCGCGATGGTTGGCGTCCCGGATCGGGCGGCCTACAGCGCGGCCAAGGGCGGCGTGCTGGCGCTGACGAAAGCGGCGGCGATCGACCACATCGCGGAGGGCGTGCGCGTCAACTGCATCGCGCCCGGCACGGTCGATACGCCGTGGGTGGACCGGATCACCGCCGGATACGAGGACCCGGCCGCCGCACGCGCGGCGATGCAGGCCCGGCAGCCGCACGGCCGGTTCGTCACCCCGGACGAGATCGCGGCGATGGCGGCCTATCTGTCGTCCGATGAGGCCGGTTCCGTCGTCGGCGCCGCAATGGTTGTCGACGGCGGCATGACCGCACGGTAAAGCGGCGGCCCGCGTACAGCCGGCCCTTGTGGCCGGCTCCGGAGTCGCCCACGAGGGGCGACTGTACACGGGTAAGTCCTAGGAGAAAGCCCGATGCCGATCACCATCACCGGGGCAATCGCCCGCGATATCCGCTTCCCGACATCACAGGATCTCTCCGGTTCCGACGCGATGAACGAGGCGCCAGATTATTCGGCCGCCTACGTCGTCCTGGAAACCGATGCGGGCATCGAGGGGCATGGCCTGACATTCACGATCGGACGCGGGAACGAGCTCTGCGTCGCCGCGATCGAATCGCTCGCGCCGCTCGTCGTCGGGCAGACGCTGGAGTCGTTCACGGCGGACATGGGCGCGTTCTGGCGCCGGATCACCGGCGACAGCCAGCTGCGTTGGGTCGGCCCTGAGAAGGGGGTGATCCACCTGGCCACCGCCGCCATCGTCAACGCTGTCTGGGATCTCTGGGCGAAGGCCGAGGGCAAGCCGGTCTGGAAGTTGCTGGCCGACATGAGTCCGGAGGAGATCGTTCGCTGTATCGATTTCCGCTACATCACCGATGCCCTGACGCCGGACGAGGCGCTGGAGATCCTGCGCCGTAACGAGTCGACGCGGGCGGAGCGCGAGGCGGAGATGCTGCGGGACGGCTTCCCGGCGTACACGACCAGCGCCGGCTGGCTCGGCTATTCCGACGACAAGATCCGGGCGCTCTGTCGCGAGGCGGTCGCCGCGGGCTGGACGCATTTCAAGCAGAAGGTTGGCGCCGACATCGAAGACGACGTGCGGCGGGCGTCGATCATCCGTGAGGCGATCGGCCCGGACCGGACGCTGATGATGGACGCCAACCAGGTCTGGGATGTCCCCGAGGCGATCGCGAACATGGAGCGCCTGAGAGCGTTCAATCCGTGGTGGATCGAGGAGCCGACGAGCCCGGACGATGTGCTGGGGCACGCGGCGATCGCGAAGGCAGTTGCCCCGATCGGCGTCGCGACCGGGGAGCATTGCCAGAATCGCGTCATCTTCAAGCAGCTCTTGCAGGCGAACGCGATCAGCTTTTGCCAGATCGACGCTGCCCGCCTCGGGGGCGTGAACGAGGTGCTGGCCGTGCTGCTGATGGCGGCGAAGTTCGGCGTGCCGGTCTGCCCGCACGCCGGGGGCGTCGGGCTCTGCGAGTATGTCCAGCACCTTTCGATCTTCGACTACATCTGCGTCGGCGCGTCGTTGGAAAACCGGGTGCTGGAGTACGTCGATCATTTGCACGAGCACTTCGTCGACCCGGTCAGGATCCGGAACGGAAGATACATGCCGCCGGAGAAGCCAGGCTATTCGGTCGAGATGCACGCGGTGTCGCTGGAAACGTACCGATTCCCGGGCGGGGAGGCATGGTCCGGAGCGGCGAAGGCGTAGTCTCGCACCACGTGTGCGAGACATCGACCGCAGGTCGATAGGGGAGCGATGTGACCATGCGGGTCATGTCCCGGACACATGATCCGGGGCTACGGAGGTGAAGCCCCGACCGGACACAAAACGGGCGGCCAGCTTGGCCGCCCGTTCGTCATATCCACATCGGGCAGGCTACGCCGCCGCGCCCATGCCGGCTTCCGAGAGGCGCTCGGCCTCGTCGGCGGCCCGGAGGTCGTCGATCAGCGGCTCCAGCGCGCCGTTCATGACGCCCGGGATGTTGCTGACACTCTTGCCGATGCGATGGTCGGTGATGCGGTCCTGCGGGTAGTTGTAGGTCCGGATCTTCTCGCTGCGCTCACCTGAGCCGATCTGCGAGCGGCGGGCGTCGCCGCGCTCTTCGGCAAGGCGAGCCTGCTCCTGCTCGTAGAGCCTCGAGCGGAGCACACTCATCGCCTTCGTCTTGTTCTTCAGCTGGCTCTTCTCGTCCTGCATGCTGACGACGATACCGGTCGGGAGGTGCGTGATGCGGACAGCGGAGTCGGTCGTGTTGACGCTCTGGCCACCGTGACCGGTCGAACGGAAGACGTCGATGCGGAGATCGTTGTCGTTGATCTGGATGTCGACTTCTTCAGCTTCCGGCAGCACCGCGACGGATGCCGTCGACGTATGAATGCGGCCCTGCGACTCCGTCGCCGGCACGCGCTGCACGCGGTGGACGCCGGATTCGTAGCGCAGGTAGCTGTAGGCGCCCTGGCCACGGACCTCGAAGATGATCTCGCGGAACCCGCCACCGTCGGTTGGGGTAGAGGACAATACCTCCACCTTCCACTTCATCTTGTCGGCGTAGCGGGTGTACATCCGGTAGAGGTCGGCCGCAAAAAGGGCCGCCTCGTCGCCGCCGGTTCCGGCCCGGATCTCGACGATGACGTTCTTCTCGTCGTTCGGGTCCTTCGGCACGAGGAGCTTGCGGATCGTCAGTTCCAGCTCCTCCCGGCGTGAACGAAGGCTTCGCAGCTCTTCTTTCGCCAGCTCCGCCATGTCAGGATCGTTGTCGTCCGCCATGAGCTTCGCTTCGGCGATCTGCTCCTCGATGGACTTGAACTCGACCCAGGCGCTGACGAGCGGCTCCATATCGGCACGCTCGCGACCGTATTCCATGAGCTTTTCGGCGTCGGTGGCCACGGCCGGGTCGGCCATCAGGTGGTCGAGTTCGTGAAGCCGCCGCTCGAGTTCATCGAGCGTGGCGCTGAACGATTGCATGGTTGCAGCCATGGCGGGGATACTCCGGGATGCGATGATAGTCGGGTAGTCGGGATTGGTGGGCCACGACGCGTGGGCAGTACGAAACGGCGGCGTCCGCGTGGCCTGACCGGACAAGTATAAACGTTCCGGGACCATCGCCGTCGTCAGGGGTATCGCGGGAAGAGCGAGCTACTCCTGTGCCTCCAACTCCTCGATATGCTCGACCATGGCGATGGCTACGGATGCAACCTGGACCAACTCTTCCTTCAGGCGGGACAGGTCGCCGCTTGGGTGGAAATACTCGTTATTTGCTGCCTGGGCAGCCTCGCCGACTTCTTCGGTGAGGATAGACATCCACTCCGGCCACGAGTGCCGCTGGACGCCCCAGCGATCGTCCTGTTGATCCCGTTCGCGGAGAACCAGGTCGATCGAGCGATGGGTCAAACGGAGGCGATCGTGCACGATTGGTACTCCTTTTGTCAGGGAATAGTAGGTGTTCTTCAGCCCTTCGGGGACGGGGAGGCGATATGCGTTGGAACTCTGGAGATCATATCGTGCCGGAGATGAAGGGCAACGGCCTTCCATTTCGCGTCTTTCCGGCGACCGTGGTATCCGATTCCGCCGATCTGCTTGCGTTCTACATTCGTGCCAATACCCTCTACCTCCGCCTGGTGACGGCGGATGAGCATGACTTGCCGAGGATCATCGACGTGGATGAGATCCATCGGATGCCGAAGAGGCTTGTTCGCAGAAGCTTCGGTGAGCGGCATCGCCTTGTCGTTGCGAGGCCAAGCGAGGCATATGCCGTCGACACCAACTGGACGGAGCCAGGCTGGAATCATGTCGAGTGGTACGTGAATATGCAGACACCATTCGTGCGCACAGCACTCGGGTTCCGCACCACGGATCAGGTGCTCGATATTGTGGTCCAGCCTGACCGCTCGTGGAAGCTCAAGGACGTGGATGAGATGGCGGCGTCCGTTGTCTCTGGCAGGCTGACCAGTCATGAGGGAGCAACCGTCAGAGGGGAGGCGGAACGTGTGATCCGGGATATTGAGGCGTGGCAATGGCCATTCAACGCAAAGTACGAAGAGTGGCGACCTCCACAGGAATGGACTATCCCGACGATTCCTGCCGAGTGGATGGCGAAGGCCATCGAACTATGAGCAGACGCAGACCGGGACAACACATCGAGGTTACATTCCTGTTGGGACACCTGCCCGTCCTGGTCATGCCCGTCACCGTCGTTGCGGACAGGGATGACCTCATCGCGCACTATCTTGCCGACGGCACCCATTACCTGCGCCGCGTGGCGATCGACGGCAGGCCGCCGCCCCGCGTCATCCCGGCGGCAGCGATCAGCCCAGCGGGAACGCGCTTCGACGTCGGTACCTGGCGTGGCTCGCACCGGCTGATCCTGACCCGGCTGGGGCAGGCGCACGCAGTCTTTATGAAATGGCGTGCGCCGTCGTGGGAGTTCATCGAGTGGTACGTGAACCTGCAGGAGCCGCTGCGGCGAACGGAGCACGGATTCGAGACGCGTGATCACTTCCTCGATATCAAGGTCGCGCCGGACCGATCCTGGCAGTGGAAGGATGAGGACGAGCTGGAGGAGGCGATTGGCGCCGGGCGGGTGACGCGCGAAGGGGCCGATGCCATTCGCCGGGAGGGCGAGCGCGTCATTCCGGATATCGAGGCGGGCCGGTTTCCCTTCGACAACAGCCTGATCGACTGGCGACCCGATCCGTCATGGACCATCCCGACAGCACATCTCCTCGAATGAGCTGTTGACATACGGCAGTCCGGTCCCTAGCATGGTGGCCGTAGACATTCCGACCCGAGACAGGAGCATTCGCATGCGCCAGACGACAACCACCACCCCAGCGACCCCCCGTGTTGTCGTCGAAAGAACCCTCCTGCATGCCCACCACGCTCAATCTCGGGGTGCTTGCCCATGTTGATGCCGGCAAGACCAGCCTGACCGAACGCATCCTCTTCGACGCCGGTGTCATCCGGACCATCGGCGACGTCGACCACGGAACAACCCAAACCGACACCTTGGTGCTGGAGCGCCAGCGCGGCATCACGATCCAGTCTGCCGTCGTTTCGTTCCGCGTCGATGACCTCACCTGCAACCTGATCGATACACCCGGCCACCCGGACTTCATCGCAGAGGTCGAGCGGGCCCTCGGCGTGCTCGACGCCGTGATCCTCGTGATCTCGGCCGTCGAGGGCGTCCAGTCCCAGACGCGACGCCTCTCCCGCGCTATTGTGAACCTCGGATTGCCCTGTCTCATCTTCGTCAACAAGATCGACCGCATGGGGGCGCGCAGCGCCGATCTTGTCGAGGAGATCGCTCGCGAGCTGCGCCGTGACCTCGTTGTCCTCTCCGACGTGACGGACATGGGGACGCGAGATGCATTGAGCATCCCTCGTGATCCCGGTGAGTCAGAAGTACGTGACGACATCGTCAATGTCCTGTCCCGGTATGACGATGCGCTCCTCGAGCGGTTCGTTGAGGCGGATGGCGCGCTCTCCGGCAAGGAGGTGACGCGTGCCCTTCGTGAGCAGATCTCCAGGGCCAGTGTGACGCCGGTTCTGTTCGGCTCGGCGATAACCGGCGCCGGTATATCGCAGCTTTTCGACGCGCTCGCGATGCTTGCGCCGATGGAAACACCTGACCCGGGCGCGACGCTCGCCGCCGAAGTGTTCAAGGTGCAGCGCCAGCCGAACGGCGAGCGCATCCTGATCTGCCGGATCTGGTCCGGCACGATGACCGTACGGAGCAACGTGCCGATCGTGCGGCCACACGCGCGAGCCGGGGAGGAGATTCCTCCATCGAAGATCACAGGTATCGACCTTTTTCGGGATGGACGCGCCGATCCGGTTCCTGCGGCATCCGCTGGAGATATCGTGCGGGTTCACGGGTTGTCGGACGCGCGGATCGGCGACTGGATCGGCGATGTCATCCGGGACCGCATTCCCGCCTTCGATCCGCCGGTCTTCGAATCGCGCGTGGAGCCGGTCGATCCTGACCAACGGGTCGAGATGAACGCCGCGCTTGCCGAATTCGCGGATCAGGATCCGCTGATCTCGGTCCGTCGAAGCGAGAGCAACGCCGAAACCTACATTCGGATGTACGGCGAGGTTCAGCGAGAGGTGATCGAGACGACGTTGCGGGACGATTACGGCGTCCCGGTCACCTTTGGCGATCCGACCGTGCTCCATGTCGAGCGCCTGCTGGGCGAGGGGCATGCCGCCGAGATCTTTGATGAGACGAAGCCTCCGTTCTACGCGACAGTCGGCTTCCGCATCCAGCCAAAGCGCGGCGAACGATCGACGTGGACCTTTACGCCGGGCAAGGCGAAACAGGGGTTCTTCGACGCCGCGGAAGAGGGCGGGCGATCCGTTCTCGAGCAGGGCCCCTACGGCTGGCCCGTCATCGACTGGGACGTCGAGGTGACGGATCTCATCTACCTCGTGTCGTCGGTCGCGTCGGATTACCGGAAGCTGGCGATGCTCGTCATGGCCGACGCCATTCGCGACGCCGGCACGGTGGTCTGCGAGCCGGTCCATGACGTCCGTATCATCGCGCCACCGGATGCGATCGGGGCGGTGATCCACCGCCTCGCGGAGCAGCGCGGAACGGTCGAGGACACGATGGTCGAGGGTGGCAGGGCCACGATCACCGGCGTTGTCCCCGCCGCCGGGCTCGATGCGGTTACTCGCTTCCTGCCCGGCGCGACCAACGGGCGCGCCGACCTCGACAGTCGTTTCCGCGATTACATACCGGTGGCGGGGGATCCGCCCGTTCGGCCTCGCACCGACCTCAACCCGTTCAACCGCACTGAATTCCTCTCGCGCCTGCGAGGACGATTCTGACCTCCCCGGGCCTCCCGCCCTCTGCCGCCCGACGGGGTAGTTTTTGTGTTACGAGTACAAAATGGATTGTGTCCTCGGCTACATTCCAATACTCTTATGGCGATAAGAGGTGAGGGCGCGATCTCACCAGAAATGACCCAGGAAACGCGTCGGGAGTGGGGTCGCGCGCAAGGAGCAGGACATGGCTCAGACACGGATTGAAACGGATCTTCTCGGTTCGCTGGAGGTTCCGGCAGACGCTTATTACGGGGTCCATACGCAGCGCGCGATCCACAACTTCCAAATCAGCGGAACCAAGGTCCAGGACATCCCCGAGCTGGTTCGCGGCATGGTCATGGTGAAGAAGGCGTCGGCGCTCGCCAACAAGGAGTTGCGGACGCTGTCGCCCGAGATCGCCGATGCGATCGCTGCTGCCTGTGACCTGATCCTCGAAGAGGGTCGGTGCATGGACCAGTTCCCGGTCGACGTCTTCCAGGGCGGCGCGGGAACCAGCGTCAACATGAACACCAATGAGGTCGTCGCGAACCTGGCGTTGGAGACGATGGGTCTCCCCAAGGGCCGCTACGACGTCGTCAACCCGAACGACCACGTCAACAAGAGCCAGTCGACCAACGATGCCTATCCCACGGGATTCCGGATCGCGGTCTACACCGTGGTGCAGCATCTGCGTGAGGAGCTTGACCGGCTGGCGCGGGCCTTCGAGAAGAAGGGCGAGGAAAACGCCAACGTCATCAAGATGGGCCGCACCCAGCTCCAGGATGCGGTGCCGATGACGGTCGGCCAGGAATTCAATGCCTTCGGCGTCCTGATGCGCGAGGAGATCCGCTATCTCGAGATCGCGGCGAAGCTGCTCCTCGAGGTGAATCTCGGCGCGACAGCGATCGGGACCGGCCTCAATACGCCGCCAGGCTATGCCGCGGTCGCCACCAGCAAGCTCGCCGAAATCTCCGGGCTGCCGACAACACCCGCCGACTACCTGATCGAGGCAACGTCGGACACCGGCGCCTACGTCTCGATGCACGCAGCCCTCAAACGGGTCGCCGCCAAGCTCGGCAAGATCTGTAACGACCTGCGCCTGCTGTCCTCAGGGCCGCGCGCCGGACTGAATGAGATCAACCTGCCGGAGCTGCAGGCCGGGTCCTCGATCATGCCGGCGAAGGTGAATCCGGTGATCCCGGAAGTGGTCAACCAGGTCTGCTTCAAGGTCATGGGCAACGACGTGACGGTGACGATGGCATCGGAGGCCGGGCAACTGCAGCTGAACGTCATGGAGCCCGTCATCGGCCAGTGCCTGTTCGAGTCGATGAGCCTGCTTACCAACGCGGCGAAGTCGCTGCGCGAGCTCTGCGTCGACGGAATCACGGTGAACGAGGACGTTTGCCGGAACTACGTCATGAACTCGATCGGGATCGTGACCTACCTGAACGAGCGGATCGGGCACCACAACGGTGACCTGGTCGGTCGCGAATGCGCGCGATCCGGCCGCTCGGTCCGCGAAGTTGTCCTGGAGATGGGCCTCCTGGACGCTGAAGAATTGGACGAGATCCTCTCCGTCGAGAACCTGATGAACCCCCGGTACCACGGGGAGATTCACCAGCAGGCTGATTCTGCTGTCTAGCCAGCCACGCGAGCTGGCAGTCAAGTCCGGCAACGGAGCCGGCATAAAGGAATAGTGCGATGATGATCGCCATTCAGTTCCTGGTCGTCCTTCTGTTCATCTTCATCGGCGCTCGCCTCGGCGGAATCGGGATCGGTTTCGCCGGCGGTGCCGGCGTCATCGTCCTGGCGATGCTGGGCGTGACACCGGGCGACATGCCCCTCGATGTCATCTCGATCATCATGGCCGTGATCGTCGCGATCGCCGCCATGCAAGTGGCTGGCGGCATGGACTACCTCGTCCAGGTTGCCGACCGAATCCTCCGCAAGAACCCCAAACACCTGACCTTCCTCGCCCCGGTCATCACCTACCTGATGACGATCATGGCGGGTACCGGACACACGGCGTTCTCCATGATGCCGGTCATTACCGAGGTGGCGAAGGAGAACGATATCCGTCCTGCCCGGCCGCTGACGATCGCCGTCGTGGCCTCGCAGATCGCGATCACGGCGTCACCGATCTCGGCCGCGGTGGTCTTCTTCTCCAGCGAACTGGAGGGACGTGGCGTCGACTATATCCAGCTGCTCGCGGTCGTGATCCCCTCCACCTTCATCGCCTGTATGCTGACGGCCGGCATCATGATGGCGGTCGACAAGATCCGCGGCGTGCCGGACCTGCACCAGGATCCGGAATACCGGCGACGCCTCGACGAGGGTCTCGTCACGCCGCCCCAGCGGCACGTCCAGTCCGAGCTCCCGGCTGGTGCGAAGCGATCGGTCATGATTTTCCTTGCCGGTCTCGTCTCCGTGATGACCTACGCGACGATCATCTCGCCGAAGCTCGGTCTAGTGGAAGAGCCGGTGATGGGCCGCGACGCGGCGATCATCTCGATCATGCTGACCGTCGGTACCGCGATCGTCGGCTTCTGCAAGATCAAGACGGACGACATCCTGACATCCTCCGTCTTCCGGTCCGGTATGAGCGCCGCCATCTGTGTCCTCGGCGTGGCGTGGCTCGGCACGACATTTGTGACCGCCCACCAGGAAGACATCACGACGTGGGCCGGCGACCTGCTGAACAGCTACTCTTGGCTCCTGGCAGTCGTGCTCTTCTTCGCTGCCGCGCTGCTGTACTCCCAGGCCGCAACAACCCGCGCGCTGATGCCGCTCGCGCTCTCGATCGGTATCTCCCCGGTCGCGGCCGTGGCATCGTTCGCGGCGGTCTCGGCGCTGTTCGTCCTCCCGACATACCCGACGCTCCTCGCGGCGGTCCAGCTGGACGACACGGGCACGACGCGGATCGGCAAGTACGTATTCAACCACCCGTTCCTCGTTCCTGGCGCGCTGGCCATCGGCATCGCGGTGGCGCTCGGGTTCCTGTTCGGATCGGTCATCCTGTAGATTCGCCTTCCAGCGAGCGATCATTCCGGGGCCGTTGTGGCACATCGTCACAACGGCCCCGGACGCGCTTAATGTGTTCCGTGGCGATGAACCGGAATCATGCTATCGTGCCTACGAGCCACAACGAACCAAAGGAGAGGTGAGCCTTGGTAATCCCACGGATGCATGTTGACGAGATCATCACCGACGTTTCACAGGTTCATCGCTTGCTGGAAGACCAGTTCCCGCAGTGGGCGGACCTGGCGATCAGGCCGGTTCCGTCGTCCGGGACCGACAACGCGCTCTACCGGCTCGGTGAGGATATGGTGATCCGCATGCCGCGTCGTCCCGGTATGGAGGGCGTGATCGAGCGGGAGCAACGGTGGCTTCCCCAGCTCGCGCCGCACCTTCCCGTCCAGATCCCGGAGCCCCTGGGCATGGGACAGCCGGGCGAAGGTTATCCCTATCGGTGGTCGGTCTACCGCTGGCTCGACGGCTCGAGTCCGGCCGTCGGGCACATCCCCGATCCACACGGGCTGGCCAGGGAGATCGCCGCCTTCATCCTGGCGATGCAGCGCGTCGACCTGCCGGATGGCCCCCGGAGTGGCCTGACCCTGCAGCAGCGTGATGCCCAGGTCCGCTCCGATATCGAGGCGCTTCGCGACGAGATCGACGTGGACGCGGTGAAGGCGGTTTGGGAAGAGGCACTGACCCTTCCGGAACATCCCGGCCCGCCGGTGTGGGTCCATTCGGACGTCGCGCCCGGCAATCTCCTGCTGCGCGAGGACCACCTGTACGCGGCGATCGACTTCTCCGGCGTTGGCGTCGGGGATCCGTCCATCGATATGCAGGTCGCCTGGAACCTGCTGCCCGCCGAGGCTCGCCCGACCTTTCGGGATGCACTCGGGGTCGACGACGCGACCTGGTATCGCGCCCGGGCTCGCGCGCTGGCGCAGGCGCTCGTCCAGATCCCGTATTACAAGCACACCAACATCCCGCTTGCCACGAATGCGCGTCATGTCATCCGCGAGGTGTTGACGGAGGCCCGGCAGGGTGGTTGAGTGCCCTTGAACGCCGCAGAGGAGCGGCGGTACGGACGACGACAAGGAATCACGACATGAAGCGGCTCGGGGTCATCGGATTGGGCAAGCGCATCCGCTGGATGCTGCAGGAGATCGACAAGTTCGCGACCGGCGCGAAGCTCGTCGCGGCGATCGATCCGGCGGAGGAGAGCATCCGCGCGCGGCATCCCGAGGTCGTCGAGGGTGTCACCTTCTATGACGACGTGGATCGCATGCTCGACGAGGCCGGACTCGACGGCGTCCTGATCGGCACGAATTGCCTTTACCACACGCCGTACGCGATCAAGGTCCTGGAGCGGAACCTCCCGCTCTTCCTCGAGAAGCCGGTCGGCATCAACGAGGAGCAACTGGCGCAGCTCAACGACGCCATGCGGGCCTCGAAGAGCGACGTCGTCGTCTCGTTTCCCCTCCGCATGTCGGCGCTTGCGATCATGGCGAAGGAGATCGTCGACAGCGGCGTCATCGGCACCGTCGAGAATGTCCAGGCGATCAACAACGTGCCGTTCTATGGCTCGAACTACTACCACGGCTGGATGCGCGACGAATCCCTGACCGGCGGCCTGTGGCTCCAGAAGGCGACGCACGACCTCGACTACCTGACGTACCTCATTGGCCAGGCGCCGCAGCGAATGGTGGCGGTCGAGAGCAAGACGGTCTTCACCGGCGATATGCCGGCAGGGCTTTACTGCCTCGATTGCCCGATCAACGACACCTGCCCCGAGAGCCAGAAGAATCTCTTCTACATGCAGGGCATCCTCGACGATATGCACAACGCCGAAGACTGGTGGGACGGTCGGTGGCAGTGTAGCTTCGCCGTCGACACCGGCAACCACGACTCGGCGACGGCGATCCTGCAGTACGCCAGCGGCATGCACATGACGTACACCCAGAACTTCTACGCCCGGCGCGGGGCGGCGAAGCGCGGCGCGACCCTGATCGGCTACAAGGGCACCGTCAGCTTCGACTGGTACAGCGATGAGGTTGTGGTCCATCACCACCACACGGCGCGGGTCGAGCGTCACAAGCTGGAGGCAACCGGTGCCGGGCATCATGGTGGCGACCGCGAGCTGGCGCGCGACTTCCTCGCGATCCTGTACGGGACCGGCAAGAGCCGCGCGACGCTGGCGGACGGTATCCTCAGCGCGCAGCTCTGCCTGATGGCGAAGAGGAGCTGCGAAACGAACGGGTTCGTGCCGTTCGAGCCGCTGCCCGGATTCGAGTCCGTGACGCGGGCGGATGCACCGACCTCGACAAAAGCGGGTGTTTCGACCCCTGGCGCATAAAATCGCGTATCATTCGCGAAACATCCGAGATTCGTTCTTCGTTGAAATTGGCGAAGCGACGAATTGCGCTGTGTCCGGGTTCCCCGGGTACCTGCTCCCGAGCCCGACGCGCCGTGAGGCGTCGTCCAAATAACAGGAAGGCTGGATACTGTTGACTATCTGGATCAAGAAGGGTGGCCGCGAGCGCGGCCCTGGCGCTGCCATGGGTCGGCGGCAATTCGTGCGAGGCGCAGCGGGCGCCGCGACGGCGGCTGCTGCAGGTGGGTTCATCCTGCCGAACGGCATCGGCGCGCAGGAGAGCAGTCTCGATATCCCGCCGTCGCAGAACCTCTCGACGCCGGAATCTCCGCGCGGTATCCGTATGGATGAGGGGTTGCTCCCTGACCATCGCCTGATCATGTATTACGGCTTCCCGGAAGAGAACCGGATGGGCATCCTCGGCGAGTTCCCGCCGGAAGAGCTGCTGCCGAAGCTCGAGGCCCAAAAGGCCGAGTACGAAGCCGTCATCAATGACCGCCCCTGGAAGATGGGCTTCGAGCTGATCGCTTCCGTCGCCCAGCGCGATCCGGGTCCGGATGGCAAGTACATCGCCGATACCGGTGGCGAATGGCTGGACATGTACACCCAGTTCACCGAGCAGAACGACATGTTCTTGCTGCTGGATGTCCAGATGGGCCTCAAGACGCCGAAGGAGGACTACGAGGGTCTCGAGCGCTGGCTGCGCTACGACCACGTCCACCTCGCGATCGACCCCGAATTCCACGTCCTCGAAGGCGAGACGCCGGGTATCGACCTCGGCTCGATCACGGCGGAGGATGTCGCCGAGGCGCAGCAGTGGCTGCTGGACATCGCGAACAAGTACGGCACCTCGCGCAAGATGCTCCTGCTGCACCAGTTCCACGTCTTCTCGGTGCAGGACAAAGAGCATATCCAGCCCGTGGACGGTGTCGACCTCGTCCTGAACATGGACGGCTGGGGCCCGCCGCACATGAAGCTGGAGACCTGGAGCGTCGTTATCCAGCAGCAGCCGATCCAGTACAACGGCATCAAGCTGTTCTACCGGCAGGACGAGCCCCTGATGACCCCGGCGGAGATCATGGCGCTGGAGCCGACCCCGGACGTCATCAACTACCAGTAAGCGATTCATTCGCCCGAATGAACCGAAACGCCCCGATGGAGCATCTCCATCGGGGCGTCTTGCGTCAGCCTTGAACGCAACCCCTTCAGGCGAGAGAAACCCCGGTAGCCACGGCCCCGTGGTGGCCGGGGACCATTCATACGCGCGATCACCCCTGAAGCGGGAAGACGGCAACCCTCTCCAGCGGCGGGTAGTCGACGAGCCCAATCTCCTCGATCGTGGCGGCGAGGGGTAGGGGAGGCAGGGACTCCCGGACAGCGGCAAGGGCCGCTTCAAGCTGTGACGTGGGAACATGCTCGACGATCATAACGTGAGGAATCCATCGGTTCGCCACGTAATTGGGCCACAGCTCCTTCGCCTCAGGTCCGAGCCGGTCATGGACGAGCCAATGCGCCCTGTCCAACTCCGGATTCGGGTTTGGTGCCAGGAAAACGTGGTCAGGGTCCGACCCGAAGGCGGCCAGCCGTGAGAACGTCACGGGGATCGCAGCGATCTCCGCCGCGATCGCTCTCTCGACGTCTACGCCGCGCTGACGGTCCATCTCGTCGGCGATCAGCAGCGTGAGATGCGGGCGCCAGTCCGCCTGCGGCTGCTCGAGTGAGGAGAACCCGATTGCCGCGCTCCGCGCCCGAATCACGAGCGCGGAGAATGCGGCATAGGGATACAGCTCGACGGAAACTGACAAGGACTCACCCCCCCCTGTAGAAATTCCTGCGTCCCGAGAGCAAGCATCGCTATGGTGATGCGACCGGTGACGCCTGCGGCGTCGCGGCCGGTCCACGCGTGTACACCTGGATGCCGTAAGTGCCGATGCCGTCGTCAGTGTGACAGACCACCACCTCGTTCGATGCCGCGTTCGGAACGCATGCCTTGCCACCCTCCAGCCGGATTTCTTCCATCCTCTGCCCGGTCGGGTCCAGTTGCATCAACGTGTTCTCGGTACCGTAGTACAGGTTCTGGTGCCCGTCCTGGAACATCAGGTAGGCGGGAGCCTCGGTCTCCACTATTCCCGAGTACGTCACCTGGCCACTTTCGATGCCCAGCCCGATCGTGACATGGTCGTCACCAGCCATGCATCCGAGGTACAGGTTGTCATCCTTCCATCCCATCGCCAACCCACATGATGACGGTTCGATGTCGCTGGGCCAGCCGGCGGCATCCGGGCCTACTGTCCAGAGCACCTCGCCATCCGTGAGGTCGTACAGGGCGATCCTGGTCGACTCGTCGGCGTTCGGCGTGCTGTCGATGGTTCCGGTTGAGGTGTTTCGGTCCGCCAGAACCAGGTAGCGGCCATCGATCACGCTGATGTTCGAGCCGAAATTCCCCGACTCCCGCGAGGCGCGGAGCGCGTTCGGTTCCTCCCACACGAGGGATCCGTCCGTCCGGTCCAGGGCCAGGATCGTGTTTTCCTCGCCGAGGACCTGAATCAGAACAAGTTCATCGGTCACAGCCGGCTGGTACATGGTTGTGGTGACCGCGGCCCAGTCCTCGGACGGCTCACCGGCTTCGTAGCTCCAGAGAGAGTCCCCGGATTCGAGGTCGATCGCCGTCATAACGTAGTGGCCGAGCGACGGCATCGTCAGCACGTAGGCTGTGTCGTCCCTCACGACCATGTCCTGTGGGAAGAAGAACATGCTCATGTCGGTGTTCTCGTCCGGGAAGGTGTGCACCGTCCGGAAGACCTCTTCGCCTGTGTGCAGGTCCACGCCGATCAGGTCGGTCGTCCCGGCGTAGTACATCGTGTCGTCGACGATCCACGGCAGAGCGACCGGCGATCCCTGGCGGGTACCGAGCAATGCCTTGGGGCTGCGTTCGGTGTCGTAGGTCGTGTTACGGAACGCCTCGTCCGTTGATTTTGACCAGAGCACCTCGCCCGTCGCGGCGTCGTGTACCGCGATCTCCGACGATCCGAGCGTCGCGACGACATCTCTGTATGGGAGGACCCACATCGGGTCGGAGATCGTCTGCGACCACGCCAGGGAGAGCGGTCCATCGATCGGCTCGAGCGATGGATTGTTCAGCGAACGGTCCGTCGTGCCGAGGCCGCCGCCGCGCGCTTCATCTTCAGGCGAGATTACTGCGCTTTGTGGACTCTCCACCGGACGGAGCAGCGTTACGCCGTCGTCCATGTCGAGCACGATCGCGGTCTCGTTCCAGAACAGCAGAGGAGCGAACGAGCCTTCTCCCGGCGCGTATGGCAGCGACACCAGGGTCCGGTCGTCACTGGCGGTATCGACGCAGCTGATCAGCGTGCCCTCATTGATGCAGACGACATCGCCTGAGGCGCTGACGGTCGCGCCCTCCGCGCCGGACGGTCCATAGAGGGAGAGGGGATCGCCGGTGCCCAGCTCGAAGAAGCTGACGTAGGTGCCGGGTTCCGTGATGTCGCCCGTGACGGTCCCAATCTCGGTCTCGTTCACCCGATGTGGGATCGCGACAACCTTATCCGTCACGGTGACGAAGGGGAAGACGGTCCCGAGCCGATGGCTCCACAGGACCTCACCGTCACCAGGAGAGACAGCATCTACGAACCCGGTGGTCCCTTCGAAATCGAGGGAGCGCGAGATGGTGACGAGTGAGTCACCTTTCAGGTGGAGGGTCATGACATAGGCGGAGGACGGTCGATCCCGCATCGGGAGCCGGTCGAGCTCCTCGCCGGTCGCCGGATCGAGCTTCCGGATGACGTTCTGGCCGTCGACGGCGTAGATCGCGTCGTTGTCTCCAACAACCGATCCGCCCCGGCCCCAGCCAGGATCGGTCGATTCATGCTCCAGTGCGACGGACCATTGCTGCTCGCCCGTCGTGGCATCCAGCGCGATGACCTGGCCGTTTCGATCGACGTAGTAGAGCATGCCGCCGACGACGGTTGGCCGGAAGAAGTTCATGGACACCGCAGGTGAAACGACATTGAGACCGGATTGTTGTGGCATCAGGGGTTCGCCGAACCACACGGTTTCGCCGGTCGCAGCATCGATTGCCATCATCCCATAGTCGGCCGGTGCGGCAGTTGGCTTATCCCTCTCGAGCTCGAAGGCGCCATAGATCATCCCGTTTACGGCTATGAAGTCGAGGAACGGAACCGTCTTGGATGTCCACAGCATTTTGCCGGTCATAAGGTCGATGGCGGTTAGGCCCCGACCTTCCAAATCGATTCCCTCGGTGTGGTCACCGCTTACGATGAGGGTGTCGCCGGTGATCGTGGCGTGCTGAGGCGCCGACGGACCATCTTCCAGAACAACCATGTCGTGCTCTGCCACCGGGTCGAACCCAGCCGGATAGTTGACAGTGTTCCCGGGATCGTTCGTCCGAGCGGTTGTCTTTTCAGTCTCCGGCGTGGAGAAGGCGGAGAGAGGTTGCACGGCGTAGCGGGTGGATTCCGGATCATTTGGACCGGCAGGACCGTTGCTGCCGATGCGCACGTCGGCATACCAGAACGAGCCGCCGAGCATCCCGACGATCAGGACGGCGGCGATCGCGATATCGAACCATTTTCGCCGCGTCAACGGCGGCGCGCTCATCGCCCTGGCAGTCCGGTTGGAGACCGGTCGGGTAGGGAGTGCGTGGACCTGCTGCATCGTCGATTCCTCCTCCTCGAGGCGCTGCTTCAGCGCGTCGGCGAAATGCGGCGTGGGTGCGATCGGTCGGTCGAAGGCGCCGGTGAGTTGCCGGAAGTCCCGGTCGTCGTTGGGGGTGTGTGGTGCGGTCATGACGACGCTCCGTTTCTGGCGAGATAGTCGCGGCGGAAGGCGTTTCTGGCGCGACGGAGAACTGATTCGGCGGCGTCGAAGCTGATGCCCAGGGAGGCGGCGACGAACGGGAGATCGCAGCCGTCGAGATAGCGCAGGACGAGCGCGGCCCGGTGACGCGGCGTCAGGGCGTCGAGCGTCGCGATGACCGCGTCACGCACCGGCAGCGATTCCAGATCGAGATCGGGGAGTGAGAGATCGCCTTCGGGGACATCGTCCTCCGGCACCTGGCGTCCGAAGTGGCGGAGGTCGCGCTCCTGCTTGCGGTAGTAGTCCATGAGCTTGTGGCGGGCAATGCCGAAGAGCCACGGCATGACGCTGTCCGGGCCAGCCGGCCCGCGATCGGTGCGGACGGCGGCCAGCATCGTCTCCTGCGTGAGGTCCTCGGCGATGGCCGTGCGGCCGCCGACGCGGGGGATGAAATACCCGTAGATCCGTGGCAACGCGTCGTCGAACCAGGCGGCGATGTCCACCGTTGGTCCGCGCGATGTTGCTGGCGATCGGTCGTCGGGCACGGTGGCGTCCACGTCCAGGGCGATGCTCATGCGCTCTCCTCCTTACGAGGTAGGTCGCACGGGCGCGTCATTTTCCGTCGGTGGAATGATTGTAGACCTAGTGAATGGATCGTGCATCCCTCGCGATGGTGCAGTATAGTGCACTTGAGTATTGGCCCCGGCCTCCGCCGAAGCCCCTATCCCCGGAATGGATTCGGGATTGGGGCCTCCATGGACGCTGGAAGCTCCCGATTGGCCGGGATGGATAGGAGCAGTAGGTGCAGCATATTGCGCCGAAGGATACGCAGGCAGCCGAACTGGCCGCGGCGATCGGGCGCCGGGTCCGGCACGAACGACAGGCTCACGGCTGGACGCTCGACCAGCTTGCCGAGGCTGCGGGCGTCAGTCGCCGGATGGTGATCAACGTCGAGCAGGGCGCCGCGAACCCGAGCGTCGCCACGCTGTTGCGGATCAGTGATGCGCTGGGCGTCGGGCTCCCGGCGCTGGTCGAGCTGCCGGAGCGCTCGCGCATCACCGTCACCCGCCGCGGCGAGGGCGCGGCTCTCTGGAGCGGGGAGGCGGGCGGACGTGGCGTGCTGGTCGCCGGCACCGACCCTCCGGATGTGCTCGAGCTATGGGACTGGACGCTGGAGCCGGGCGAGAGGCACGTGAGCGAGGCGCATACGCCCGGCACGCACGAGCTGCTGCAGGTGCTCGAAGGCGAGGTCACCGTCACGGTCGGGGAGGAGCCGGTGCGGCTCGGCCCCGGCGACGCGATGTCGTTTCCGAGCGATGTGGACCATGCGTATGCGAACGAGGGAGCGGGAACCGCGCGATTCACTCTCTGCGTGTTCGAACCGGGCGTTGGAGCGAGCCGTCGTTTGGAGGGGTCTCAATGACTGGACGTGAAGGTACGCCCGTGATCGTCCCGCCGTGGGGACTGGCCGTGGCGGCGATGCTCTCGGTCCAGCTCGGGTCGGCGCTGTCGGTGAATCTGATCTCGAGCGTCGGGCCGGCCGGGACGGCTTGGCTCCGGCTCAGCATGGGCGCGCTCATCTTCTTGCGCATCGCGCGTCCGCCGCTGCGAAGCATCCGCCGGCACGATGTGCCCGCACTCCTGGCGCTCGGCGTCATGACCGGCCTGATGACGATCGCGTTCCTCGCGGCCATCGAGCGGATCCCCCTCGGGACCGCCGTCTCGATCGAGTTCCTCGGCCCGCTGACCGTCGCCGCCGTGCGGAGTCACAGCAGGCGGGCGCTCGCCTGGCCGGCGCTGGCGCTGCTTGGCGTGGTGTTGCTGACCGAACCCTGGCAGGGAGAGGTCAACCTCGCCGGCGTCGGGTTCGCCGTTCTGGCGGGGGTCGGTTGGGGCACCTACATCGTGCTCACCCAGCGTGTCGGCGATCGCTTCTCCGGCATCGGGGCGCTCTCCATCACGGTCACCATTGCTGCAATGACGGCGGCGATCGCCGGTATTCCGCAGGCGAGCGGTAACCTCACGCCCGGTATCATCGCCGCGGTGGCCGGGCTTGCCGTCCTGCTCCCGGTCCTGCCGTTCGCGCTCGAGATGCTGGCTCTGCGTAGGATGACGCCGTCGGCCTTCGGGACGTTGATGGCGCTGGAGCCGGGAATGGGCGTGCTGCTTGGACTGATCGTCCTCAGCCAGCGCCCGTCGATCGTCCAGCTGGCCGGCATCCTGCTCGTGGTGCTCGCCGGTGCGGCGGCGCAGCGGGGTGGACAGCGGCAGCCGGTGTCGCCCGCCGAGGCGCTGGCCGTGGCCGATTGAGTCGCCTTAGTCGGACTCTGACTGCTTCAACGGGAAGCTCTCGATGACCTCGTAGCGCGCGCCCTCGTGGGAGAGGTGGCTCCGGACGAGCTGAACTTCGCGCACGGGGAAGGGGATCGGCTTCTTGTTCGTGACGATCCTTCGCTCGGCCAGCGCATCGAATTTCGCGCGGATCTTTCCCGGCAGGTCCCGGACGCGCACGTTCCGGGTGTCACGAAGGCGCCCGAGGGTGATATGCGGGCTGAACGGCTTCTCGTCCAGCTCGTATTCGAACGTCTCGAGCATCACCCCGATCTCGTCGCGAATGGTCTCCAGCCGGTGCGCCGGACCCCAGAGCCCGAGCCACAGGACGCGTGGCCGCTTCATCGCCGGGAACGCGCCGAGGTCGGCGGTGCGGAGGTCAAACGCCTCGTGTTCCGCGACGATGTCCCGGAGCGCCAGCTGCAGCAGCACGGCATTCTCTGGCGGGGTGTCGCCGAGGAAGTGCAGCGTCAGGTGCGCGCCGTCCGGATCGACCCAGCGTACGGGCCAGTCTTCGCGCTCGAGATCGCCGATAATACGCGTGACGAAGGCACGAACGTCATCCGGCAGAGGCACGGCGATGAACAGGCGCCATGGCGTCTCGACGCTTTCCTCGGCTGGACGTTCCTTGGTGAATTTCTGGCGGCGCTGCTTCGGGGAGCGCCGCTTTGGTGCGATACTCTCATCCCTGCTCATGGCGGCAGTATACGCCAGCCCTCGGGTATCGTTAGGGCGAATGGCGCCGATCCGGAAGTGCTTCGCACGGGGATTCTTCACTCCGCTCAAAATGACGGGGACGTTCCGGCGCGTTGGGAGGCTAGTGAGCATGTCGGTGGCGTTTCTTGGGCCACGGGGTACGAATAGCGAGGAGGCCGCTCTCCAGTTTGGCGGCGAGAATGCCGAGCTGAAAGAATTCGGGAATTTCGCGGCGGTCCTGTCCGCGGTCGAGACCGGCATCGCCGAGTACGGCGTGATCCCGGTCGAGAATTCGATCGAGGGGCCGGTCAGCATGGCGCTGGATCTGCTGATGAACGAGACGCAGCTGATGCTGTGTGCGGAGGTCGTTGTGCCGATTCGCCACGTGCTCGTCGGCAAGGAAGGAGCGCGGCTGGAAGACATCCGGACGGTGATCTCGCATCCACAAGCGTTGGCGCAGTGCCGACGCTTCCTCGACCGCTTTATGCCGAACGCGGAGCAGGTCGCGTGGATGTCCACTGGCGGCGCCGTGCAGGAGGTCGCAGAGGGCGACGATCCGACCCGGGCGGCGATTGGCCCGGCGCGGGCGCAGCAGCTCTATGGCGGCGTGGTGCTTGCGCACGATATCCAGGACTCGCGGAGCAACATGACCCGGTTCATGGTCATGGGGCACCAGGATGCCGAGCCGACCGGCGACGACAAGACGTTCCTCGCCTTCGTCATCGACCAGAACACGCCAGGTAGCCTGCATAAGGTGCTGGAGCCGTTCGCGAGGGCCGGGGTCCAGCTCACGAACGTGATTACCCGCCCGACCAAGGGCTGGCTGGGCGAGTATTACTTCCTGATCGACCTCGAAGGGCACCGGAAGGATCCGCACATCGCGGCGGTGTTGGACGAGGTCCGAGAGATCGCTGATGTCCTCAAGGTCATCGGTTCCTGCCCGCGCTTCCCGATCGAACAGTTCCGGGAGCTCGTGACGCCAACGAGAGGCACTTGAGTCATTTCCGTACCGCCGGACCTTGTGTCCGGCGCAGAACGCCGCAGACCGGCCGCAGCTGCGAGCTGCGGCGGTACGGGCTACCAGCCCACCGCCAAGGACACCGCATGACGCTTTTCATCGACGAATCACTGATCACCGCGCCGATCTGGGCGCCCATCCGCGAGGGATGGATCGAGACCGATGTTGATGTCGACATCCGCGCCGGTCTGAAAGCCGCCGATGTCGGGCCCGGCGATGTCGCGCTGATCTCCGGACCGGAGGCGGCCCGGCTGGCCCGAACGCACTTCATCGATCCCTCTGTCGCGATCGTCGTCGAGGCGGTGAGCCCCATCGCGATGCGCACTCCGGTCCGCCCGGACGGGGTCGAGGAGACGCCGATCCGGATGCTCGACTCCGGGCCGACCGCCGAGGTCCTGATGCGGGCGCTGTTGCGACCCTATTTCGGCATCACCGCGTCGACGTTCGTGACGGATGCGGAGGACCCTGCCGGCGCGGATGCGCAGGTGGTGGTCGTCGATGGCGTGCTGGGGCTCTCCGAGCCGGAGGACGGCTACCAGGAGGACCTCGCGAAGGCGTGGTTCGTTCTCACCGGCGCGGCGACCGTGCATGCCGTGACCGTCGTCGGCGTCGAGGCGGAAGCGCGGGGCGCCGATGCCGAGCTGGCATTGCTGAAGGAAGCGGTGGCCGTCGGGACGGAGCGGCGGCGCGACGTTCGCCGGATCATGGCGTCGGATGAAGAGCTGGACCGTGACCGCCTCGTCCGGTTGACGAACACCATGCGTTTCGAGATGACGGCCGAGGATCGCCAGTCGCTCCGCAACCTGATGGCACGAGGCACGTGGGGAACGGACTACCCGCGGCAGCTCCCGGCGTTCCGGGACGAGGTGGAAGCGGCCGGGGAAGAATGATTGCCGTAGAGCCGGCCACGAGGGCCGACTCTACGGGACTACTTCGCGGGAATCCGTCCCGTCTCGATCTGGTAGTCCAGCTCCGAGCCGATCCACGTCGAGCCGTCGGCATAGAACTCCTTCTTCCAGATCGGGACGATCTCCTTGATGCGGCTGATCGCGAACGACGATGCGTGATAGGCCTCGTCGCGATGCTTCGACGCACACGCGATGACCACACTGGCCTCGCCAGGCAACAGGTGCCCGTAGCGATGCGTGATCGCGATGCGGACGCCGGGCCACTGCTCCTGCGCCTCCTCGCCGACCCGCGCAAGCATCTTCTCCGCCGCCGAGGGATACGCTTCGTACTCCAGCGCAGTGACGTCGAGTCCGCGCGCGTTGTTTCGCACCGTTCCGGCGAACGTCACGACCGCGCCCATGTCCGGCCCGGCGACGAGCGCCTCGACCTTTCGCGGATCGAGCTCGTCCGGCGTCACGTTAAAGAGCTTCACGTCATCACCGCCGCTTACCGGCGGGATTAGCGCGACGTCATCGCCCTCCTTCAGCGGCTGGTCAGCGTCCGCGTATTCCTCGTTGACCATCACCATCACCGCGCGCTCCAGCGAGGAGAGCCGGGGCGTGTCTTTCGTGGCGATGCCGAAGATATCTCCGGCGGTCGTGCCGTCGGGAACGTCCAGCGTCTCGATGCTCTTGCCGAGGTGCTCGCGCATGATAGCGAAATAGCGAACGGTTACCTGCATGGGGGAGGGCTCCGGGAGATAGCGTGAACAGACAAAAGGACCATCCGCGACGTCGCGGACGGTCCTTCATTCTAGTCATATTCGGGAGTCCCCGGCCGCCCTAGTGCATGAGCCCGTGCAGTTGGTCCCGGAGTCGCGTGGCGAAATCGTGATTCGAGCGGCTCAATTCTTCGAAGATCGAGGCCAGGTCGTTGTTGCCGGCCTGCTTCGCGTCCTGTGCGTACTTTTCGAGGACGTCCTGCGCCTGCAGCAGGTTGCTCATGGTGGTGATGATGTTGTACTCGACGTCGGACACGGCGGGATTGGTCTTGTCGCCCATGGAAAGTCTCCTCTGATGCGTTGCGGGTCGGACATCTTCGGTTGTACCTCCCCCCTGAGCGCATGACCGGTGCCAGCGGCAAGAGGAAACCCCGGCCCATCCGGGCCGGGGTCCTGATTCCTACAGGTACTTCTCGAACCAGCCGAGGGTTCGTTCCAGGCGCTCCACCCGGCGCTTCGGCTTGCCGTTGCGTCCGAGTCCGTGGCTCTCGTCAGGGAAACGGACGAACTCCGTCGGGACGCCAAGCTTCTTCAGGGCAATGAACCACTGCTCCGCCTGCTCCATCGGGCAGCGGTAGTCGTGCTCACTGTGGATAATGAGGCAGGGCGTCGTCACGTTGCCGACGTACTTCAGCGGCGAGAGATCCCAGTACAGATCCTGGTTCTCCCACGGCGTACCCATGTCCGGGTCGAGGCTGACCAGGGCAATGTCGTCGGTCCCGAACATCGACGTCATGTTGGAAATCGAGCGGTCCGTTACCGCCGCCTTGAAGCGGTCGGTATGGCCGAGGAGCCAGTTCGTGCTGAACCCGCCGTAGGAGCCGCCGGTAACGCCCAGGCGATCTGGATCGAGACCACCCAGTGAGAGGACGTGATCGACCGCGGCCATGAAGTCTGGCATGTCAGCCTTGCCCCAGGCCGCCTGCACCGCCCTGGCGAAGTCGTTGGTGCGACCGGTGCTGCCGCGCGGGTTGATGTAGGCGAGGGCGAAGCCACGCGCGACGTACATCTGCAACTCATGGAAGAACGCGTTGCTGAACTGCGCGTGCGGGCCGCCATGGATGTTCAGGATCAGTGGCGCGAGGTCGGTGCTCCCGGCCGTATTGCCCTCCGGGCGAATGAGCCACCCCTGGATCATCTCGCCGTTCGACTCGAACCAGAACTCCTCCGGTGTCGGGATGCTCACCTCGGAGAGCCACGCCTCGTTGAAGGCGGTGAGGGGCGTCTCGCCGTCGTCCGAGACGCGGTGCAGCTCCATCGGCGTCGTCGCGTCGGCGACCGCGATCACCAGCTCCTCGCCATCCTGCAGGTGATCGAACGCCTTGATGTGCCGACCGGTGGCGGTGAGCAGCCGCGGCTTCTTGCCGTCCAGGCGGAAGCGAACAACCACGGTGGCCCCGCGATCCGAGACGAGCGAGTCGATCGCGCTGCCGTCCGGGAGCCAGCGGAAGGTCTTTCCGGTCGGGCCGGTCGGCCCGCTCATCGAGGAATCCCCGATCGTGCGGTCGAGATCCTCGCCGAGCCGCTGCGGCTTGCCGCCTTCCGCAGCGATGACGAAGAGCGATGTGTTGACGTCGTTCCTTGCGATGTCCGCGTCGCCAACGATGGCGATCATTGTGCCGTCCGGTGACCATGCCGGCGAGCGCCAGGCGCCCTTGCCGTCGGTCAGCTTGCGCAGCTTCTTGCTCTCGACGTCCATGACCCACAGGTCGTTGTGCCGCGCCTTGTCCCAGCCCTCGTCCCGGTTGGCGACGAAGGCGATCTCCGTGCCGTCCGGCGACCATGCCGGGCTGGAATGCTCGAAATGACCTTCGGTGAGCTGGACCGGCTCCTCGTCCTTGCCGGACACGGAGGTGAGGAAGATGTGGCCGACCTTGTCCTCGAGGAAGCCCTTTCCGTCGAACTTGTAGCGTGCAGAGGTGATGACCTTGACGTCGCTCGCGTCGTCGTCCTCTTCGTCGACCTGTTCCGGCTTGACGGAGCGCACGAAGGCGATGCGGTCGCTGTCCGGTGCCCATGCGAAGTCGCCAGCGCCCTCGTCGCCCTTCGTGATCTGCTGTGCCTCGCCGCCCGCCACCGGCAGGACGAAGATCTGCGGCTTCTTGTCGATGCGGTTCGAAGTGAAGGCGATGTACGTGCCGTCCGGCGACCACCGAGGCGACGTGTCGGACCACTGTCCGGATGTCAGCTTTCTCGGCTCGTCGCCGTCCAGCGGGATGTTCCAGAGGGTCGTGCGGTACTCGTCGCTTTCCTTGTCGATCGTCAGGACCTCGGCCACGACGCGGGTCCCGTCCGGCGACACCTGTGGCTCCCCGACGAGCGACCAGGCATAGAGGTCTTCGATCTCCAGCGGACGGCCGGTGCGCTCGATGACCTCAGGGCTGGCTTTCGCCGCCTTCGTCCGTTTCCAGTCCGGCTCGAGCGCATTGAGGAGCTTCTTCTGGTCCTTGACCTTCTTCGTGCCCTTGGCCGACTTCTTTGCGGACTTCTTGCTGTCTTTCGTCAACGTGATGCCTCCAGGTGTCGATGATCGGGAGAACGGTGCCGTTCGATCTCAGGATGCGTCGGAAGCCAGCGGGGCGCCGAGCATCATGGCCTCGACCGTTTCGCCGGCGCTCCACGGAATCTCGCGGGGCGGGATGACCAGGAACGCGTTCGCTCCAAGGAATGATGCCAGCCGGGACGAGCGCTGCATACCGGTGCTGCGCCCGACGAGGCGGCCCTCCTCATCGAGCGAGACGATGGCGCGCTGGTACTCGATCCGGTCCGACGGCTGGGTTTCCTCCAGGAGCCTGACCGGGACGGTCGGCCGGTGGATCTGCCGGTCGCCGATCATCTGCCGGATCGCGGGACGGATGAAGAGCTCGAACGTCACCAGCGACGAGACCGGGTTGCCCGGCAGGCCGAAGATCATCGTCTCGCCACGGGTCGCGAAATTGAGCGGCTTGCCCGGCTTCATGAAGAGGCGGCGGAAATGCAGGTCCACATCGTCGGCTTCGAAGAGGATCGCCTTGATGTAGTCCTTTTCTCCCATCGAGACACCCCCGGAGGTGAGGATGATGTCGTCGTTCTTCATTCGCTCCTTCAACAGGGTTTCGAGGCCGACGCGGTCGTCCGGGGCCTTGCCGATCCAGGTGATCTCGACCGGCTCGTCAGCCAGCGTCGCGGCGAGGGCGAAGCGGTTGGCGTCGCGGATCTGGCCCGGGCCGATCGGTTCGTGAGGATCCTTCAGCTCGTCGCCGGTGGAGATGATGCTCACCTTGGGCTTTCGCGCGACCGTCACCGGTGTGATGCCGAGTGAGGCGAGGAGCCCGACCTCGGCGAACCCCAGCCGTGTGCCGGCCGGGATCACCAGCTCCCCGGCACGGATATCGCTGCCGGGTTGGCGGATATTCTCGCCGGGCTTCACGTCGCGATGGATGACGACGTGGTCCTCCATCAGCTCGGTGTCTTCGACCGGCACGACCGCGTCGGCGCCATGCGGCACGGGAGCTCCGGTCATGATCCGGACCGTGTATCCCTCGGTGACCTCGGCGTCGATCACGTCGCCCGCGTTCTGCGTCCCGACAATCTCCCTCCACGGCGAGAGATCGGCCGCCAGCACCGCGAACCCGTCCATGGTGGAGGCGGGCCAGCCCGGGTGATCGTGCGGCGCGACGATGTCCGTCGCGATCACGCGACCCGCGCTCTGGCCGACATCCACGGTTTGGACGGATACTTTGGGAACGTGATGCGCGATGATCGCCGACGCCTCCGCGGGCGGCAACATACGATCGATATCGGTATTGGCGTGCACATGGTCGCCGGGTGGTGGCTGCATAGGGTCCTCGTGATGGTGTGTAACGCCGAAATGACCGGCATTTCAACGGAACGACTCTGGCGGGCATGCTACCACGATCACCGCGTCGTTCCTCTCCGGTAATCGCCTGAAAGGCCCGAATGTTCGACGAACGTCACCTGCTTCGCCTGAAGATCGGCATTCCGCTCAGCATGTTGCTCATGCTTGTGCTGATCGAGGTCATCCGTCGCTTTGTCTGGACCGACATCTTCGCCGGTTGGCTCGGTCTCGGCGCGCTGGTGATTGTCTGGGCGGTGCTGCTCTCGGCATGGTCACATATCGTGCTCGGGTCTATGGCCGAGGCGAACCAGTTGCTCAGTCGCCGCAACCGTGAGTTGCTCGCACTCCACCACGCGAGCCTCGAGATCGAATCCGAGGTCGAGCTGGGGCAGGTGCTGCGGCGGATCGTCCAGGAGGCGCGCGGCGTCCTGAACGCCAAGTACGGTGGCTTGACCTATTTTGACAAGAACGGGGACATCGCCGCGTTCATCACCCTCGGGTTCAATCATCCCGAAGGCGCGATCCCGGACCCGAAAGGGCATGGCGTGATCGGTGCTGTCACGAAGAAGGGCGGCATCCTCCACCTCGATGACGTGAGCAAGCACCCGGAGTCGGTCGGCTTCCCCGAGGGACACCCGGACATGAAACCGCTCCTGGCGGTGCCGATCCGTTCCAAGGATAGTGTCTTCGGCAATTTGTACCTGGCCGATGATGCCGGCGTCCGGTTCGACGTGCGGAGCGAGGAGACGCTGGAGCGCTTCGCGGCCCTCGCCGCCGTTGCGATCGAGAACGCGAACCTGCATCAGCAGGTGCGTGTGATGGCGATCACCGAGGAGCGCGAGCGTATCGCGCGCGAGATGCACGATTCCCTGGCGCAGGTCCTCGGCTATGTGAATACGAAGGTCCAGGCCACAAGCGTCCTGCTCCAGACGGGTCAGGTCGAAAAGGCGATCGGTCATCTGGACCAGATGGCGACCACCGCCCGATCGGCGTATGCGGATGTGCGCGAGGGTATCCTGAGCTTGCGGACATCTCTCGGAGAGGACCAGAGCCTCGTCGATACGCTGGTGAATTACCTGCATCTCTGGGAAGACCAGAGCGGCGTGCATGCCCGGCTGGAGGCGGATGACCTGCCGGATGGCACGCTATCGGACCTCGCCGAGGTCCAGTTGCTCCGGATCGTGCAGGAGGCGCTGGCCAACGTGCGGAAGCACGCCGAAGCGAAGAACGTCACGATTACCATTCGTCATGAAGACAAGGATGTCGTTACCACGATCGCGGATGACGGCCAGGGGATCGCGATGTCGCCCCGCCAGACGTTCGGTGTGCCACAATTCGGCATGAGCACCATGCGAGAGCGGGCGGAAGCGCTTGGCGGGACTATTGAGGTGGAGACGCAGCCGAACGAGGGCACGACGATCATCGTGCGTTTGCCGGTCGGAGTGCTCCAGGCCCGGGCGGAGGAGACCGCCGATGCCCGCATGCGCCTGAAGACGTGGAGGAGCCAGTGAGAGTCATAATCGCCGACGACCATGCACTGTTCAGGGACGGGCTGCGGAGCCTGCTGGAGGCGCATGGCACCGATGTGCTGGCGGAGGCTGGCAATGGTAAGGAGGCGCTCGCCCTGGCGCGCGAGCATCGCCCGGATATCGTGTTGATGGATCTTGATATGCCCGTCATGAATGGCCTGGACGCCACGCGCCTGATCTCGGCCGAGTTGCAGGACGTGCGTGTCGTGGTGCTGACGGCATCCGAGGACGATGCGGACCTGTTCGACGCGGTGAAGTTCGGTGCGCGTGGATACTTGCCCAAGAACCTCGAAGCGAAGGAGCTCTTCGGGTTCCTCGACGGCGTCCTGAAGGACGAGCCGGCGCTGACGCCGAACCTGGCCCGCAAGGTGCTCGGCGAGTTCGCGAAGGGCTCGGCGCCCGAGCCGGAAGAGCCGGTCGCCGCCGCGTTGACGGATCGGGAACGGGATGTGCTGGAGCTGCTCGTCAGTGGCGTCACGTCCAATCGCGACCTGGCGGAGCGGTTGTTCGTGAGCGAGAACACGGTGAAGTATCATCTCCGGAACATCCTGTACAAGCTTCATTTGAAGAACCGCGCACAGGTGGTTGCGTACGCCGTGCGTCATGGTTTGGTCGATCCGGGACGAAACGCGTAGGAGGTGTAGGGGAAAATACCTGCCCGGAAACTGCCCCTTGGGGTAGGCATTCCAGGCGCTAATCATTCGTGACTGAGTGCATAATTCCGACAGTGTTGATCGAGGCCCTGACGCTCGAAACCCCCGTCAATGGGATTGCTGGAAGGAAGGAATATGACGAAGCAGCAGACCGGAGTGTCCCGCCGAAAGTTCGCCGGCCTCGCGGGCCTCGCGAGCGCGGGAGCATTCGGTACCGCCCTGACCCCGTGGGCGGCGCGTGAGATGGATGCACGCGCCTCGGGCTTGACCAGCCAGTCACTCAGCGCCGACGAGATGGATGCCTTCCATGAGGCAGGCGTTTCTGCCTTTCCGGCGGAAACCCGGGGCAAGGGAAACCAGCCGCTCGAGTACGAGATGGACGGCGACGTCAAGGTCTTCCGCCTGACGTGCGACATCGTGCCGGACTGGGAGTTCGACGTCGGGAAGACGGTCGAGGCGTGGACCTACAACGGCACCGTGCCGGGACCGGAGATTCGCGTGACCGAGGGCGATCGCGTTCGCGTTCACGTGAAGAACAACCTGAACGAGTCCACGGCGGTCCACTGGCATGGCCTGATCGTGCCGAACGACCAGGACGGCGTGCCCTTCCTGACCCAGCCGCCGATCAAGCCGGGCGAGGAGTTCACGTACGAGTTCACGGCGCTGGAAGGCAACGCCGGAACCCACATGTATCACTCGCACAACAACTCGGCGAAGCAGGTGACGATGGGCCTGCTCGGTGCCTTCACTATCCTGCCCAAGGATCCGGCGACCCGGCCTTCGTATGACCGCGAGTTCCTGATCGTCCTGAACGACGGGCCGATCGGCGGGTACTCGATCAACGGCAAGAGCTTCCCCGCAACCGAGCCTCTCGTCGCCAAGAAGGGCGAGCGGATCCTGATCCGCTATTACAACGAGGGCCTGATGATCCACCCGATGCACCTGCACGGCATGCCGCAGCTGGTCATCGCGCAGGACGGATGGTTGCTGCCGCAGCCGTATATGTGCGACACGCTGAACATTGCGCCGGGCCAGCGCTTCGAGGTGCTGGTTGACTGCACCGAAGTTGGCCTCTGGGCCTTCCACTGCCACATCCTTTCCCACGCGGAAGGTGACCACGGCATGTTCGGTATGGTGACCGTCCTCATCGTCGAGGAATAGTCGCCAGTCCATCTGCACGTGAGACGACGCGCCGCATTCGACAGGCTCGGATGCGGCGCCGTCATTCCCGGTGAGGAAACTACCCGGATCGGTCGGGGAAGCGACCGGTCAACGCGGTACCATCAAGGCAGGAGTTGGCGTAAGGGCAGCATCGATCCCGCCCCGGATCCGAGGCCCGGAAGTCAGGAGGAGTGGGCATGCAAGATACGTCGCAGTCCGTTCGCGGGATCCTGTTCGCGGCGGACCCTGCCCTCGACGGCCCGGCAGGGGAATTCGCGCAGGGTCTCTTCGCTGGCAACGTCGAGTTGGCGTCCTACCCGTACGACAGGCTCGGACGGGTTGAGGAGATCGCCAGGGAGACCGATGCCGGGTTGATCGTGCTGGCGGTCCCCGCCGACGAGGATGGACACATCGACCCCCGGTCGACTTTCGGGCATGTCTCGCTCGATTCCGACGTTCCGGTCCTGGTCCTGCGCGTGCCGGCTGGCGAGGAACCGCGTTTCGGGCCGATCGATCGAATTGTCGTACCGCTCGATGGGTCGGCGACCGCCGCGCAGGCCATTCCCCTGGCGTCACGGCTGGCCCGGATGGGCAACCTGCCCGTTCAGTTCGTCATGGTGATCGACCCCTCGCGGGTGATCCCGGCCGCGTACGCCTATGATCCCGAGGCGTGGGGCATCATCTCGGACCTTCGGCAGACCGCGCACTGGGCGTTGCGGCAGTCCGAGGACCAGCTGAGGAAAGACGGCGTCGAGGTGCACTCGGACCTCCTGGTCGGGCCGGTGAACGCCTGCCTGACCGAGAACGTGCAGGACGGCGACCTGATCGTGATGACCACGCACGGGAGCGGCCGGGCCTCCCGGCGACGGGTCGGCAGCGTGGCTGAGCGCGTCCTTGCCGTGACGCCGCAGCCCATCGTCATTATGCGGGGCGCGATCCAGGCCGACGTGGTCGTCGAGGGTTACGAAGCGTGCTCGTGGGTCGAGCCGCTGCACAACCGGGGACGTGCGTAGCGCGCGGCCCGGTCCGGACAGGATGATCCCTTGGACCGATTCTCGATCGTAACCGTCCGGGCCTCTCTCGTCTGGATGCTCAGCGGCTTCGTCGTTGGCGCCCTGATGCTGGTGGACCGCGAGATTCCCGGCAACTGGCGCCAGTGGCTGCAGCCGACGCATGGGCACATGCTCTTCGTCGGGTGGTTTGTCCAGTTCGTGATCGGCATCGCGTACTGGCTCCTGCCGCGCAAGCGTAACCCGGAGCGCCCGCTGGGGTACCGCGAGGCGCCCGCCTTCGCCGGCGCCATCATGCTCAATGCCGGCATGATCCTCCGAGCGATCGGCGAGCCGATGGAGCGCATCGGCAACGCAGGCGGCCTCTCCATCGGCATCCTCGCGCTCTCAGGCGTCCTGCAAGTCGGCGCGATCGTCATCTTCATCTCGCAGATCTGGCCACGCATCTACGGCAGGAACAAGATGGGCGCGGCCACCGCGAAGTCCTGACCTCCCGCCGATGACGCCGCCAGGCCAGCGCAAGGAACACAGCACCATGCAACGCTCGCTCATCGCCATTTCGCTCGTCATGGCCCCGATCGCGCTCGCTGTCGCGTTGCTGGCGGCCGGCGCGAGCCCGGAGCAGCCTGCCTGGTGGTCCTCTTCGGTTGCCCTGGCGATTTTGGGCGGCATCACGATCATGATTTACGGGATCAACATCCACTCGGTGCCGGAGCACTCCGGACGACAGTGGGCGTCGCTCGGCCTGATTGCAACCCAGATCGGCGCAGGTGTGATCGGTGCATGGCTCGTCTTTTTCGGCCGTGGCTATCGTATCGACGCGATGGAGATCACGGGGCACCTGTTGGCGACCATCGGCGCGGTGCTCTTCATGGCGAACATCGGGCTGTTGTTCCGGCAGCCAGGTCCGCCGCGCCCGTCGAAGGTCCCGAGGGACCAGCGCACCAACCAGCAGCGCGTCGACCGCCTCGCCATCCCGTTCACGATCATCTCCGGGTTGATGTCGATCGCGGGTACGGGGCTCGGATTGGTGCTCTCGGTCTGGACGCCACGGTTCGGGCGCTGGGATCTCGTCTGGGCGCACGTCTTGCTGCTCGGCTTCTTCTTCTCGATGGCCTCGGGCACGTCGTATCACATGCTTTCGCGCTGGACGGGACGCCCCTGGCGCTCGATCCGGCTCGTGCAGGTGCACCTGTACGCCTACCTCGTGAGTTTCCCGCTCATGGTGATTGCCCTGGCGTGGGATATCGAGAGGCTGTTCTTCATCGCCGGACCGCTGATGGCCGTCGCGATGATGGCTTGGGCCGGGAACATCCTGCCGATGGCCACGCACACGCCGGGGCAGGTGCGTGTCGGCATCGTCGTCGCGATGGCGTTCCTCGCGATCGGCGTGGCGTTCGGCGTCATGTTTGCCGTGGATCCCGGCACCGGTCCGCGCCTCCGTGGCGCTCATGTGTCCGCCAACCTCTATGGCTTCGCCGGGCTCCTCATCTCCGGGTTTGGCTACGGGTTCATCCCGCGCATCGCCGGAACCAGTGGCCTGCGATGGCCCTCCCTCGCGCCACTCCAGATCGCGATCATGGCCGTGGGCTCACTCGGGAGCATGGTCTCGATGGGGATGTGGATGTACGGCAACGCCAGTGCCGATCTCGTCCGACTCTCCTGCACGGTCGCCTCGCTTGGCATGGTGCTCTTCGCGATCCAGGTTTTCGGGAGCTTCTGGCTGGACTCCCCGGAAACCTCGGAACGCGCAAGTTCGGCTTCCAGCACAACCATCCAGCAACCGGGCCATTGACCCGGGCAATGTTGGCAAGGTATCCGATGCTACCCTGAGAGGGCGACAGATTATCTTCATCCCGGGATTTTCCCAATCGCTCGAATGAGCGTGCGCCGTGCGCGTCGCTGCCCGGGAGAGACCGTTGGGTCGGGTACCCGGATGACCAACACAGCATCCTCTCCGTTCCACACCAGGGTTCATCCACCACGGATTCCGACCTCCCTCGCTCCGCTGGTGGGTCGGGAGCGGGAATTGAGCCTTGCCCTGGAACTGCTGCGTCGGGACGAGGTCCGGCTCCTGACGCTCACCGGCCCCGGAGGCATCGGCAAGACCCGCCTCTCGCTCGAGATCGCCCGCAAGCTCGAGCTCGCCATTCCCGACGGCGTTCATCTCGTCCCGTTGGCCTCTGTCTCCCATGCCGGACTGGTCGCGTCCATGATCGCGACCGCTCTGGGACGTCCGGGCGGGGAGCGTGCCGATCCTCGCGACCGTTTGCTGGATAACCTCCTCGACGCCGATGCGTTGCTCGTTCTGGACAATATGGAGCATGTGCTCGACGCGGTCCCGTTCATTGCCGAGCAGCTCCGGGCGGCTCCTGGTGTCACGATCCTGGCGACAAGTCGGGCCCCGCTTCGGATCACCGGGGAGCACGTGTTGCCGGTACCGCCACTCGATCTCCCGGCCCGGCATGACGGCGCGTCGGTCACCGAGCTCGCGAGGACATCCGCGGTCAGGCTTTTCGTCGATCGGGCGCGTGCGGTCGATCCCGGCTTCAGGATGACCGCCGCGAATGCGTCCGACATCGCCGCGGTCTGCCGCTGTCTGGACGGAATCCCCCTGGCGATCGAGCTCGCCGCCACGCATATCACCGTCTTGCCCCCGGCCGACCTCCTGGATCGCATCGAGGCAGGACTTCCGTTGCCGCTCCCGGGGCCGCGGGACGCACCCGACCGCCTTCGCACGATGGAGAGCGCCATCCGCTGGAGCTATGACCTGCTCACACCCGATGAGCAGCGTTTCTTTCGCTGTGCCGGCATCTTCGTTGGCGGGTTCGGGCTCGACGCCATCGCGGCCGTCTTTCCTGGACAGGGAACAGCGTCAGAAGAAGCCACGCCCGGGCAGGATGCGCTTCCCCTCCTGGCATCCATTGTCAGCAAGAGCCTCGTGCTGCGGGACAGCCGGGCAGGGGAGGGGCGATTCCACCTCCTGGAACCCATCCGGCGCTTTGCCCTCGATCGGCTGCGCGACAAAGGCGAGGAGCACGCCGTCCGTGACCGGCATGTGGGCTGGTATCTCGATCTCGTGGAGCGGACCCGGCACGCTGCGATTACCCCCGGCGGTGAGCGGGAGCTGGCACTTCTGGAACGCGAGCACGCCAACATCCGTGCTGCGCTGGAGTGGATGTTTGAGGTCGGGGATGTCGACCGCTTGCGACGCATGGTGCTGTCGCTGGCCGGCTTCTGGTACGAGCACAATCACTATTTCGAGGCGCGGACCTGGCTGGAACGCATGCTGGCGCACGTCCCGCAGCCGCCCGAAGATGTGCGGGTCCGGCTGCAGGTGCAGCTGGCGATGTTCCTCAGCCTTCAGGACGAGCCGACGCGTGCCCGCGAGCTACAGGATGAGGGCATGGCTGTCCTGCGCGATCGGGGCGACCCGCTGACCGTTGAGCTCGCCCTGATCTGGCAAGGTGCCGTCGCCAATTTCCTGGACGATTACGAGCGTGCCGAGCAGGTGTTGGAGGAAGCGCTCGGGTTGGCAGCCGAATGCGGTGAGCCGCCGGTGACCGCGGCCATGACGGCACGCACGCTGGCGAATATGGGGATGACCGCGTTCAATCGTGGCGATCTCGAGCTTGCCACCGTGCGTCATGAGATGTCGTTGAGGATCTGCCGGGAGCAGGGGTACCTGCTTGGCGCCATCCGGTCCCTCCGCGACCTCGGGTTCATCGCCCGCGAGCAGGGAGATCATGCCCGCGCTCTGGCCTACTACCGGGAGTGTTTCGACCTCCTGCGGGAGGACATCGACCAGCGTGTCCTCGTCGATATCCTGGCCGGCGCGGCGTTGGCGGCGGCGTCTTGGGACGATCATGCGCGCGCCGTCCGGTTGCTGGCAGCCGCCGATTCTCTGCGACGGCAGCTTGGCGTATCGCTTCCGGTCTCGTCGAGCCCCGTGCTTCACGATCGGCTGAAGGCTGCGACCCGGGTCATGCTGGGTGAGCGGGCGTTCGATGAGGCGTGGGCGGCCGGCGCCAGGTTGACCCTGGTCGAGGCGATCGCCGAGGTCGAGCAAGTCTCTCCGCCCGGTGACGTCGCCGAGCGTGCGCCCCATGCCAGCGAGATCACATTGTCGCCAAGGGAACACGAAATCCTGCGCCTGCTCGTCGCCGGACGTTCGGATCGCGAGATGGCAGACCTCCTCTACCTCAGCGTGCGGACGGTCGAGGCGCACGTCGCCCGGCTTCGCGCCAAACTCGGCGTCCGGACCCGGACCGCCGCTGTCACGGCCGCGATTGCCGGTGGGCTGGTCGACGCTGGCGAAGCGCTTGGGGAGGAGGACGCGTCAATGTCAGCGAATTAGGTACTGCGCCTGTGGTGAATTCCGTACTTCTACGGATCACGATCCGGAGCTTGCCCCTCCAGAATCGGGTGGGACCCGCCAGCCGATGAGCAAGCAGGGGATCGCGTAATGAGCACCGCCAGCACCCAATTCGAGGATGAGCGTCGACTCTACGAGAACATCCGGAAGCAGCATCGTGATGCGTTGAGACGCGAGCAGGTCCGTCTCGCGCGTGGCGACCAGCCAGGGGGCGCCTCCGCCCTTCTCGCCAGCGCGCGGCATATGCTCACCCGTTCGAGGCACGCCATGCGTGTTGCCTCCGCACCGGACGGGCATCGCCCGTCCGTGAACCCGGCCGAGGTCATGTCCAACCATTGACCCGGATCAATATCCATCCCATGCTTGACCCCGGGGAGCCCTGTGGAAGGCTCTCCGGGGTCGTCCTGTGTCCCGGGCTGCGATCGCCTTATCTTCTTCGGAACTCGACGCGTTGAAAACGCTTACGACAGAGCGTAATTGACGTCAAATCACAATCGGCCTAAACTTCGCTACACACGACGCGATCGGGTTGGGATCGCGGCCCCGTCTCGTGCCCCTTCCAATCTGTGGCGTTCAGGAGCGCTCGTCGCCGGCTTTCAGGCGACGGAGTGGAGTTCATGGTAGCTACGATTACCGCGGCGGAGCGGATGACGCTTCTTGAAATGATTGACCTGTACCGGGACAGCTCCTTCCGCGAAGGTGAGAGCCCGCTCGTTGGTGTGCCACCGGATGAGTTCGAGGAATCGGTCCGTGACTCACTGCAACGCCTGAGCGATGCGCTCTCGCAGGATCAGCATGCCGGTGATCTCCGGATGGTCGCCCGCGCCTTCCTGGTCGCCTACCACGCTCACGATGGTGTCGTCCGGAAATCCGGCGAGCCGTACATCGTCCATCCGCTCGAGGTCGCCCATATCTTGGCCCGCATGCATCTCGACAGCGAGACCATCGCGGCCGGGCTGATGCACGATGTCGTCGAAGACACCGAGGTTTCGCTGGAACAGCTCGAGGAGATCTTCGGCGAGCGCGTTGCGCATCTCGTCGATGGCACCACCAAGCTTGGGCAGATCCCGTGGTCTCCGGACGGGGACGATGGCCGCGAGAAGGCCGCACGCGAGCGTGACCAGCAGGCGGAGAGCCTGCGCAAGATGTTCCTCGCGATGGTGGACGATATCGGCGTCGTACTGATCAAGCTCGCCGACCGCCTGCACAACATGCGTACTCTCGGCTCGATGCCGCCTCACAAACAGCAGCGTATCTCCCAGCAGACTATGGAGATTTACGCCCCGCTGGCGAATCGGTTGGGTATTTGGCAGGTCAAGTCCGAGCTCGAGGACTTGGCCTTTCGCTATCTCCAGCCGGCCGAGTATGCGGCGATCTCGGCCGAGATCGAAGCGCGCGGCAAAGACACCCAGGCGATGCTCGAGAAGATCACCGCCGAGCTGGACGAGCTGTTGCGCGGCGCGAACATCAAGGCCGAGATGTACGGCCGCAAGAAGCACATCTACTCGATCTACCGGAAGATGAACCGCAAGAACCGTCCGTTCGAGGAGATCTATGATGTTATCGGCATCCGTATTCTCGTGAACACGGTGCAGGACTGCTACAGCGTCCTTGGCTTGGTACACAGCAAGTGGCACCCGGTTCCCGGCGAGATCGACGACTACATCGCGACGCCGAAGGAGAGCATGTACCAGAGCCTCCATACGGCCGTCATCGGGCCGGAGGCGCATCCGGTCGAGATCCAAATCCGCACCTACGAGATGCACCAGGTCGCCGAATACGGTATCGCCGCCCACTGGCGCTACAAGGAAGGCACGAAGGGCGATCAGCGCCTCGAAGCCAAGATCACCTGGCTGCGCCAGCTCATGGACTGGCGCGACGAAGTCGCAGACGCGGAGGAATTCGTCGAGTCGCTCAAGTCCGACGTCTTCCAGGACATGGTCTACTGCTTCACGCCGGCCGGGGACATCATCGAGCTGCCCAACGGCGCGACGCCGGTCGACTTCGCCTATCGCATCCATACCCAGGTCGGCCACCAGTGCGTCGGCGCAACCGTGAACGGCCAGATGGTCCCGCTGGACTACAAGCTCCAGAACGCCCAGGTCGTCAAGATCAAGACCAGCAAGACCGTCAACGGCCCACGGCGTGACTGGCTCCAGGCGGACAACGGCTACGTCAAGACCGCCTCCGCCCGCGAGAAGATCCGGCAGTGGTTCCGCCGGCAGGAGCGCGACGAGAACATCGCCCAGGGCAAGGAGGCGCTGGAGCGCGAGCTGCGGCGCCTCGGCCTCGACATGAAGCTCGAGGACGTCCTGCAGAAGTTCCCGCGATACACCAAGCTGGACGACTTCCTTGCCGCGATCGGCTACGGCGCGGTGACCTCGCAGGCGATCGCGCAGAAGCTCGACGAGTCGCCGAAGGATGTCTTCCAGACCAGCAACGTGATCAAGGCGCCGAGCACGCCGGCCCGCGTCGAGGTCATGGGCGCAGGCAACCTGCTGACGATCCAGGCGAACTGCTGCCGGCCCGTTCCCGGGGATGCCATTGTCGGCTACACGACGCGTGGACGTGGCGTGGTCTACCACCGCAAGGATTGCCCGAACATCGTCAATATCGCGGACCCCGAGCGGCTTGTGCCCGTCTCCTGGGGCGGCCAGATCCACGAAACGCACCCGGTCCCGATTCGCGTTCACGCGCTCGACCGCGTCGGCCTGCTGAAAGACATCAGCACGCTACTCTCGGATGAGCGGACGAATATCCTCTCCATGCTCACGCAGACCCACGACGATCGCAGCGTGACGCTGCTCCTCACCATCGAGGTCGAGGGCGTCGGGCACCTGAGCCGCGTCATGCAGCGACTGGAGCAGGTACGCGACGTGGTCGAGGTCCATCGCGATACCGACACGCCGGCCAACCTGCGCCTGATCAAGGGCGCCTGATGGCGGACGCGGCGGTTATCTCCATTGGGGAGATCCTGGTCGACCTGATCGCGCCATCGGGCGTCGATCTGCTCCATGCATCCGAGCTTCGCATCCGGGAGGGTGGGGCGCCGGCGAACGTCGCCGTCGCCCTCAGCCGCCTCGGCGTGCGGTCCCAGATGCGCGCGGTTGTCGGTGATGATCCGTTCGGCGAGCGCCTCATCGCCCGCTTGCACGCGGAGGGCGTGGATACATCCGGAATCCGGGTTGCCGACCACGTCCCGACCACGCTCGCGCTGGCATGGTCCGACGATCGCGGCGATGGGCACTTCCGGCTACACCGGAACGCCGACCGGCTCCTTTCGCCCTCGGACGTGAGCCGCGAGTCGCTGGAAGGCGCCGCCGCGATCGTGGTCGGCAGCGTCGCGATGTGCGCGGAGCCCTCGCGTGATGCCGTGCTGACCGCCTTGAGACATGCGCAGGACGCCGGCGTCCCGGTGGTCGCCGATCTCAACATCCGACCTGGTCAGGTGCCGATGGACGATCTGCGCATGAGCGTGATGGCGATGATCTCGGCGGCGACGGTGCTCAAGCTCAGCGTCGACGACGCCGCGCATCTGTGGGATGCAACGTCGATCGCCGACGCGGCCGCCTGTCTCGATCGCTACGATCCTCCGGTTGCCGTCATCACGGACGGCGCCCGTGGCGCAGCATTGCGAACCCCGGACGGGGTCATCCAGCGCGAGGCGTTCCACATCGGCGCCATCGAGCCAACGGGCGCGGGCGACGCCTTTACCGCCGCGTTCATCTCCCGGATACTCCAAAAGGGATGGTTGGGCGCGGACGAGAGCGATCTCCGTTACGCGATGGCGGCTGGCGCCCTCGCGACGACTACGCCGGGAGCGATGGACGGCTTGCCCCGAAGCGGCGAAATCGACGCATTTCTCCGATCTCGCGCGTGATACGCTAGTTCTCGTTGTATCCGGAGTCGTCCTGGCTCCGGCGCGGGCGATCTCCTCCACATCCTCCCCGCGCTCCGCCGCCGGCCTGCCGTGGCGATCTATGCACAGGACCATGCATGCCCACCCTTTCCGACCCGATCGCAGTATCGATCGGCCCGTTGGAGATCCGCTGGTACGCGGTCTTTATCGTCACCGGCATCCTCCTCGCGGTGGCGCTCTCTTCATGGATTGCCCGCCAACGGGGCCATGATCCCGATCTCCTGCTCGATATGGCGCCATGGGTCGTATTCGGCGCGATCATCGGGGCGCGCCTCTACTACGTCATCCTCGAGTGGGACCGGTTCAGCAGGGATCTTGGAGGCGCGCTGAACTTCCGTAGTGGCGGTCTTACCATCCATGGCGCGATCATCGCCGGCGCACTCATCGTCATCGCCTATACCCGCATGCGTGGTGAATCGCCCTGGTTCTGGATGGACGCAATCGCTCCGGGCCTTGCCCTCGGGCAGGCGATTGGCCGCTGGGGAAACTGGGCGAACCAGGAAGCGTTCGGGACGCCGACCGACCTGCCGTGGGCCGTGACGATCGATCCCGCCCGGCGACCCGCCGGCTACGAAGAGTTCGCCACGTTCCATCCGACCTTCCTCTATGAATCCCTGTTCAATCTTGCGTTTGCCGCAGCGCTGTGCTGGGTCGTCCTCAAGGGACCGCAATTTGCCTGGTTCCGGAACGGCATGGTGCTGGCGATATATCTCATCGGATATGGCCTTATCCGCCTGCCGTTGGAGAGCATCCGGACCGACAGCCTGTACATCGGCCCGTGGCCCGCGGCGTACTGGCTGAGCTTTGGGCTGATCGCCGCGGGTATCACGGTACTCGCCTGGCGCCTGGGGATGGGAACGGCGGTCGATGCCGTTCCGGACAAGGGGGAACGCGCATGATCCGGCTGGCGAGACTGATCCTGGTTCTTGGCCTTATCGCGGTGGCCGCTGGCGTCGCGCCGCCAGGTTCGCTGGCAAGGTCGCAGGAAGCCGAGACGACGCTCGACCTTGCCGCCGTCCCGCTGCCTGTACAGGACCTTCCTGAATCCGGCTTCCAGGTGATGACTGGCGGGTATCTCGATCTCGAAACGGCTGCGGCATGGATCGCCGAGCCGCGAGAACGCTCCCGGACGGCGATCGGCAGCGAGCTCGACGCGCATGGCTGGCTGCAGACATACGCGATCGACCTCGTCCTGCTGGAGGATCGTGCCTGGATCGAGAGCGACATCCTCGCGCTGGTCCAGACCAGTGTCCACCTGTTCTCCGATCCGGATGGGGCCTCGGAGGCGTTCGATCTGCTGGCCGATTTTTCGGGCCGGAGCGACGCTGACGAGGTCGGCGATGGCGAGACCGGCATCGTTACGGTGCGCCTGCCAAGCCAGAGTGGCGATACCTTGCGGTCCGTCGTCCTGCGCGACCACGTTGTCCTCGAAGTCGTCACGCTCGAGGCGTTCGGCTTCGTCGACGAGGATGTTCACGACGCCACGGTGACGGCGACGATCTCTCGTCTCGACGCCGTTCGTGACGAGGGCTCCGTTGGCCTGGTGCCCCGCGCGGCGCGGTTGACCGACGGGGAGGCGCTTGGCGACCTGCAGGGCCTCGAGCAATCGGGCGTGCACCAGCTGTACCGCATCCGCGACGGGGTGACCCAGCCTGCGGTGGGCGAATTGAACGAGCCGACGCCCGACGAGATCGCCCGCGGGCTGAGCCAGCTCTATCACGGCAGCGAGTCTGTCGACATGGGTCTCGGCTTCGCGTTCATGTCGTCGTGGATCGCCGGCTTCGAGACGGAAGATGATGCCGGCGCGTTCATGGACACGATCGATGCGCAGGGGCCATCCGAGCGGATCGTCGATCCGTATTTCCCCATCGCGCAGGGTGAGCAAGCGACGCCACAGGGGATCGCCGGTGTGTACCGCGTGACCGGGCTGATTGAAAGCCAGCCGTACTCGGGAACGCTCGAGATTCGCCAGCACGGAACATACGTCGTGGCGATTGGGTTCCGCGCCGCTGGCAACACGCTGCCGCCGGTCGATGTGACCTCGCGCGTGATGGACCACCAGCTCGGCTGTCTCGATGTCGCGGCCGCCTGCCCGCCGATCGACCTCGGCGAGCTCCTGACCCCGCCGATGGCGACGCCCGTTGTGCCGGCATCGGCGCAGGGCATGGTGGTGAGCAACGAGTTTGGCTGGAGCCTGCAGGTTGACGACGGTGCCTGGGAGATCAGGGAGCAATTCCAGGAGCAGGGCTACGACTTCGTCGAGCTGCAATCAGGACGGAGCCTCGTGACGCTGGAGAGCGTCATCAACCAGCACGGCGACGTGCAGCAGTGCGTGATCGACGAGCTGAACATGCTGCAGGAGTTCGAGAGCATCGCGGTGATCGATCTGGGCAGTGACATCGACGAGCGCCCGGCCGGTATGGAGCGGGGCCACGCCTGGGCCATCTACACCGTCGAGCCGCTGGCCGATGAGCGCGCCGACCAGGAGTACGTCATCCGCTTTGACTGCTACACGTTGATCGACGGCGGCGCGAACCTGGTCATGTCGCATCGGGCGCCCCGCGACGTTTGGGCGGAGGAGCGCGCGAAGGGTGACGAGGTCCGTGGTGGGCTGCTGTTACCCTCGGGCATCCGAGCGGTCCTGCCGCGGAGTGAGTGGACGATTGCCGCCTGACGAACCGGAGGCTGCGGGAAGCGTGGGGGCCTGATATACTGGACCCCTACGCATTGCTGGAGGTGTGACGTGATCGACAGAACATGGATCGAGCGCCGTTTTCGCGGCTGATCCCCCCGAAATTCCCCTTTCCCTACATGGCGGGTGTCTCCAGTCCTCGCACGTCTCGTATCGCACAACATACAGAACCTGTGCGCGGCGGGCACATCGCATCGCCGAAAGGCTACTGTCATAGCATTCGATATTGAACTTCATACTCAAAAAACCGCTTCCGAACAGGAGCGGGCGCTTCTCGTTGCCGTCGAAACGCAGAACCAGGCGTGGGCGGCGCAGGATTCCCTCGAAGAGTTGGCGAGCCTCGCCGAGACGGTCGACGTCGAGGTCGTGGGCTCGGTGATCCAGAAGCTTGGTCATCCGCATCCGGCCACCTTCGTCGGCAAGGGCAAGCTGGAGGAGATCAAGGAGCTGCTCGACGAGCTGGACTACAACATGGTCCTCGTCGACGGCGACCTCTCCCCGGCGCAGCAGCGCAACCTCGAGCAGGCGCTCGAGCTCAAGGTCATCGACCGAACGGCGCTCATCCTCGACGTCTTCGCGCGTCGCGCGCAGACGCACGAGGGGCGTCTCCAGGTCGAGCTGGCGCAGCTGCAGTACCGTCTGCCGCGCCTGACTCGCATGTGGACCCACCTTTCCCGGCAGGGCGTCGGTGGTGTCGGTCTTCGCGGTCCGGGTGAGACCCAGCTCGAGGCCGACCGTCGGGTCGCGAACCAGCGCATCTCCTTCCTGAAGGAGCAGCTGGTGCAGGTGCATCGGCACCGCGAGCTCTACCGGGCGCGCCGCAAGGACACGCCAATCGCGGTCGTCTCGCTCGTCGGCTACACCAACGCCGGCAAGAGCACGCTGATGAACCAGATCACGGGCGCGGGCGTGTTCGCCGAGGACAAGCTCTTCGCGACGCTCGACCCGACGACCCGGCGCATCGAGCTTCCGGCGGGGCGCCAGGTGCTGCTGACCGACACGGTGGGCTTCATCAACAACCTGCCGACGCAGCTGATTGCCGCCTTCCGCGCGACGCTGGAGGAGATCAGCGAGGCGTCGATGCTCATCCACGTCGTGGATGTCACGCATCCGAACGCCCGCGAGCAGGTCGAGACCGTGAAGCGCACGCTCGAGGACCTTGGCGTCGATGACCGCCCGGTCGTCTACGCGCTGAACAAAGTCGATCGCCTGACGGAGGAGCAGCGGGAACAGGTCCGCGAGCTCGCCCCGGAGATGGGGATCGACAGCGACATGGTCCTGATCTCGGCGCAGAAGGGGACCAACATCGACGGGCTCCTGCAGGCCGTTGAGGAGATCCTCGAGCGCGAGGAAGGGTTCGTCGACGTCACCGTCACGATCCCGTTCGACCGTTCCGAACTGGTGGAACGCTTCCACTCGCAGGGACACGTCGAAGACCGCACGTTCGACGAGCACGGCACGACGATCCACGGATCGTTGCCGGACCGCGAGCTGGCGCGCTTCGAGCAGTTCTTCCAGCCCAACGGCTCGGCGGAGGTTCCGGTGGAGTCCGCCGACGCCGGGACGAATTCGGTAAACTGATGGCGATCACGTACGATCGCCCGGAACGACGGGGATCACTGATGTGGTCCCCGTTTTCGTGCCCTATGACGTTCCGTACCGCCGCACCTTGTGTGCGGCGCCACTCGCCGGAGACAAGTTCCGGCGGTACGGAGGCGACTTCCATCCCCTTTGCGAGGATCTGAATGACCGAACGCACCCCGATCAGCTACAAGGACGCCGGCGTCGATATCGACGCGAAGATGCAGGCGATCGATCGCCTCAAGGCACGTGCCCAGTCGACGCTCGGCTCGTCGGCCGGCCCGATCGGGCACTTCGGCGGGACATGGCGCATGAACGGCCCGGCGGACCAGATCCTCGTCGCGAGCGCGGACGGCGTCGGCACCAAGCTCCGGCTTGCCTTCATCCTCGGCGGCGACGCCCACGTCACCATCGGCGCGGACATCGTCAATCACTGCGTCAATGACATCCTTGCGCTCGGCGCGACGCCGCTCTTCTTTCTCGATTACTTCGCGACCGGCAAGCTGGACCCGGATACGGTCGAAGCCGTTGTCGGCGGCATTGCCAATGCTTGCGCCGCGAGCGGGGTCGCGCTGCTTGGCGGCGAGACGGCCGAGATGCCGGATATGTACGCCGACGGCGAGTACGACCTCGCCGGGTTCATCGTCGGTTCCGTGACCGAGGACCGGATCGTCGACGGATCCTCAATCCAGCCCGACGACATCCTCATCGGTTTGCCGAGCACCGGGCTCCACACGAACGGCTACAGCCTTGCCCGGAAGGTCGTCGGGTTGACCGGCGACAACGACAAGGATCGCGAGACGCTCGCGAAGCCATTGCCCGGCAGCGACATGACCATCGGCGAGGCCCTGATCGCCTCGCATCGGTCCTATCTGCCGGAGGTTATGCCGCTGCTCGAACGCGGGCTCGTCCATGGCATGGCCCACATCACCGGTGGTGGACTGATCGATAATCTCCCACGCACCCTGCCGCAGGGTGCCATCGCCGTGCTCGACCCGGCGTCATGGTCCAGCCAGCCGATCTTCGACTACCTCGTCGAGGAGGCCGGTCTGTCGCTGGCCGAGCGTTATCGCGTGTTGAACATGGGCGTCGGATTCGTGCTGGTGGTCCGGCCGGACGATGCGCTCGCTGTCATGGCGGAGATTCCGGGGTCGGTCGCCATCGGACGGATCATTCCGCGCACGACGACCGACGAGACCGCCGTGCAAGGACTGTTCAGCTAGCATCATGGCGACTATCAACGTCCGCGAACGCCGCATCGATACAAAGATCGTCTACTACGGCCCTGCCCAGAGCGGGAAGACGACCAACGTCGTCAACGTCCACTCCCGGCTGCCGGAGGAGTTTCGCGGACCGTTGCGCTCCATCGACACCGAGGACGAGCGGACGCTCTTCTTCGATTTCATGCCGGTGCAGGAGTTCGAGGTCGGCGGTTGGGCGCTGCGGTTCCATCTCTACACCGTCCCCGGCCAGAAGGACTACGTCCGGACTCGCCGCGCGATCCTCGGCGGGGCGGACGGGATTGTCTTCGTCGCCGACGCGTCGTCCGCAAAGGCGGAAGAGAACCGCGAGAGCCTTGCGGAGCTGCACGAGCATCTCGAGCACTACGGACGCGATGTGGCATCCCTCCCGATCGTGCTGCAGATGAACAAGACCGACCTCGTCGATGCCCGCCCGATCCTCGAGATGACCGAGGACCTCAACGAGGCCGCGTGGCCCGCGTTTCCGGCGATGGCCATCCGTGGCATCGGCGTCTCCGAGACGCTGGGCGCGATCGCGAAGGCCGTCGCCCGCACGTTGTAAGGCGAACATGAAAAGAGCCGGGATGGAGCAATCCATCCCGGCTCTTCGTGTTGCTGGGTATCGCGCTACCCCTCGATGAGACCCTCGCCGATCAGGAAATCACGGGCGACGTCGACAGGATTTCGCAGATCCTCGTCGACTTCCAGGTTCAGCTGGCCGATCGTTTCGTCGTCGATGCGTCCAGCGAGCTGGTTGAGGATATCTCGCACGTCCGGCGCCTGCTCCAGGAGTTCCGTTCGGACGACCGGGCAGGCGTAGTAGGGCGGGAAGTAGTTGCGATCGTCTTCGAGCATGACGAACCCGAGCCGCTGGATATGGCCCTCGGTGACGCCACCAGCAATCACATCAACCATGCCCTCATCCATCGCCGAATACACCAGGCTCGGGTCCATGCCCATCGAGTCGCCGAACTCGACGTCGTAGGCGTCCTGAAGCCCCGGCAAGCCATCTTGCCGGACCAGGAACTCCTGGCTGCAGCCGAAAGTGAGGTCCCCGGCGATCTCCTGGAGCTCGGACACCTTCTGGAGCCCATGTTCCTCCGCCGTCTCTGGTCGAACGGCAATCACGTAGGTGCCGTTAAGCCCGAACGGCTCCAGCCACTCCAGGCCGAATTCCTCCGGGTACGCCTCCGAGACGATGCTGTACACCTCTTCGGAGACCGGGTTGGCCGTACCCTCGGCTGGCGTGGCGGATGGTTGCTCCACCTCCAGGATGTCCTGCCCGAGGATTACGAGGAGACCTGTGCCCGTGTATTCCGGGTAGATCTGGATGTCGTTGGCGACAGCTGCCTCATGGACGACGACGGTCCCGCCAAGGTTGAGCTGTCGATCGACCGGGTAACCATTCTCTTCCAGCAGGACCGACATGATCTGGCCAAGGATGCCGACCTCGGTGAAGTCCTTGGACCCTACCGTGACGGTTGGTTTCTCCTGGGCGAACGTCGCGTGCGGTGTGGTGGCCGTCGCGAGAGCAATGCTAGCGGCCGCGCTGGATGTAATGAACGTTCGGCGATTCAAAGACACGAGAGAAGAGACTTTCCAGGGCTATCGTGCCTCGCACGATAGCCCGAGTTGTTGCGGAACTGGAATAGGGGGGTGACGGTGGAGATTACTCGCCGTCGAACAGGCCCTCGTCGACGAGGTACTGGCGAGCGACCTCGTTCGTCTCGACGCCGTTCTCGTCGGCCTCGAAGTTCATCTGGGTCATCGTCTCGTCGTCGAGCCGGCCCGCGAGCTGGTTCAGGACGTCACGAACCTCCGGCGACTGCTCGAGCAGTTCCTGCCGGACGACCGGCGCCGCGTAATACGGCGGGTAGAAGTTGAGGTCGTCTTCCAGCAGGACGAGGTCCAGCGCGGCGATCCGGCCGTCCGTCGCGAATGCCGTGATGACATCCACGTCGCCGTTGTCGAGCGCGCTGTACATCAGCCCCGGATCCAGGCCGACCGCGTCGCCGAATTCGAGGCCGTAGGTCGCTTCCAAACCGGGGATACCGTCTTCGCGCACCAGCGTCTCCTGTGGCGCGCCAATCGTCAGGTCGCCGGCATGCTCGACCAGCTCCGAGATCGTCGTGATGCCAAGCTCCTCCACCTGGTCGCGTCGCATGGCGAGCGCGTAGGTGTTGTTGATGCCCCACGACTCCAGCCATTCGAGGCCGAACTGCTCCGGATACTCGGTCGCGACGATGTTGTAAACCTCTTCCGCGAGGGGGTTGGCCGCGGCGCCATCCGGCGTCGCCGACGCATCAGGCGTCGCGCCGTCAACCTCCGGCAACTCCATGCCGAGGATCGCCAGCAGGCCCGTGCCGGTGTACTCCACGTACACGTCGATCTCGCCCGCGACGAGCGCCTCGTGCGCGACCAACGTCCCGCCGAGGTTGATCTGACGCTCGACCTCGTAGCCGGCGTTCTCCAGCAGGTCGGCGCAAAGATGCGCGAGGATGTGGGATTCCGTGAAATCCTTCGACCCGACCGTCACCGTCGGCTTGTCCTGCGCGAACGCCGCCGGGCTGCTGCCCAGTGTCGCGAGCGCGGCACCCGTGGCAGCACCGGAGATGATGAAATGTCGTCGTGTGAGCGTCATGAAATGTCGTCTTTCCGTAGCGGCCCGCCAGATCCCCTGGCAGGACCGCTCGTGATTGATCGTTTCTGGCGTGCGTCTACTGACGCGTTCGGGCATGCCAGCGCCGGGTCCAACTATAGGACCTGGTGCAAGGGCCTCTCGGGAGAATCCGAGCTGACCCGGTCGATTACCCTTCGATGAGTCCCTGTTCGACGAGGAAATCGCGGGCGACATCGACCGGCTCGCGGCCTTCCTCATCGACTTCGTAGTTCATCGCCTGCATCTGCTCGTTGCTGATGCGGCCCGCCATCTGGTCGAACAGGTCACGGACCTCCGGAGCCTCCTCGAGGAGATCCTGCCGCACGACCGGCGCCGCGTAGTAGGGTGGGAAGAAGTTCTGGTCATCCTCGAGCAGGACGAGGTCCAGCGCCGGGATGCGGCCGTCGGTGGACGCCGCCACGCCGACATCGGCGTCACCGTTCGCGACCGTCGGATAGAGCAGCCCGATCTCCACGTTCTGGACATCGCCGAACTCGAATCCGTACGCCTCTTCCAGTCCCGGAAGGCCATCCGGCCGGACCGCGAATTCATGGTCCGCCACGAAGAGCATGTCACCCGCCGTGTCGGCGAGGTCGCTGATCTTCGTCACACCGTTCTGCTCCGAGTACTCGCGCGTCACGATGATGCCGAAGGTGTTGTTGAATCCCCACGGCTCCAGCCACTCGACGTCGAACTCGTCCGGATACCGGGCCGCCACGATCTCGTAGGCGGGATCGTAGGTGACTCCACTCGCCGGAGACGCGGAGGGCGACGCCGACGACTCGGCCGCGCCCTCCGGAAGCTCTTCACCCAGCACCGCCAGCAACCCGGTGCCGCTGTACTCGATGTAGGTATCCAGCTCACCGCTGACCAGCGCCTCGTGCGCCACGATAGTCCCGCCGAGGTTCATCTGCTGCTCGACCGGGAAACCCGCATCCTCGAGTAGCAGCACGAGCATCTGCCCGACGATCAGCTGCTCCGCGAAGTTCTTCGATCCAACCGAGACGGTCGGCTGGTCCTGCGCCATCACCGAGGGTGAGGCTCCCGCGGCGATCGCCGCGCCGGCCGCGCCGGTGATCAGGAGTTTTCGTCGCGTCAATGTCATCGAGTCGTGTCCTTTCAGGTCAAACAACAACGGCATGGAGACCTCCATGCCGTTGTCCCTGACAGGTATCTCGCAGGATGTGTTCCAGAGGTTATGACGATCGTTATCCCTCGCTGATCAACCCTTCGTCGATCAGGAACTGTCGGGCGACATCGCTGGGTTCCGCGCCACCGTCATCCACCTGGAAATTCAGCTCCGCCATGCGTGTGTCATCGATCTGGCCGGCGAGCTGGTTCAGGATGTCGCGGACCTCGGGCGCTTCTTCCAGCAGGTCCTGCCGCACGACCGGCGCCGCGTAGTAGGGCGGGAAGAAGCCGAGATCATCTTCCAGGGCGACGAGGTCCAGCGCGGGAATCCGGCCATCGGTCGCCGTGGCGGAGACGATGTCGACCTCGCCCTCCACCAGCGCGCTGTAGACGAGCCCCGGGTCCAGCCCGAGCGCATCACCGAACGAGAGGCCGTACAGCTCTTCGAGGCCGGGAAGCCCGTCCGGTCGGATCAGGAACTCCTGCGTCCCGCCGACGATCATGTCGCCGGCATGCCCTTCGAGATCGGAGATCGTGGTGATGCCCAACTCGTCCGCGGTTTCCCGGCGGACCGCCATGACGTAGGTATTGTTGAATCCCCACGGTTCCAGCCACTCCAGGCCGAACTGCTCCGGATAGGCTTCCGCCACGATGTCGTAGACAGGGTCCTTGCCCGCGCCGGCCGCCGGGGATGAGGAGGCTTCGGCGTCCCTGTCCATCTCCGGCAGCTCCATGCCGAGGATCGCCAGCAGCCCCGTGCCGGTGTATTCGACGTAGAGGTCGATGTCACCATTGACCGTCGCCTCGTGGGCGACGAGGGTGCCACCGAGGTTGATCTGGCGGTCGACTCCATACCCGGCGTCTTCGAGCAGGTCGCCGCAGATATGGGCGAGGATGATCGATTCCGTGAAGTCCTTGGACCCCACGCCGACGGTCGGCTTGTCCTGCGCGAGGACGGCCGCGGAGGGGACGACCGTCGTCAGGGCCGCGCCTGTCGCGGCGGTTGAGATGATGAACTTCCGTCGTGTCAAAGGCATGTTTGCGTCCTTTCAAACAACAACGGCATGGAGCCCTCCATGCCGTTGTTCGATGGTTACAGCGTTGGTCTCATTTGCCGCACGATGTGCGCCATGGTCCTATGCGTTGTCGATCATTCCCTGGTTCACGAGGAAGTCCCGGGCGACCTCGGTGGCTTCGCGGCCACCCTCGTCAACTTCCAGGTTCAGGCCCGCCATGGTCGCGTCGTCGATCTGGCCGGCGAGCTGGTTCAGGATATCGGCAACCTCTGGCGCCTCCTCCAGGAGATCCTGACGGACCACCGGTGCCGCGTAGTATGGCGGGAAGAACCCCTTATCGTCCTCGAGGAGCGTCAGATTCAGGGCCGAGATCCGGCCATCCGTCGCGAACGCCGAGATGACGTCGACCTGCCCTTCGTCGAGGGCGGCGTACATCAATCCGGGATCCAGGCCGAGGGAATCCCCGAACTGGAAACCGTACACGCCTTCGAGGCCCGGAAGCCCGTCCTCGCGCACGAGGAACTCCTGCGTCGCGCCGAAGGTCAGGTCACCGGCATACGGGGCGAGGTCGGAGATGGTGGAGATACCAAGTTCTTCGACGTGGTCGGAGCGCATCGCCAGGGCGTAGGTGTTGTTGAACCCCCACGGCTGCAGCCACTCCAGACCGAACTGCTCCGAATACTCCCTCGAGACGATCTCGTAGACCGGGTCGATGCCGACCCCGCCGTCCGGTGTCGCGACCGGGGTGGCCCCGGCATTGCTCTCCGGCAGTTCCATGCCGAGGATCGCCAGCAATCCCGTGCCGGTGTACTCGACGTAGACGTTGACATCCCCGGCAACCAGGGCTTCATGGACGACCACGGTGCCGCCCAGGTTGAGCTGGCGCTCGACCGGAAAGTCGTTCCCCTCGAAAAGGTGCGCCACGATCTCGCCAAGCAGCACGGACTCGGTGAAATCCTTGGAGCCGACCTTGATCGTCGGCTTTTCCTGCCCGAATGCCATGCGTGGAAGGGCGAGCGCAGCCCCGGCCGCGGTGCCGGTGACAATGAAACGTCGTCGTGACAAAGCCATGGAACGTCCTTTCACAATTGGTGTGGCGCGATCCTGCGAGGAACCGCGCCACGTCGTCTATCGACCCGAATGACACCCTCAGGTTGTCCGGAACGTGCTAGCGCGGGTCTTCGATAATCTCCTGCTCGACCAGGAAGTCGATCGCCACGTCGCGCGGCTCAGCACCGCCGTCGTCAACGGTGTAGTTGAGCTCCGCCATCTTCGTGTTGTCGATCAGGCCGCCCATCTGGTTGAGCAGATCCTCGACCTCCGGCGCCTCTTCCAGCAACGGGCCGCGAACGACTGGCGACGCGTGGTAGGGCGGGAAGAACGCCTTGTCGTCCTCGAGCAGGACGAAATCGAGCGCCGGGATGCGTCCATCGGTCGCGAACGCGGAGATGACATCCACATCCTCGTTGTCGAGGGCGGCGTACATCAGGCCGGACTCCATGCCGCTGGAGTCGCCGAACTCGAAGCCGTACGCCTCTTCCAGGCCCGGAAGCCCATCGATGCGGACGATGAACTCCTGCGAGCCGCCCAGCGTGAGATCGCCCGCATGCTCCTCGAGCTCGGAGATCTTCGTTACGCCAAGCTCCTCGGCGTGCGCGCGGCGCATCGCGAGCGCGTACGTGTTGTTGATACCGATCGGGTCGAGCCAGTAGGTATCCCAGTTCTCGATGTACGCGTTCCGGACGTGCTCGTAGACGATGTCCTGGGCTTCTTCGGCGGGCGTGCCCGGCTCGACGATGTCGTTGTACTCGTCACCGAGGATCGTCAAGCCGGTTCCGAGGTACTCCACATAGACCTGGAGGTCGCCGGCGATCCCGGCCTCATGGATGATGACCGTGCCGCCGAGGTTGTGCTCGTACGACACCGGGAAGCCGGCATCTTCGAGGATCAGCCCGCACATCTCGGCCAGGATGAACTGCTCGGTGTAGTTGTGGCTCCCGACCGTCACTTCCGGCTTGTCCTGGCCAAGGACGCCCATCGGGCGGCCCAGCGCCGCCAGCGCGAGGCCGGCGGACGCGCCACCGATGACCCGCCGTCGTGTGATGTTTCTCATGGTTCACCCCTCATGACTACGAGCGTTATCGCACCTCGATCCGAAAGCGCCACGGCGGCGCCCCGGGATAATTCGCAAGACGTTATTCGCCCGATCCGATCAGGCCCTGCTCCTCGAGCAGCTCCCGGGCGGCCTCGGCCGGCTCGACGCCGTCGTCATCGACCCGCGCGTTGAAGCGGGCCATCGTGTCGTTGTCGATCTTCCCGGCGAGCTGGTTCAGGATGTCCTCAACCTCCGGCGCTTCCTCCAGCAGGTCCTGCCGGACCACCGGAGCGCCGTAATAGGGCGGGAAGAAGTTCTTGTCGTCCTCGAGCAGGACAAGGTCGAGCGCCGGGATCCGGCCGTCGGTCGCGTAGCTGGTGATCACGTCGACGTCGCCCTCGGCGAGCGCGCTGTACATTAGCCCGATGTCGCCCTGGCGGACGTCGCCGAACTCGTAGCCATATGTCTCCTGGTACCCCGGGAGGCCGTCCTGGCGGACCGGGAACTCGTTGTCGGTGCCGAGGGTCATGTCGCCCGCGTGCTCGGCGAGGTCGCTCATCGTGACGAGACCAAGCTCGTCCGCGGTCTCGCGGCGGACGGCGATGGAGTACGTGTTGTTCATGCCCCACGGCTCGAGCCAGACGATCCCGAATTCGTCCGGATAGGCGTCGGCGACGATGTTGTAGACCTCGTCCTTGCCGGCGATCTCATCGGCCGCCGGTGACGCCTCGGCAGACGCCTCGTCGCCGCTCGACTCCGGGAGCTCTCGCCCCAAAATGGCGAGCAGGGCCGTGCCGGTGTACTCAACGTAGACGTCGAGCTCGTCCTGCACCATGCCCTCGTGAACCACGGCCGTGCCGCCGAGATCGAGCTTGCGCTCGACCGGGTAACCGGCGTCTTCCATCAGCTGCCCGATGACCTCGCCGAGGATGGTGGACTCGGTGAACGGCTTTGAGCCGACGCGGATCGTCGGCGTATCCTGCGCCATGATGCCGGTCGGGCGGCCGAGCACCGCGGCCGCGAGGGCCGCGGTCGATCCACCAATGACCACCTGTCGGCGATTCAAACGTGTCATGAATACAGGTCCCTTCGTTATGCTCGGGCGTCACCACGCAAACGCGACAACGCCGTCATCTCGTGCACTGATACGGAGCGGACGGTTGCCCCTCCCGCCCCGTACCGGCGCTATCTCTGCGGGATGGATGTGCCTGCGTCAGCGGCCCGTTAGCTGTCCGAGCCGATCAGGCCCTTCTCTTCGAGGATCGCCCGCGCGACGTCCTGCGCCTCGGCGCCGTTCTCGTCGACCTCGTAGTTGGCCGCCTGGATCTCTTCATCCGTGAACTGGTCGGCCAGCTCGTTGAGGAGGTCGCCGATCTCCGGGTTCTCGTCCAGGATCGCGTTGCGGACCACCGGAGCGGCGTAGTAGGGCGGGAAGAAGCCCTTGTCGTCCTCGAGAACGACAAGATCGAGCGCGGGGATGCGCCCGTCAGTCGTGTACGCCGTGATGACGTCGACCTCGCCCTCGGCAACCGCCTGGTACATCAGGCCCGGGTCCCCCGGGGTCACGTCGCCGAATTCGAACCCGTACGTCTCGACCAGCCCCGGCAGCCCGTCGTCTCGAACCTGGAACTCCAGGTCGGTCCCGAGGTTCAGGTCGCCGGCGATCGGCTCCAGGTCACTCGTCGTCTTCAGTCCGTGCTCTTCCGCGAAGTCGGCGGTCACGGCCAGGGCATAGGTGTTGTTCCAGCCCATCTGCTCCAGCCACGTCAGGTTGTACTCCTGGTCGTAGCCTTCCTTCGTGAGCCGGTAGACCTCCTCGGCCATCGTGGTGTCCGAGTCCTCGGGGATCTCCGGGAGCTCCTGCTGGAGCATGGCGATCAGGCCCGTGCCCGTGTACTCGACGAAGACGTCGATCTGGTCAGCGAACACGGCCTCCATGAGGACGGCGGTGCCGCCAAGGCCGAAGTTGCGCTCCACCGGATAGCCCGCGTCCTCGAGCTTGAGGGCGAGGAACTCGTTCATGATGAACTGTTCGGTGAAGTTCTTGGAGCCAACCTTGATCGTTGGCTTGTCGCCATCCTGGGCGAATGCGGCCGGTGCGCCGAGCGCGGCGATAACGGCTGCGGAGGTTCCTGCCTGGACGAAGCGTCGTCGGGTCAGGTGTGTCATAGGGGGTGCTTCCTTTCGTGTGTTGTCACCTCCCTGCGCCGGCTCTGGCGCACGGTGGCAACGCTCGATCGTCGCTCATTCCCCTGAAAGAGCATCCACGTGGTGGATTCCAATTGTTTCGTGCGAGGCGAGCCGGGCCGGGATGCAGGTCGGGTTGATGGCTCGCCTCGGAATGTCGTGCTACGAGACGGTGAGGCCCTTCGGGACTACCAGGCGCCGGACCCAGCCCAGCACGATCTCGGCGATCATCGCGAGCACGGCGACCGGGACAGCGCCGGCCAGGAGGATCGGGAAGTTCCGGACCGCGAGTCCCTGAAGGATCCAGTCCCCGAACCCGCCGGCTCCGATGTAGGCGGCGAGGGTTGCGCCGCCGATGCTCAGGACAACCGCTGTCTGGACGCCGGCGAATAGGAATGGCATCGCCAGCGGCAGCTGAACCTGCCACAGCAGCTGGATATCGCTCGTGCCCATACCGCGAGCCGCGTCCACGACGGCCGCGTCTACACTGTTGATGCCGACCAGCGTGTTGAGGAAGATCGGCAGGATCGCGAGCAGGGAGAGCGCGAAGAGTGCCGGCTTGAACCCGATGCCGAAGAGCGGCAACGCCAGCGCCAGCACGGCGAGGCTCGGGATCGCCTGGCCCGTATTCGCGATCAGGGTCATCGGCTTGTCGAGCACCTTGATGCGGCTCGTCAGGATCGCCAGCGGGATCGCGATGACCAGGCCGATGAGGGTTGCGTAGAGCACGAGCGACATGTGCTCGCTGAAGAGTTCCCAGAACTGGTCCTGGTTCTCTCGGATGTGATCGATGAAATCGAGTGGGTCATTGCTTCCAAACATGCTTATCCCCTCTCGGCCTTCACGCGCATATCGGGGCGAAGCAGCAACGCGAGCTTGGAGAATCCGTATTCAGCCAGCAGCGCAAGGATGATGCACATCAGCGCGCCGGCGACAATTCGATTCGAATCGATGGTTCGGATGCCGTCGAAGATCAACCGGCCCAGTCCGCCGCCGCCGATGACGGCCGCGATCGCGCCGATACCGATTCCGGCGACTGTCGCGAGGCGGATACCCGCGAAGATGTACGGGATGGCGAGCGGAAGCTCGACGAGCCTGAGCCGCTGGAACTGCCCCATACCCATGCCACGGGCCGCATCGACGACCGAGGCCGGGACTTCGTTCATCCCGGCGGCCGTGTTACGCACGATCGCCAGGAGCGAGTAGACGGCCAGTGCCGTGATCGCCGTCGTCTTCCCGATACCGGTGTAAGGAATCAGGATGGCGAAGAACGCGAGGCTCGGCACCGTATAGAGCACGCCGCTGATGTTCAGCACCGGCAGTGCCAGCCACTTCACCCGCGAGATCAGGATCCCGAGCGGAATACCGATGAGCGCGGCGATCAGGATGGCGGAAAAAACAAGTTGGAGGTGTTCGATTGTGAGCTCGAACACGCGTCCCGGGTTATCGAGGATGTATTGCATGCTTAGGCGTCCTCGCTCTCCAGCAGCTCCGGAATCACCTCGTCCGAGGACTCGGCCCCGGACGAGATTCCTTCACCGATGGCGGACGCAAGGTCCTCGTACGTCACGTAGCCCTCGGGCTTGCCCTCTTCGTCAGTGACCAGGAAGCCGGAGTGCCCGGTAGTGTCGGCCTGCGTGATCTCGCGGCTTGCCTCCGGGATCGACATGCCGGCCGGGATGACCAGTGTGTCGTCCGGGACCCGAGATGGGACCGGCTTCGCCAGTTCGGCGATGTACGTGTGCTCGAGCGCCTGCAGCGCGAACTCGTCGCCGATGAATTCCTTGACGAACTCCGTTTCCGGGCTCCGCAGCAGGTCCGCCGGCGTCCCGTTCTGTTCGATATGGCCATCGCGCATGAGGATGATTCGGTCGCCGAGCAGGAAGGCCTCGTTGATGTCGTGCGTAACGAAGACGATCGTCTTCTTCACGTCCTGCTGCACCTGGCGCAGCCAGCGCTGCAGCTGCGTGCGGGTGATCGGGTCAACCGCGCCGAACGGCTCGTCCATGAGGATGATCGGTGCGTCCGCCGCCAGGGCGCGCGCCACGCCAACGCGCTGCTGCTGTCCGCCCGAAAGTTGGCGCGGGTAACGGTTCGCGAAGATGGCCGGGTCCAGGCCGACGAGCGCGAGCAGCTCCTCGGCGCGCTCGCGGCGCTTCTTCTTCGACCACCCGAGGAGTCGGGGGACGGTCGCGACATTTTCCGCCACGGTGAAGTGGGGGAACAGACCACCTTGCTGGATCACGTAGCCGATGTGGCGCCGCAGGTTGACGACGTTCATCGACATGACGTCCTGGCCGTTCACGCTGATCTTGCCCGAGGTTGGCTCTTCGAGGCGGTTGATCATGCGCATGGTGGTCGTCTTGCCGGAGCCCGACGGGCCGATCAGGACCGCCAGCTCACCTTCCTCAACGGTGAAGGAGACATCGTCCACCGCGTTGATCGCATGGCCTTCCATGCGGAAGGTCTTGGTTACGTGCTCAAGGGTTATCAAGAAAAGTCAGCCTTCCTGAATGATTCAGTACGGACGGATGTGGGTGACAATGCGTGCACACAACACAAAAAAGCGTGGGTGACACGCCCGTTCCGCGACCCAGCTCCGTCATAAGCAGGATCACATTATACGGCATTATTCACCCGATGCAAACTCATCGAGAATCGTTGAAGCCGTTAGGCATCCGAACGAGAAACCTAAGTCATTGTTACATGCGTAAGAATCGGTTTCGTTACCCGTAACAAGCGTCACGGACATGACGAAATAACGATAAAATCGTGATTCAAAATGGATGAGGCAAATCGCATCACAGGAAAGGACATCGGGATGGCGCGTGCGTCTCTGACTCGGATCAGCAACGAACTGGCCAGGTTCCTCGTTGGAACACTCGGACTCAACCTGCAAGGCGCGGAGGTTCTCGTACTCCGTGGCCGCAAGACGGGAAAGAGCAGGTCGCTGGTCGTGAATCCGCTCGAGATCGATGGCGAGACGTACCTGATGTCTGCGCGCGGTCAGAGTGCCTGGGTCAGGAATCTCCGCGCGTCTGGCGAAGGGACGCTCCGTCGCGGTCGGAAACGTCGCGAATTCCGTGCCAACGAGCTGACTGCCGGCGAGAAGCTGTCTGCGATGCGGGCGTATTTGCATAAATGGGGCTGGCAGGACAAGAGTTTCATGGGCGTTGACGGAAAATCGTCCGATGACGAGATCCGTGCGGTCCTGCCGAACCACCCAATGTTCTTGCTTACATTTCGGTGATCCGTGAACGTCCTCGCTTCCTTGACCGAATCCATCCACGGAGCCCTCGGTCGGGGGAACGGGCGCGCCGCAAAGACAGAGCTTTCGATGCGGGTGCCGTCGATCCGGTTCCGCTTGCGAGCCGCAGGATGGCAGACGGCGCCTGTCGACCTGGTGATCGTCGGCGACCGTCGCTATCTGGCTCCGCCTGGGTGATTCGGAGCTACGTTGGATCGGACGAGAGATCGCGGTGTTCGAGGTCGAACGTCCGTAATCCCGGACGATGTCGATGAACGAGCGACGAGGGAAACGCCCTCTATATTCCTTCCCGGAAACCGTTGACTTTTGGCGACGCGTTCCCTAGTATGCGGTTGGTTCCGCACGTATGCGCGTCAACCAGCGTGATTTCATCCAGGACAGAGGTTCATGAGCAGTACGATGTACATCCTCCGCTTCCCCATCGCGGGTCTTCCGGGGGAGGAGTGCGCCCTGCTCACGACTGTGCCTGACTGACCATCGAGCACAACCGACGAGCATGCGCCTCCCCTCGACGAGATTGTCGAAGGGGTTTTTTGTGCCCGCAAGCGGCGAACAACGGAGCAGCACACCCATGAGCGTCCGCCGCCTCGCCACCCGATTTGACTTCAAGTTCGCTTGAACCTTTAGCATCCCGAGCGTATCGGGAATCCGCGAAGTTCCTGGCCCTGGCCAGACGAGAGGAAAATGCGCGTGACCATCACACATGTCCAGCGAGCGACGAACGCGCTGGAGCTCAACGACATTGAAAAGAAGTTCAGGAAAAAGCGCGGCGAGTACTCGTATGCGTTGAAGGGCGTCTCGTTCAACGTGCGCCGCGGCGAGGTTGTCGGCATCCTCGGGCCGAACGGGTCCGGCAAGAGCACGCTGGTCCGCGTCGTCTCGACGTTGACGCTGCCGGATGCAGGCACCGTCAGGGTCTTCGACGTAGACGCGGTGGCGAACCCGCGCGAGGTACAGCGCTACATCAATCGGGTAAGCGTCGAGGCGAGCTTCTTCAAGAAGCTGTCGTCGCTCGAGAACCTGATCTTCGGCGCGAAGCTCTATGGGGTTAGCGACCGGGAGAGCAAGCCACGGATCAAGGCGATCCTCGAGAGCATTGGCTTCGACCACAAGCGCGTCGGCGAGCCGATGGAGCACCTCTCACGCGGCATGCAGCAAAAGATCGCGCTGGCGCGGGCGCTCCTGACCAGCCCGATGCTGATGCTGCTGGACGAGCCGACCACCGGCCTCGACCCGCGATCGAAGAGGGATGTCCAGCGGCTGATCCGCACGATCAAGAAGGATCACGATTCGTCGATTCTGCTCTGCACCCATGACATGAGCGAGGCAGAGGAGCTCTGCGACCGCATCGGCATCCTGCTGAACGGCGAGCTGATCGCGCTGGATACCCCGGAAGGACTCAAGCGGCAATACGGAAAGTCCTCGCTGGAGGACGTGTTCATGGAGGCGACGGGCACCTCGATCGACGAGGCCGACTTCGCTCCGGAAGAGCGGATGGCCGAGGACGAGGCAGAAGCCCTCGCCGGCAAGGTGGCATAGATGGATGTTGTCAGCACCCAACTCCAGAAGCCAGGCTGGCTTCGCGAGTTGATTGCGATTTGGGGATACGCCCAGCGGAATTACTACCTGAGCAAACGCTATTTCCTCTGGGAAGTCGTCTGGCTCGTCTATTCGACGATGAATGCGCTGACGATCGGGTTCATCGGCGTGGGCGTTGGCGGCGACGCCGAGGAAGCGGCAACGCTCACGACCTTCCTGCTCATCGGCACGCTGCTCTGGAGCTACCTGTCGATGATCTTCGACCTGCTCTCGGAGACGGTGAGCTGGGAGCGATGGGAAGGGACTATCGAATACACGTTCATGGCCCCGTCGAGCCGGGCAGCCCAGCTCCTCGGCATGGGCGTCTACTCGGTGCTCTACGGCATCCTCCGCATGATCATCATGCTGGGCGCGATCTCGTTGTTCTTCGACATGTCGCTGGGCAACGCGAACTACCTCGCGGCGCTCGGGATCCTCGCGATCTGTAGCGTCTCGCTGGTTGGCTTCGGCATGGTCGCGGCCGTGATGCCGCTCCTCTCGCCGGAGAAAGGCCAGCAGGTAACGAGCATCTTCACGGCGGTGCTGCTGCTCATCAGCGGTATCTACTACAGCGTCGATGTCCTGCCCGGCTGGATGCAGCCGCTGGCGAACATCTCGCCGGTGTACTACGCGCTCGACGGCATCCGGAACGCGCTCCTCCACGGGGCATCGTTCTCGAGCCAATGGCACAACGTCTGGCCGCTCATCATCATGGGCGCCATCTTCCCGCCGCTCGGCCTGTGGCTCTTCCGCCTGGGCGAGCAATACGCGAAGAAGACCGGCCTGCTGAAACGGACCGGATAAGCAGCACGATGAGACGAAGCGCCCTGGGCATCGCGCCCGGGGCGTTTCCGTGTGCACTGTCCCGAAAACAGGAGTGCCACCGTACCGCCGCACCTTGTGTGCGGCGTGGGCAGGTAATTGCTTGAAGTGATTCTAGTGTACAGTCGGCCCTTGTGGCCGACTCTGGGCCCAAAAGAGTCGGCCACAAGGTGCGGCGGTACGGGTTATCCACCTAACTGATCACCAGCGCATACCCCAGCCCGTCCGGTAACAACGTCACCGGCCCGGTTCCCGGCTCGATGAGACGGCACGCGCCCCGGCCGACCAGGTCAACACCTCCCCGCCACGCCAGCCCGAGGGGCTCCGCGAGACAGATCACTGCGAAGGGAGCCGTCGGCGCCGGCAACGTGAGCGGCTGGGTGATCTTCCAGCGTTCCAGCCTGAACCCCTCCGGCGTCTCGTAGGTCGTGCGCCGGTTGTATCCCTCGAACCACTCCACGCCATGGCTCGGCGGGATCACGCCACGCAGCGTCGACGGCGACCCCTCGATCACCGCCAGCAACATCCCGGGCGTCGGAATGATTTCCGTCCCGGCCGGGACGCTCATGGTGTCCCCGGGCGCGATCGGGTAGGGAGCCCCATCGACGATGACCCCTGCGTCCTTCTCGTCCAGCTGCCACAGGACGTGGATCGTCAGGTCCCCTGCCGGCGTGAGCCGGTCCCCATCCCCGGTGTCCAGCAGTGAGGCGGTCCATGCCGCTGTCTCCAGCAGCCGGATGCGCCGGATGGAGCGCTCTGGGGCGTCGACCCGGAGCACGCCGCGCAGCAACCGGTGCGCGGAGGTTCCGGGCTCGATGGTCGGTGTCGGGCGTTGTGGAGCGGTCATCGTGCGCGGGAAGAGGAGTCCATGACCCGGAACAGCGGCGCCAGCGCTGTGTCGATCTGCAGGTATCGGGCGTAGCGAGGCTCATACAGCGCGCTCGTCGCCGGGTCCGGCTGCTGGATGTCAGCGACCGGTGACTCCGGGCCGGATTCGCCCATCGCCGTCCGCGCCAGGATGGCGGCACCGTAAGCCGACAGGTCATGGAGCCTGATGTGCTCGACCGGGCGACGGAGGATGTCCGCGAACACCTGACGCCATGCCGCCTCCCTGGCCAGCCCACCGCCGATCCGGATATGCGCGGGAGGTGCCCCGGCGGAGGTCATCTCATCCAGCTTCTGGCGGATGGAGTAGGCCACTCCTTCCAGCAACGCCCGGCGCAGCTCCCCCGGAGTCGTGTCTGGCGTGATGCCGAGGATCGTGCCTTGTTTCGCCGGATCCTCGCGAGTCCCGATCAGGTGCGGCAATGCGATGAGATCGGTCGGCCGGTCAGCGATCGGCGCGTCCGCAATCGCCTTTCCGGCCCACGACATGGCAATTCCGGCGTTGAGCAACGTCCCGACGCGGAGAAACCGTGTGGATTCGCCGATTGCCGGGGCCACGGAGGGCCACGTATACCAGCGGCCCTCAGGGTCGGGGTTCCACGAGTTGATAGGCAGGATGACCTGGGCCCCGCTGCTCAGCATCACCAGCGCATTGCCCTCGCGGTTCACCCCGGCGCCATACGCGCCGACAGCGGCATCACCGCCGGCAATCACCACCGGTGTGCCAGCTGACAGGCCCGTTCGCGAGGCGGCGTTCCCGGTGATGTGACCAGCCACCGAGCCGGACGGGATGATGTCCGGCAGCCACGGTCGGGGGATCCGTAACGCGCCGACGATCTCCCACGCCCAGGTGCCGCGCTCCGGTGCAAAGAGGCCGGTCCCGACGGCATCGCTCGGGTCCGTCACATGCCGGCCGGTGAGGGTGTAGATGAGGGCGTCCTTGGGAAGGAAGACCTCGAGTAGCCGACTCCATCGGGATGGGTCGTTCGCGCGGATCCAGGCAAGGGTCGCGGCCTGGAATCCCGCCACGATCGGTCCTCCGGTCGCGAGCGCGGCTCCATCGCCGATGCGTCGTCGGATCGCCGGAAGCATCTCTGCGGTCCGCTGGTCGTGCCAGGGGATGCCCTCGCCCCAGGTCTCCCCGTTCTCGAGTGTCATCAGGCCATGCATCTGGCCCGTGATGGAAACGGTGCTGATCCGCTCGCCATCGCCATGTTCTGAGATGTTTCCGGCGATGATATCCAGCCATTCCTCGACATCCAGCCGGTCACACGGCACACGATCGATGGTCATCGCGCCGTCCGGGTCGAGGCGCAGCAGCTTGATCGAGGATGTGCCGAGGTCGATGGCGAGGATGCAGCTCATGTGATGCTCGTCAGCCAGCAGATTGCGGCGAGGACGAAGGCCGTGTCGGAGATCGCGGCCGAGGCTTGTCCGGGATGGTCATCCGAGATACGGACGCCTGCTTCGAGGGCGACGCCGAGTGCCATGATGATGCCTCCAAGCGCGAGCCAGGCGTGAGACGACTCACCGATCAGCCCGACCACGATGATGAGGATACCGCCGAGCAGCATCCCCATCCACGCGCCGTAGCGGTGCGCGCGGGTGGAGATCAGGCGATCTTCGACCGGTGGGGGAGCGTACGCCTCGCGGATGTGCCCTCCGCTGATGAACGCAAGGATGGCGAGTGGCAACAGGATGACAAGCCCCGGATCCCAGTCATCGAGGGCGGTCCATGTCCACCACGGGATCAACGTAACGATCGTGGCGCACATGATCCACGGGAACGAGCCTGCCCGGACCGTCCGCGCCTGGCGGGCGAGCGTGATGATCGCGGCGGCCAGCAGGGCGGTGGACCAGAACCCGAAGAAGAGATTCAGCAGCAGGGCGACGACCGCGAAGGTCATGGCCGCGGTCAGGCGGTGCTGTCGGTTGGCGGGCGATGCCTGGTAGGAGCGACTGGCGACGTAGGTCACGACGGCAAGCAGGGAAAGCCCGGCGATCGCGAGGAGCGTCAGCCAGGTTCCCGGCCCGGGCTCGACATCGGGTGCGACCCCGATGGAGATCACCGTCATGAACAATGTGGTGATGGCGCAAATCTGTGCGGTGCGGTCGACGAGCACCCGCAGCGAAACAAGGACCTGTTGCCAGACGAGTGCAAGCGTGTTCGGGATATCCACCGGGATTGTCCGCCACCCTGTAATGAACGTCGCGCGGGAGACATCGATGCCCGCACGCTTGCATGGAATGTATCAGATGTCCGGCGATCCGTCGGGAACCATGTCCTCCGCAGCGTGCGGCACGGGCATGGTCGCCGGCGTCGTTTCCGGTCGGGAGACGGGCTCCTTGACCACATCGTCGTCGAGGAGATTCCACGTGCCATTCGGGGAGACGACCCACGTCGCCGATGCGCCGTGACGATGTGTCAGGTCGGCGGCGATCGTGGACCGGGATGCCGCGTGGATGACCAGCGCGGCGTCAGCCGAGCCGACCCGTTTCGGCATCTGCCCGGTCGGGATATTCATGCGCTGGAGCTGTCGCTCGATCGACGTGCGACGCGGGCGCAGCACCATCGCGTTGGCGCCGAAACCGGCGTTGTGGATCTGGGTCAGGATGGCCGGAAGGGTGTCTTCCGGTCCAATGGCGATGACGACGTCGGCATGCATGGCGATTCAGGACCTGTGATAGAGGATGAACGACAGGGTCGTGACTGCCTGTCACGATCGTGCCGGAATGGTAGCACGGATGTTCACACCGTCGCGGGTATGCAGCGGCGCTACAGCCCCATGATCTTCACCGCCAGCGTGAAGTAGATGATAAGTCCAGTGCCATCGACGAGGCTGCTGATGAATGGCGCGGAGACGACCGCGGGGTCCACCTTCAGCCGTTGCAGGACCATTGGCAGGATCGCGCCGATCGTCGCCGCCCACGTGGTGAGCGCGAGGATGGTCAGGCCCACAGTCAGGGCCAGGTTGGCGCTGCCATCACCGGTAAGCATGGCCCGGCCGAACATCAGGGCACCCATCACGACGCCCAGCGCCAGACCGGTTGCCGCTTCCTTGGCGATGATACGGGGAACGTGTCGCGGCAGGATCTCGCCTACCGCCATCGCGCGGATGATCGTTGAGACCGTCTGCGAGCCCACATTACCGCCGGTTCCGATCAGGATCGGGACGAAGACGGCGAGCATGGTTACTTGCTCGAGGACCGATTGATATCGTTCCTGGATCGCGATGGTCACGAATTGGGCGAGGAAGAGGACGAGCAGCCACGTGATGCGCTTGCGGAACAGCATCCATGGCGTCGCGCGGGTGTAGGAGACGTCCAGTGGCTGGGCGCCACCGAGGCGCTCCATGTCTTCGGTTGCCTCTTCCTCGAGGATCTCGTCGATGTCGTCGTGCGTGATGACGCCGACGAGGCGGCCTTGCAGGTCGACGACCGGGATCGCGAGCAGGCCGCGTTCGGTCACGATCCGCGCGGCGAGCTCCTGGTCATCGTCTACCCGGACGCTCCAGGTATCTGGCGCGATGAGGTCGATCACCTTCGTCTCCGGCGGGCTGAGCACCAGGCTGTGCAGTGACAGCACGCCGAGGAGCCGGTCCTCCCGGTCGACGACGTAGACGTAGTGGAGGTGCTCGGTCTCTGCCGCGACCTCGCGAAGGGCGCGGACCGTCTCGTCCGCCCGGAGATCCGGGTAGACCGCGACGAACTCCGGGGTCATCATGCCGCCGGCGGTATCCGGGCCGTAGAGCATCAGCTCGCGGATCTCGGCGGCGTCCGCGGGATCCATCTCGACAAGGATGGTGTCCGCGGCGTCGGGGTCCCGGGCCTCGACCTCTGTCAGGATGTCGGTGGCGTCGTCCGGGTCGATTTGTTCGAGGATTTCTGCCGCCTGCAGGGACGTCATCCGCGTCAGGATGCCGGCGGCGTCGCGATCGTCCAGTCGGGACAACAGGATGGCAAGTGATTCATCGCCGAGGAAGGCGAAGAGCCGGGCGAGCTCGCTCCCGTCAAGATCCTCGAGGAGTTCGAGCGCGTCGTCTTCCAGCATGCGGTGCGCAAGCTGCCGAGCAAGGTCGGCATCGGCTGCCGAGATCGCGACCCGAATGTCGTCGAGCAGGGTCGTGGTGTCGACGGCCACGCCGCCGTCGTTCTCTTCAGGCATCGTCGCCTCCCTTCACAGGTCACACCAGCCCGAAGCCCCACACGCAGACGCGTGCAGGGCCATCCCGGACCCGGCGAAAGTTAGGGACGCCGGGACATATTCGGGTTCGGGTGTTGTACCGATTACCGCACGCGGCGAATCAGGCGACCACGGACGAGGCGGCCGAGGCCGAGTAGGGTCGTGGCGTTCCGCGTATGCGTCGTCTGCTGTGCCAGACGACCGGCAGGACGGGTAGGCGTCACGAGGACACGGCGGACGATGGCCTCCTCATGAGCGGCGTCGTGATCGATGTAGAAACGACGTGGCGTTGCGATGGACATGGTTCACGGCCTTTCCTGACCAGGGCACACACCACCATAAGGTCGAGTCGACCTGAAGATGCGTGGGATTTCCTGGCTTATGGCCCCGGTGCTGACCGGGGCGACCGTGAGGTGGGCGCTGACCGATCAGTTCCGGGGATGAATTGAACTGCAACTCGGACTGTCAGCGTCCAAAAGAGCTCCTTTGATGGAACAGAAGCGGGGAGACTCCTCGACCCGCGCACACGACAACAGCGCCGTTTCGGCCTGCCATCACGGTCTTATGGTAGCGGTTGGCCGTCTCGCGCGTCAAGCAACGCGAGCGCATGCCGGTCTTGGGACGACGGCGAAGATGGCGATCCTTCTGGCGAAGGAGGGACATCTCATGCGGATGCCCGGGCTCTGTTGCGAGGGGAAAACCGGTGCTACGATGCGTCAGCACAGGACATGACCACCCGCAGGAGGATGAACGAATGACCTCGACGAAGGCCGCCTATGCATGGACGGACGAGCCCCGATTCCCGTACGAGCGGATCCGCGATTTTATCCGGGACCTCTTCAGGTCAGCGGGACTCCCGGAGGCGGATGCGGAGATCGCAGCGGACGCCGTCCTGATCGCCGATATGCGCGGCGTGGAGACGCATGGCGTCCAGCGGATGGACTTCTACCTGAAGGGTCTTCGACTCGGGAACGTCAAGCCCGACGCGCAGATGACGGTTGTCCGGGAAATGCCGTCGACGATTGCGCTGGATGGGAACGGCGGGCTTGGCCTGGTCATGGCGCACCGGGCGATGAAGCGGTGCATCGAGAAGGCGGAAGAGACCGGTATTTGCCTGGCAACGATGCGAAGCAGCAGCCATTTCGGCATCGCGGGGATGTACGCGCTGATGGCGGCGGAGCGAGGGATGGGTGGCATGGCGATGACGAACACGTCGCCACTGGTCGTCCCGATGTTTGCCCGTAAGCCGGCGCTGGGCACCAACCCGATCGCCTTCGCGATCCCAACCGGTGGAAAGCCATTCTGCCTCGATATGTCGACGTCAACGGTCGCCGTCGGCAAGATCGAGGTTGCGAAGCGGCTCGGTATCCCGATCCCGCAAGGGTGGGCGGTGGACAAGGACGGCCTGCCGACAACCGACCCGTTCGGGGCGACCGGGCTGACGCCGCTGGGCGGGCCGCGAGAGCATTCCGGCCACAAGGGATACGGGCTCGGGCTGATGGTCGAGATCTTCTGCGGGCAGCTCGCCGGGAATCCCTGGAGCGGTGTCATCCCGCGAACGCATGAAGGCGGGGATAGCGGCGAGACCGGCCACATGTTCATGGCGTGGAGGGTCGACGCCTTCCGCGATCTCGACGACTTCACCGCAGAAATGGATGCGATGGTCGCCCGGCTTCGAGAGATGGATGTCGCCGAGGACTATCGAGGCCAGACGGTGCTCATCCCAGGCGATCCCGAAGCCGAGGCAGAGGAGGTCAATGCTCGTCTGGGCGTTCCGGTTCGGCGAGCGGTGCTCGCGGAGCTGGAGGAGCTGGCGAAGGACCTGGGCGTGCGGCCGCTGACGAATTAGCTCATCGCGTTCGGGAGAACTGGCGCGTTACTCGATGCGCCAGTTCTCGCTGTGCTGCCGTACTGCAGCCTCGATGGCATTGCGGCTATCGCAGCTGATCTCGCGTGATGGCGGCATCGACTCGGCGCGTGGCCCGTATGGCTCACCGACCGGCTGGATGCCGTTGACGCCTTCGAGCAGTCCCTCGGCGATGGCGGCAGAGCAATAAGGCGCGTACCACTCGCTGTAGCCACCCTCCTGGGCGATAACAAGACGCCCTTCACACGTTTCCTCGGACAGATCCCGCATCATGCGGGTCATTCCGCGATAGGCCGCGGTCGTGAGCGACATGCGGCCCAGCGGATCCTGCACGCTGGCGTCCTGTCCTGCCGAAATGAGGATGAGCTCCGGTCCGAATTGGCGGATGATCGGAAGGACGATGCGCTCCATGACCTCGAACCATGCGAGGTTCCCGGCTCCTGCCGGGAGCGGGATGTTGACGTTTGTCCCGGCGCCATTGCCCTCGCCGGTATGTTCGAGCTGGTCCAGCCCGAGCGGCAGCAGGTTCTCCTGATGGATCGAGATGAACAGGATGTCTGGATCATCGTAGAAGGCGTCCTGCGTTCCGTTCCCGTGATGGACATCCCAGTCGAGGATCGCCACGCGGCGGATGCCATGTGCTCGTTGGGCGTGCCGGGCGGCGAGTGCGACATTCGCGTAGATGCAAAACCCCAGGCCCTTGTCGGCGACCGCGTGGTGCCCCGGTGGGCGTACGAGCGCGTAGGCGTGATGGACGTCGCCGTTCAGGACGGCGTCGGTCGCGGCAATGACCCCGCCGACCGCGAGGCGGGCAATTTCGTCTCCTCCGGCCGCGATTGGCGCGCCGTTGCCGACGTCGCCGCCGGTCCGGGATACCTCGCCAACGCGGGCGATGTATTCGGGCGTGTGATAGTCGAGCAGTACCTCATCACAGGCGACATGAGCCGGAATCGGCGTCATGGTGTCCGTGTAGCCCAGCAGGTCCAGCAGCCGCTTCGTGCGCTTGACCACGAGCGGGTTCGACATGTGTGGCACGGGCTCCTCGAACGGGAATGGCTCCCGGTAGAGGATCTTGTAGTCACCGGGGTCGTGAAGCAGGAAGCGGTCGTCGTAGACAAGGCCAACGCGTCGGTCTCTGCGGCTGATCATGCTCTCTCCGGCGGGATGCAATGCGTTCATGTGCTGTGCACGGAGTATCCCACGCTCGCTGGATATTGCAACGCTGTCGTGCGTGGTACACGAGGGGCATGAAAAACGGGGGAGCGTCCATCCACGCTCCCCCGTTCTCCTTGTCAGGTGCTTTCTGGTGTTTACCAGGAGACGCCGAGCGCCATTCCGTCCATAACCTGCCACATGGCGTTGAAGGTGGCCCAGTCATAGGAGACGAGGCTGCCGTTGGCCGGATCCGAGAGGTAAACGCCCCATTCGTCGTAGCCGTACGCGGTCATGACGTGCATGCCGGGCGTCAGCTGGTACCGCGTGCCATCGGCGGTGTAGGCGTCGTAGCTCGTCTCGCCCCACATGCCGAGCCAGACGATCGTCGGCCGGCCGGCGTCAAGCGATGCCATCAGGTCTTCCGGCTCGCCGTAGAACTGGTGACCCTGGAAGCCGCGGGCGTTCAGGCCCGGGATGAGGGCGCTGGCATAGACGCCGTAGTCGTCGGTGTTGCCCCACCAGCCGTTGATGTTGCCGCGATAGCCCCAGTGCGGGTTCTCGGAGAGGCCGGTGAGCTGCTCCATGTCGTATTCGTCGATCCAGCCGCCGATCATGCCGGTGGCGATGGAGACCGCCGCGAACTCGCAGCTCAGGTTGCGCTGCTGGACATAGGTCACCGGCTCCAGGAACGTACCGCCGGAGCTCGGCGTATCGACGGCGACCGGCGCAGCCGCCTGGTCCGTGATCATCGGCACGTCGCCGCTCAGGTCGAGCAGGGACGGAGCGCCATCGCAGCCGGGGCCACCGACCCAGATGGTGCGCCCACCGACGTAGGAGCCGTTGACCGAGATCTCGAGCCAGGTCTTTTCGGCCGGCGCGCCGCTCGTGTCGAAGCCGAGGCTGACGATACCATTGCCGTCGGTCGTCCCGACGTCCTGGCTGACCATCGTGCCGTCAGCATCGTTCGACAGGAGCAGGACCACCTCGGCACCGCTGACCGCTGCGCCGCCGCTGCGGACCTCGATGCTGGTATCGACGTAGCAGCCGAACGCCGGATTGGCGGTGCCGACCTCCATCCACACGTCGACCGACTGCGACTGTGCCATCGCAGCCGGGCCACCGAGCAGCCCCAGACTGAACATTGCCGCGAGCAAGATCGCGACGAATGACCGTCCTCGTTGCATTCTCATATCCCCCATGTCCACTCCCCCGATTGCGGAGTGGCCTCCTTCTGGTTCCCGTCCGGCGGGCGCAAGAAAAATCGCGCCGTCGGAGACGGCTTCTCCGCGAGTGTATTGCGACGTATACCGTGACACGTTCGCGCTCGATACAACCTACCAAGCCAGTAGCGTGCCACGCCAGATGAACGTACGGTCTATTCGGGCGGATTCGGGAAGGACGCAGGTCGGGATGACGGGTCCTTCGGTGTGGTGCGGACGCGTGCGCCGGGCAGGTTTTCCCCATAGAATCGTGCCCTCGCGTCGTCATCGGTCGCGAGGCCGTCCGGGCCGTTCGCGAAGATATTCGCGTAGCCTCCGGCCGACGGGTCGACTTCCCGTGCACGTTTCACCTGTTCCCGGAGCATCTCCGCGATGTCGCCGGTGTCCGTGATGAGCGGGGCGCTCCACGTCGCGTGCGTGCGGAGGACGTGATAGTAGGCCTTGCGCTGTTTGGCATATGCCTGGAGGGCGTTGTCACCATCAGCAGCCAACGCATCGCGCAGGACGCGGACGTCACGGAAGACCAGCGAAAGCCCGTGTCCCTGGGTGGGGTCGTTCGCCCCCGCGGCATCGCCGACCAGCGCGATGTTTTCTCCCGCGACGCGGTCCACCGGCACGTCCGCGTTCGGGAAGAAGCCAAGCGGGCCGGCCTGCTCGGCCTGCGCGAGGGCTCCCTCCGGGAAACAGGCTGCAACGCGGCGCAGGAAATCCTGCACCCCGCCAGGACCCAGAAGCTCCCGCTGGAGCGAGTTCGGGCCGACGTAGTAGATCCGGGCGTGATCGTTCGCCTGCGGGAGGATCATCGCGAAGCCGGTCTCGTGGTAGCCCTGATGCGCCGAATCGGTCGGCAGGCGCACGCCACGCACGAGCATGCCCCCGAACTGGTGACGCACGGCATCGCGAGGCGCTTTCGCGCCGAGAAGCTTGCGCGTGACCGAGTTCTTGCCGTCCGCGCCGATGAGCAGGCGGGCGAAGATAAGGTTGGTGGAGACACCGGACTCGATGGTGAGCGACCATCCGTCCGGCACGCGCGATGGTGTCGCAGTGCCGGGACGGAAGACCCGCACGCCTTCTAACTCCGCCGCGCGAATGAGGACCTCTTGCAGCCGCGGGTGGCTCACGCTCAGCTCCGGCGGGCTATCGGGCACATCCGACGTCCACGCATACGGTTTGCCGGGGATGCGGTCGCGATACCGGGTCCAGAGTGGGAGTTCCAGCGCGCCTGCCTCATCGAGGAGAGGCCGGAGTCCCAGCTCGATGATCTCGCGAACACCCCACGGGTGCACCGCCTCGCCGCGGATGCGATCCCGGAACGCCGGCTCGCGCTCGACGAGCACGACATCCATTCCCTGCCTGCGAAGGGTGATCGCCAGTGAGCTGCCGGCGATTCCGCCGCCGATGATGGCGACGTCAACCGAGGCTGTCGTGGATTGGCTGGGCGTTCCGGGCATGGACCTGTCTTCCTAGGGATATCTGATAGCGTCAGCTGGTTGGCGGATCAGGCGTTCATCTCGCCGATCGCATAGGCAGTGAGCACGAGGATCACGGTGATGACGGTGGCGAAGAGGCCGAGCGTTCCACGGCGACGGATGCTCGCTTCCGGCGAAGCGAACATGTGCTCGATGCCGACCGGGATGATGGTCGTGAGCGCGATCACCCAGTGCGTCCACGGGATGTCCTCACCAGAGCCGAGCAGCATGAATCCGAGCGCGTACTGGAGCAGGAGCAGCGTGGCGGCACCGATCGAGACGAGGCGGTGATATGGGGCAGCGGTTCCCTTGAACATGTTGACGGCATACATGCCGAGATTGACGATGAAGAGCACCAGTGTCAGGGTGCCTACGATCATGTGGACGTTGGACATCAGAGACAAACCTCTTTCCTTCGGGGACGACACGTCGCGCCCCGGATCCGCAGCAAGACGCCGGCCCGGGAGCCGGCACGTCATCGGTAAGTATGGAACATCACAGGGCCATGTGCCGTGTTTTTGAGCCAAATTGCCGGGTCGAATCGTGCTCTGGGGATGCCTGAATCGGGATTTGGGTGTATTGTCTCCGGTACACAGCATGCACCAGTGCGATGAGTTCACTTGCAACGGCGCAAGGGACGCGCGAGGTCCGGTAACGATCTGGCGGGGTCGTGCGCGTTTTGCCACGCGCGAGCCCGCAGTAACGCGATAAAGAGGGGAAGCTCGAGAACATGGCAGGACAGGACACCACGCTGAAGTCGACCGAGCCGCAGGAGGGAATCCAGGTTCTGTCGCATGAGGACCGGACGTTCCCGCCACCAGAAGCGTTCGCAAAGAATGCCAACTTCAACGATCCGGCGATCTATGAGCGGGCGGCCGCTGACCCGGAGGCCTTCTGGGCCGAACAGGCCGAAAACCTGACATGGTTCAAGAAATGGGACCAGGTGCTGGACTGGAGCGATGCACCGTTCGCCAAGTGGTTCGTCGGCGGCAAGCTCAACGTCTCCTACAACTGCCTGGACCGGCACGTTGAAGCCGGCAAGGGTGACAAGGTCGCCTTCCACTGGGAAGGCGAGCCTGGCGACCAGCGCACCATTACCTACTCTGATCTCCTGAAAGAGGTCTGCAAGCTCTCCAACGCGCTGACCGAGCTGGATGTGGTGAAGGGCGATCGAGTCGTCATCTACATGCCGATGATCCCCGAGCTCGCGGTCGCGATGCTCGCCTGCGCCCGAATCGGCGCGCCGCACACGGTCGTCTTCGGCGGGTTCTCGTCGGATGCCGTGCGCGACCGGATCAACGATGCCGAGGCCGAGATCGTCATCACGGCCGACGGTGGCTACCGCCGTGGCGCGCCGTCCGCTCTCAAGCCGCAGGTCGACGATGCGGTCGAGGGTGCGCCGTCGGTCGAGAAGGTGCTTGTCGTCAAGCGCACCGGTCAGGACGTCCCGATGAAGGAGGGGCGCGACTTCTGGTACAGCGACCTTGTCGATCATCAGCCGGAGACGTTCGAGCCGGTCGAGATGGACAGCGAGGACCTGCTGTACCTGCTCTACACCTCCGGCACGACGGGCAAGCCGAAGGGAATCGCCCACACGACGGGTGGCTACCTGGTCGGCTCCGCCTACACCCACAAGGCCGTCTTCGACGTCAAGGACGACGATATCTACTGGTGTGCCGCCGATATCGGCTGGGTCACCGGTCACACGTACATCTGCTACGCACCGTTGACCAACGGCGTCACGAGCGTGATGTACGAGGGCACGCCGTTCTACCCGGCCCCGGACCGATGGTGGGACATCGTCGAGCGCTACAAGGTCTCGATCCTGTATTGCGCGCCGACGGCGATCCGTGCCCACATGAAGGAAGGTCATCAGCACGCCGCGAAGCACGATCTCAGCTCGCTGCGGCTGCTCGGGTCGGTCGGTGAGCCGATCAACCCCGAGGCATGGATCTGGTATCACACGCACATCGGTGGTGAGCGCTGCCCGGTGGTCGACACCTGGTGGCAGACCGAGACCGGTTCGATCATGATCTCGCCCTTGCCGGGCCTGACGACGACGAAGCCGGGCTCGGCGACGAAGCCGCTGCCGGGTATCGATGCCGACATCGTCGATGACAATGGCGAATCCGTCCCGAACGGCAAGGCCGGGTACCTGGTCATCAAGAAGCCGTGGCCGTCCATGTTGCGGACGGTCTACCACGACCCCGAGCGCTACAAGAGTTCATATTGGGGCAAGTTCGAGGGCATGTACCTCGCCGGCGACGCCGCGATGCGCGACGATGACGGGTACATCTGGTTGCTCGGTCGCACCGATGACGTCATGAACGTCTCCGGCCACCGCCTGAGCACGATGGAGATCGAGAGCGCGCTCGTCTCGCACGATCTCGTCGCCGAGGCAGCGGTCGTTGGCCAGCCGGATCCGCTGACGGGCGAGGCGATCTTCGCCTTCGTCATCCTGAAGAACCGCGCGACCGACGAAGATCGGGCGGCGCTCGGCAAGGAGCTGATCGATCACGTCGCCAAGCGGATCAGCCCGATCGCCAAGCCGAAGCGCGTGATGCTGACGCCAGACCTGCCGAAGACACGGTCCGGCAAGATCATGCGCCGCCTGCTGCGTGATATCGCATCCGGACAGGCGATCGGCGATACGACGACGCTCGCTGACCAGGGCGTCGTGAACCTCATCCAGGAAGCGACGTCCAATGCGTCGGACGACGAGTAAGCGGTCGTTGCACGACTGAAGCAAAAAAACTCCGGGCGAAGAGTCGCCCGGAGTTTTTTAATGCGTGACTCACGCCGGATTGGGAACGCGCAGGCCCATTCGTCGACCGAGCCACCCGATCGTGCTGACCAGGCGCTGTGGTGGCTTCACCGAGACATCTGGCTGGTACGTCGTCGCGGACACGCACATGTAGAAAAGGGACTTCGGGTTATTCATGCTGCGAATCTTGCCGCTCCTGACCAGACGGTCGAGCGCTTCCAGATGCGACTGGACTTGCAGCGCCGGACGATGGGTGTTGAGGAAGCGGACCGGCGTGTCGCTGCTGTTCCGGAACGCATGCCGGCTGCCGTGCGGCACGAGGAACGATTCACCGGCTGGGACGCGGTGCCAGCTTCCGTTGTGCAGGACGTCGAGCGTGCCTTCCAGCACCTTGTAGGACTCGGTCTGCTCGGGATGGCAATGGATATTGGTGCGGCTGCCCGGGTCGGCGGTGACCTCCATCTCCACGTGGCAACCGCCGGTCTCTTCTGCCGGGGTGACGATGGTTGCCGTGATCCCGAACAACGGACGGAGATCGAGGACCTTGCCTGTCGACGCGCTCATCGCACTGCTCTCCTCGCGAGGCCGCTAGGCCGGTATGGGTTGTCGTTGACAATCCCAGTATGGCGATTGGCCCGGAAGGAGGCAAGCGACCCCTCTGGCTGCGGATGTGTCCGGTATTCGCTACCCTGAGGTGAACAGCCGCTTCATCGCACTGACGTGATCGATCATGAGATCACCGCACCGGGTAGATGGATGTCGACGCATATGCGCATGGTCTGCCCCGTCTTCATAGGCCGGCAGAAACAACTCTCAGCGCTGGGACAGATACTCGATTTCGCAATGTCGGGATCGGGGCGAACGGTCCTGCTCGAGGCCGAGGCCGGGATGGGGAAATCCCGGTTGACCGACGAGATGATCTCGCAGGCTCGGTCCTCCGGGTACGAGATTCTCGTCGGCCGGTGCTTTGAGTCCGAGCGGTTCGTTCCGTTCACGGTGCTCGGCGACCTGTTGACCGACAGTGAGCAGCGCCGCAGGGATGAGATTCCAAATCGCACCGACACGGTCGAGCCGGCGGCGTGGGAACGAAGCGTCCAGGCAGACGTCACGGACGCGCGAGGACCCGGCGCCAGGCACCAGCAGGTCATGCGAACGTTGATGCAACATGTCTCCGGTTTGGCGAATGATCGGCCCGTCCTGATCGTGATCGAGGATCTCCACTGGATCGACGACGCCAGTCTTGCGGTCGTCGATGCATTGTCGCGGCGGATTGCGCGAATGCCGGTGGTGCTGCATCTGACCTGCCGGCCAGAGGACGCACACGTCCCGATCGAGCACGTCATCGCCGGAATGCACCGATCGGGCGTGCTGTCAGCGATTGCGCTGGACGCGCTGACGGTCGCCGAAACGGCGGCATTTATTCGCTCGCTCTTTGACCTCGATCAACCCCCTGGCGCGGCGTTCGTGCGAGCGTTGCACAACCTCACAAGCGGCAATCCGTTCTTCATGGAGGAAGTGGTTGGGGCGCTCGTGGCGTCAGGCGATATCTATCGAACGGGCGGCATCTGGGAGCGGAAAGCGCTGGACGCCCTGGCTATCCCACGGTCTGTCGAGGCGGCGGTTGTTGCGCACATGACCGGGTTGGGACCGGATGCCCGCCGGGTGGTCGAGATCGCCGCCGTACTCGGTCAGCGTTTCGAGGCAAGACTTCTCGATGAATTGTCGGGAGTTGACGAGGCGGTTCTCACGAGAGCGCTCCGTGAGCTCGTTGACTCCTCGATCCTCGTAGAAGAATCGGCGGATGAGTTCCGGTTTCGCCATGCGCTGATCCAGCACGCAATCGTGGATCGGATGCTGCTTCGGGAGCAACGGGCGCTCCACAAGACGGCGATGAAGGCACTCATGGACCGTGGCGCGGACAGTGGCGCGCGTTCCTCCGACATCGCCCGTCACGCATATGCGGCGGAGTCCTGGGAAGAGGCGCTCTCGTACGCCATGAACGCAGGAGCGCGAGCGTTGTCGCTGGGCGCTCCGCAGGCGGCGATCGCTCAATTCGACATTGCGCTCGACGCCGCCGCACGAATGGGAGTGGATCCGCCGTGGCGGGTGGTCCATGGCCGGGCGAAGGCGCTGGATACCATTGGCGATTTCGATGCGGCCCGTGTCGACTTCGAGCGCGCTGAGTGTATCGGGAAGGTGACAGGTTCGATCCGGGATGAGTGGGCAGCAGCGCTGGACCTGGGGTTCCTGTGGTGCAGTCGCAACTATGCCGAGGCGCGGCCGCACCTCGAACGGGCCCTGGTGATTTCACGTGCAAGTGGGGAGGACGAGCTCCTCGCGCACAGCCTGAACCGGATCGGGAACTGGCTCGCGAACGCCAACGAGCCAGACGCGGGGCTGGATCATCATCTTCAGGCGCTGGAGATCTTTCGTCGTCTGGGTGATCGACACGGCGAAGCACAGACGCTGGGTATGGCGTCGATGGCGCATACGATCGGTGGTGACCTCGTTTCAGCGGCGCGACTCAATCGCGAGGCGATCCCCATTTTTCGTGAGCTGGATGATCAGATCGGCGAAGCCAGCAGCATGGGGCCGGATCTACCGAACATCCTTTTCGACATCGTGGCCTACGTCGGCGTCGGCACGGTTCGGGGCATGCGCGAGCATGCGGCTCGCGCGGCGACATTGGCACGCCAGTCCAGTTGGGCAGCCGGCGAATCGTATGCATCCTCGCTCTTTGGGGCGTCCACTTTCGTGAGTGGAGATCTCGGCGAAGGCATCGACGAGATGCGGAAGGCGCATGAGCTGGCAGCCTCGATCGATCATCAGGAATGGATGGTGCTTTCCTCATGGGGGCTCGCGAATCTCTTTCTGGAGATCGGCAATCTCCAGGAAGCGGCCTCCCTTCTGGAGGGCGCGCGCGATCTGGCGCATGCCATCCATGGCCAGAGCTGGATCGTGAATACGACGGCCAGTCTTGCGATGGTGCGGGTTCGGGAAGGGCGTCTTGCCGACGCTGCGGCCTTGCTTGGCCCGACCGGCCACGGTATGCGGAACCTGGCTCAGGGTGATCGGTTGCATTGGTTGGCTCAGGCGGAGCTGCGCCTCGCGGAGGGCCAGGTCGACGAGGCGACCGTCATCGTCGATCGGCTCTACGCGACGGCCAGGAACCTCTCGCATGAGGGCGAATTGTCGATGCTCGCGCTGATCAAGGCTGAGGCGCTCCTCCAAACCGGCAAACCGGAAGATGCGCTGGCCCTCCTGGATGCAGCGTTGGCGACAACCATGGAGCAGGGCGCTCGAACGACGGAAGCGTGCCTGCGAATCAGGCGGGTCCGCGTGCTCGAAGCGCTCGGTCGACGTGATGATGCTTTCCAGGAGCGCGACGTCGCCAGCGATCTCGTCACGCAGATGGCACACACGCTCCTGCCCGGCAACGATCGGGCCCGGTACCTCGCCTGGGCGCTGGGCCAGCTTCCTCCCGGATATCGCGAGAAGCGCCAGACCGGCCGCGGGGGCCTGACCCGTCGGGAAGAAGAGGTTGCGGGCCTGGTGGCGACTGGCCTGACGAACCGGGAGATCGCGGATCAGCTCTTCATCGCCGAGCGGACGGTCGAGTCGCATGTGTCGGCCATCTTGCGCAAGCTTGGCTTCACCGCGCGAACGCAGATCGCCGCCTGGACGGTCGAGCAAGATCGTCCGCGCCCGTAGGCATCCCCAGCATCGATCTCCGTACCGATACTTGCCGATTCTCCGTGATCTCCACGATATGCCGGTGCCCGTTGCGGGAACAAACTGGAATCCGGAAGCCCGAAGCGGGTTTCCGGTTTTCGTCGCTGTTGGTCCGGTCAACGGATCGGGTCAGTAAAGAAAGCGAGATGCGCGATGTACGGTACAGCATCGACGTTCCGGGTTCCGGCGGGCAAAGAGCAGGCCTTCCGGGAGGTGTACCTGAAGGAGGGCGCGGCGCATTGTGCAGGGCTGGACGGCATTGTCGCCGAGTATCTCCTGCAGCCCGACGAGTCCGGCGAGGAATGGGCCAGCCTCACGATCTTCGATTCGGAATCGAGCTATCGCGAGTCAACAACCGACCCTGCGATCCATTCGGTCTACCGAAAGCTTGTCGAGATCCTGGGTGAGGAGCCGCGATGGCACGTCGGGCGGATCACGCTCGCCGAAGCGCGATCGGTCGCGCTTTAGCCGAGATGGAAAGGTGACGGATCATGGTCACGCAAACACAGCAATCTCGACCTGGTACGGAAGCGTTTGGCAACAAGGTCTTTACGGATTTCACGCATACGATCGGCACCTTCCTCACCGTCCTCGGTGACCGATTGGGACTGTTCAAGGCCCTTGCCGGCCGGGGTCCGGTCACCAATGATTAATTGGCATCGCTGACCGGTCTTGACCGGCGCTATGTCGGCGAGTGGTTGAATGGCATGGTGGCGGCCGGATCCCTGGAATACATCCCGGACGATCAGCGGTACGTTCTTCCGGATGAGTGGGTGCCGGTCCTGGCAGATGAGGGCGGAGTCGCGTTCATGGGCGGCGCGCTCGCTCTCGTGCCGTACATGATGGGCGTGATCGACGAGGTAGAGTCGTCGTTCCGGTCCGGAGGCGGCGTGCATCAATCCCACTACGATCACCGGATGTGGAGCGAGATGCAGCGTCAATCGGAAGGCGTCTTCAACCACCTGTTGGCGCCTGCGATCGTGCCGTCAATTCCGGGAGCCGTCGAGAAGCTGGAACGGGGCGCTCGCGTCGCTGATGTTGGAGCCGGAGGCGGCATGGCGCTTGTCAGGCTCGCCGCGGCTTATCCGGCGTCAACGTTCGTGGGGTATGACGCGTTCCCGGCACAGGTCAGGCTGGCGACGGAGAACGCACAGCAGGCCGGCGTGTCGGATCGGCTCGAGTTCCGGATCCGGGACGTGCTCGACGGACTGGATGAACGGTTCGACCTCATCACGTCTTTCGACGTCGTGCATGACTCGGCTCGGCCGGGCAAATTCCTGGAAGCCGTCCATGACGCGCTGAAGCCGGACGGCGCCTACGCGATGCTGGAACCGGCCGCCGGAGAGACGCTCGAGGACAACATCGGACCGGTCGGGACATTCCTGTACGGCGCAAGCATTTTCTACTGCATGACGACCGCATTGGCGATCGGTGGCGAAGGTATCGGGACCGCGGGCCTGCCTCCGTCCCGGGTGAAGGCTCTCGCGGAGGATGCCGGCTTCTCCACCGTCGAGCACATCGACTTCCCGCATCCGCTCTACGCGATGTTCGTGTTACGACCTTGAGCGGGAACGAAACTGAATCGGCCGGAACGACGCCATCCCGGGCATGTGCCCGGGATGGCGTCGTCCTTCCTCTTCCGTCAGTGAGCAGGTGAGGGATGTCTACGCCTCGGCGTCACCCTGGGCGAACGTGCCATGCAGGGCAAGGCCGGTGAACGCGACGGCCATCCAGATCGGCGACACGACGCCCGGGAAGCCCGGCAGGCCGGTGAGGCCGGTGAACCCGAGGACGGCCAGCACCGGGATGCAGCTGAAGATGCCGATCCAGAGCGGGATCACGCGCTCCCGGAAGCTCATCCAGACAATCGCCCCGGCGGCAACGGTCACACCGAACCAGCCGATGTAGGAGCCGAAGTCGTTCAGGATGTAGTAGATGTACAGCCCCATGTCGTCATAGGTGCCGTGGTCCATGCCCTCGGCGTGATAGATCGCCTGGGCGCCCTTCCAGCCGTAGCCGAGCGTGAGTGCGCCCGCGGCGGCGGTCAGCCCCTGGGTGACCATCCTCGCTGCATTGCTGTTCGGCAGCCGTCGCTCGACTGTCCCGCGCCACTGGGCGGCGAAGGCGAGCAGGAGGACGACGGTGACGAAACCGGCGATGATGCTGAAGTGCGCCTTCTGCTGGTCGATCTGGCTGACGACACTCATCGATGTCATCGCATCGCGATTGTCGGTTGCCACATGGATGTCGGTCAGGATCGTTGCAATGAAGCCGGTGACGCCGGCCAGTGAGCCGGCGAGCGGCCACAGCGCGCGCGATCGGCTTCGTGACGTTGCGACGGATTCCACGGATGCGATATTGGCCTGAAGCACGGTTCTCCTCCTCGCCGCGGGTCGTCCCGCGCCGTTTTGCATCATGTCGTTGTGTTTGACCCGTCAACAGGATAGGAGGAGGCCGGGGAGTGACGCATACGCGAATTGTCGTATTTCGTTACGTAACGCAAACCGGCCGGGTGACGTATCACCCGGCCGGTTTGCATTGGACTCTACGTTTTCTGACGTATGTTGGCGTCTCTAGCGCGCCACCATGAACGCCAGAGCGCCGCCCACGATGATCACGAACAGCAGGGGAAACAGGATCCCCATGAACGAGTACGGGTTGAAGCCAAGCCGGTAGATACCGGTCTTCTCCTGGATCGTGTCTTTCAGTGACATGGAGCGTCCTTTCTGGATCATCGCCGTGTAGCGGTATCGAGAATGCGCGGCAGTGCTTCGCGCCGGAAACGTCTTTTTCGTGTTGTCAGCATATCCGTAGTGCCGCGCCGTTTCTACTCCTCTGCGGCAGCGACGGTCTCATCCCGCTCGCTTTGCTGGCGCTCTGAAGGCAGGCGCCGCATGGCCGGGAAGAGGATGACGTCCCGGATGGTCGACTGGTCCGTGAGCAGCATCACGAGCCGGTCGATCCCGATGCCGACCCCGCCGGTGGGCGGCATGCCGTACATGAGGGCGTTGATGAAGTCCATGTCAATGGGCATGGCCTCCTCGTCGCCGGCCTCGCGGTCCTTCTGCTGCTCGAGGAATCGCTCCAGCTGGTCCATCGGGTCGTTCAGTTCGGTGAACGAGTTGCCGATCTCGCCGCCGCCGATGTACGGCTGGAAGCGCTCGACGTGGGTCGGGTCGTCGGGCTTCTTCTTGGCCAGCGGCGAAAGCTCGACCGGGTAGTCGATCAGGAACGTGGGCTGGATCAGGTTCGGACGCACGAACTGCTTCAGGAGCTCGTCCACGACGCGCGGCCAGACGGTGCCATCCTCGATGTGCGCTCCTGCCTCGCGGGCCACCCGGATGAGGTCGTCCGCCTCCGGATACTCCACATAGTCGATGCCGGACTTCTCGCGGATCGCCTCCCGGAGCGTCTTGCGCGGCCAGGGCGGGGTGACGTCGATCGTGTGGCCCTGGTACTCGAAGGTGGACCCGCCGTAGACGTCGCGCACGACGCTCGAGATCATCTCCTCGACGAGGTCCATCATCTGCTCGTAGTCGGAATACGCCTCGTAAAACTCCAGCATCGTGAACTCGGGCGAGTGGTTCTTGTCCATGCCCTCGTTGCGGAAGTCCTTGGCGATCTCGTAGACGCGTTCATAGCCGCCGACGAGGAGCCGCTTCAGGTAGAGCTCGTCCGCGATCCGCAGGTAGAACTCCTGGTCCAGCGTGTTGTGATGCGTCACGAAGGGTCGCGCCGCCGCGCCGCCGTAGAGCGGCTGCAGGACCGGCGTCTCGACTTCGAGATACCCACGGCTGTCGAGGAAGTGGCGGAGCGATGTGATGATCCGGCTGCGGAGCTCGAACACGCGTCGCGTCTCGGCATTCGCGATCAGGTCGACGTAGCGCTGCCGGTAGCGCGTTTCGACGTCCTGGAGGCCATGCCACTTCTCGGGAAGCGTGTTCAGGGCCTTGGAAAGCATCGAGATCTCGCTGACGCGCAGCGATACCTCGCCCATCCGGGTCCGGAAAAGCTGGCCGGTCGCCTGCACGAAGTCGCCCACGTCGTACAGCTTCAGGACGTCGTTGTACGCATCGTCGCCGATGTCGTTCTTGCGGATGTAGAGCTGCAGCTCGCCGTGACCGTCGCGGATGTGGGCGAAGACAGTCTTGCCCATGTGGCGGTAGCTGATGATGCGGCCCGCGAGCGTGACGGTGGTCTCGCTGGTCCCGGTGTCGTCGAGCTCGTTCGCCGCCTCTTGCCCGGTGAAGAGATCGTGGGCTTCACGGGTGGTATGGGTACGGCTGGCGCGGGTGGGGTAGGGGGAGATGCCGCGCTCGCGCAGTGCTTCCGCCTTCGCCCGCCGGATCTCCTGAAGGTCGCTCAATTCCATAAAAACTCCGGATCCTGTCTTGGTGGACACGGCAAACGCGGCGGGGAGTGCCCGCCGCGTTTGCCGGTCGTCTTGCACTCAGCCCTTAGTTTACGTCGATGATCGTGTACGTGATCTGGCCACTCGCCGTTTTGATCACGACGGAGTCGCCCGCTTTCTTGCCCAGCAGGGCGATACCGACCGGGGATTCGTCAGAGATGCGGCCATCCAGCGCGGAGGATTCCTCTTCATTGACCAGCACCCACTGCTCCGGCTCGTCGTCATCGTCCGCCTGGACGGTGATGCGCGAGCCGAGGTTGATGGTGCCGTCGACGGAGCCTTCCTCGAGGATCACGGCGCGGGAGAGGATGTGCTGGATCTCGCGAACGCGGGACTCGACGCTGTAGTACTCCTCCTTCAGCTCTTCGAACTCGCTGTTGTCGGAGATGTCGCCTTCCTCGTTCGCGGCCTGGATGCGCTGGGAGAGTTCCTTGAGGCGCTCTTCCCGCAGCGTCCGCAACTCCTCCTGGAGCCTGGCCTGTCCTTCGCGCGTGAGCTTCAGCTGGCGTTCTGTTGCCATCTCTGGTGTCCTTTCATTCCGGTTGGAAGCCGGCCCGATTCTCACGGGCGTTCGGCTGTGGTGGTATGCGACAGTGCGGACCGGTCGCGGCGTGGCCAGTGAGGCCGGGCGCCGGGATCCGCGACAGGGTGAGCCGCCGGTAACTGTATAGAAACCCCGGACGAGAGGTCCGGGGTCAATCGTGTTTCACATGGCTGCGCTGGCTGACCCTGCGGCCTGGCGCGACGGATGTTATGCGAAAACCGGAGGGCGAGCCTCCGGCATCTGGTCCTGTGAGGCAAGTATACGGCGTTTCCATGAAAACGAAAAGCCCATCATATGACAGCGTATACAGTGTGCACCCTTTCCCGGATTGTCAAGAAATCATTGGAAAAGGCGCTTCTCCCAGAGAGTGACGTTTCTTGTTGGCAAGTCGATCATCCCGCCAAAGAACCTGACGAACGATTGCCCGATCGAGTCGCAGCCTATTCGAGACGGATGTTTCCGGTCTGAATAGCCTTCAAGGATCGGCCCGCCTTTTGTGACATATTGTCAAAATCAGGCATCCGGATGATGCTGCCTGTGACAGCGATATGACTTTGACTCTCCCCCTTCGTAAATGAACCCCTTGCATGATTCTGCTTTCGCGGCTAGCATACGTTCAGATTGTACGTACACTCTTGGCTGGAGAGACGTACAGGGCGCGATGCCGCGCTTTCTATCGCACGGGACATCGGGTCTCACGTTCCAGGAGGGGGGGAACCTCATGCAGGTACACGGAATGAACGGAGCCGTCGCCGCGGCGATGGATGGACAACCGTCACGGCGTTCGGGCCTTACACAGGTTGCGGTGGCAATCATGCTGGCCTTCGCGCTCATCTCGGCGGTCATGCCATTCACGGCGAGCGATGCGTCGGCCGGAGAGATCGGCGTCATCAATACCGAAGGCGCGGCGCTCATGGTCCACCCGAGTGACCAGAGCGTCATCGACTGGATGCATCAGGGCGCGCTGGTCGACGTCCTTTACGGTCCGCACGAGGGCATGTACGAGGTTCGCTATTACGGGATGGATGGCTGGGTCTGGGCCGAGTATCTCGACATCGGCGGCGCGACAGCGGCCGTAGGCGCAAGTGGTGGCGGCGAGGTTGCCGCTCCGGCGCCCGCGCCTGAGCCGGAGCGCTGGATCGATGTCAACCGCAGCACGGGCGCGGTCAGCCTGATGATCGGCGACAGCGTGCAGGCCACCTACTGGGCGTCACTGGGCTGGGATACCTCGGCCGACGGCTTCTACTCGACGGCGGTCGGTACATACTACATCTACGGGTTCGACTATTCCAACCACTACACGCCGTTCGCTGACGCCTACATCTCGCACTGGATCGCCTTCGATCCGGTCCGGTTCAACGGTTTCCATTCGTATTCCAAGGATGCCGACGGGAACATCCTGCCGAACGGCGCAGGCCTGACCGGTGGGTGCGTGGCGCTCGCGCCCGGCGACATCGACGCGGTCTTCGCGTTCGCCGAGATGGGCATGCGGGTCGAGGTGCATTTCTAGACACACGTGGGGATACACGGCCAGCCGCCGTGTATCCCCTTCTTTGTCGGGAGAACCGGGGAGCGAGACGTGTACAGGCGAACGGGCGGGAAAAAGCATCATGTCGGCACCATCATCCAGATGATGGTTGTTGGCGTCCTGCTGCTCGCGGTGTTCTGGCAAATCGATGGCTCCCGTCATGAACCGTCGCCCGGTATCTCCTCCCCGGATTCCCCCGTGAGCCAACGCGAAGGGCGTGCGGAGCCGTACATCACGACCGAAGAGGTCAACCTTCGGCGTGGACCCGGGGTCGATCACGAGGTCATCAGCGTCGTACCGCTCCACGCGGAGGTGTTGGTCACCGGAAACGGGCAGAACGGGTTCATGCCGGTCGAGATCGGTGGAACGTCGGCCTGGATCTCGGATGACTATCTCGTTCCGGAAGGTGCGGTACTCGGCGGGACGACCGGAGAGCTGCCGGTGCAGGAGGCACCCGAGCCGACGGAAGTCCCGCTGTCAACCGAGCCGCCCGTCTTCGCCGCTGATGTCACCACGGATGTGGCGCCGGAACCGACGGAAGCGCCGGTAGAAGACGCTCCCCCGGTGGAGGAGACCGTCGAAGCCGATGAGCCAGAGCCGGCTGAAGCCGCGCCGATGGCTGCGACGACCTCCGCATTGCCGATGGAAGAGCCGGGCCTGACGCTGACGGGCGAGGGCGAGCGGTGGGTCGACGTGAACAGGACGACGGGCACCGTCACTCTCTATGAGGGGGAGCGCGTCGTGGCCGAGTTCGAGGCTCTTGTCGGGAAGGACGCATCCCCGGACGGGTTTTACTCCACGGCGGTCGGGACCTTCCGCGTCCACATGAAGCGCGCCGAGCTGACGGAGACGCCTTTTGCAGATGGCGTGTACCTGACACACTTCGTCGGGTTCGACTGGGAGCGGAGCAACGGATTCCATTCGCCGACGAAGGACGCGCAGGGTAACGTGATCCAGACCGGCGGCACCGCGACACTCGGGTGCGTTCGTCTCGGAGACGAAGAGGCACGATTGTTGTTCGACTTCGCGTTCGTCGGGATGCGGGTCGAGGTTCACGATTAGGCATCGTCACCTCGATGGTGCCAATGAAAGAAGCGGTGCGGCAGGAACGTTTGGTTCCTGCCGCACCGCTTTTCGCCCGGATGTTGCATCCGGCCAGCCTCTTGCCGTGGCTCCCCTTATGGGGTGGTGGCGAAGGTGTCCTGCTCGGGATGCGGATGGTGCAGTCGTCGACGAACGCGTGTCGCAATTGCGCCCGTGCGCGGGGCGAAGAGGAACACCAGCCCGAACACGATTGTGGCCGTCAGGACGACCGCCGCGCCGGACGGCACGCCCTGGTAGTAGCTGATGTAGAGCCCGACGACGCCGGCGATCGCGCCGATGAAACCAGAGATCACGATCATCCGGCGCAGGTCGTTGGTGAGGAGCCGCGCCGTGGCCGCCGGGGTAACCAGCATGGCCAGGACGAGGATGTTGCCCACCGTCTGGATCGAGATGACGATCGCCAGCGCCAGCATCGCGAGGAAGATCTGGTCGTACTTCCAGAGATTGAGCCCGTTCGCCTTCGCGAACGTCCGGTCGAACGAGATCGCGATCAGCTCACGGCGGAAGAGCAGCAGCAAGGCCAGCACGACGACGCCCACGGCGGCTGTCAGTACCAGGTCTGATCGCCCGACCCCGAGGATGGATCCGAACAGGAAGGTGTTGAGGTCACGGACATAGCCGCTTTGCAGCGACATCAGGGCGACGCCCAACGCGAACGCGCCGACGAACAGGACGCCGACCGCGGTGTCGTTCTTGATCCGGCCGCTCTGGCTGATCGCGCCGATGCCGAGCGAGACGATGATGGCGGCGATCAGTGCGCCGATCAGGTAGCTGCCACCGAGGATGAAGGCGATTACCACGCCGGGAAAGATCGCGTGGGCCAGCGCATCGCCAAGGAACGCCAGTCCGCGCAGGATGACGAAGACGCCGATCGCGCCGCAGATCATCCCGATGAGGATGATGGCGATGAAGGCATGCTGCATAAAGGCATGTTGCCAGGGATCCAGAAGCCAGGACGTCATCGGGCGACGGCCTCCGGCATGTACGACGCCTCGGGCGACCGCAGCACGATGACCTGACCGCCAAACGTCCGGTGCAGGGAGTCGTGGTCCATCGCGCGGGAGGGCGGTCCGGACGCGATTACCTCGCCGTTCAGGAGGACGACCCGATCGGATGTCCGCGCGGCCTGTTGCAGGTCGTGGGTGGCGTAGACGATCGCCGTACCTTGCTGGCGAAGGTTGTCGAACAGCCCGACCAGCATCTCCTGGGTCGGCACATCGACGCCGGTGAACGGCTCGTCGAGGAGCAGGACCTCGCCGCACGCGAGGAGTGCCCTGGCGAGGAACACCCGCTGCTGCTGCCCACCCGAAAGGGCGCCGATCTGGGCTCTGGCGAGGTGGTCCATGCCGACCTGCTCGAGCGCGTGCATCGTCCGCTCGCGATCCTGCCGGCTGAACGGCTTCCAGCGCGAGCGGGACGGTGCGAGTCCGAGCATGGTCGCTTCCAGCACGGAGATAGGGAAGGTCCAGTCGGCATCGGAGCGCTGGGGAACATAGGTGATGCACGGTGTTGACCCGGTGATTTCCTCGCCCCGGAAGGTGACATGCCCGTGCGACGGTGGCAGCATGCCGGCAATGACCTTCAGCAACGTGCTCTTGCCGGCGCCGTTCGGGCCCAGCAGGCCCATGGTCTCACCCGGGTAGATCGGGATATTGACGCACCGCAGCGCGGAACGATCCTCGTAATGCACCGAGAGATCATGCGTCTGCACGATCGGGGTGCCGGGCTGGGTCAGGAGA